>Ga0105051_10006429_pt1 | contig 12670 bp, 7 predicted proteins | sample FRY02_FD_78383 | JGI IMG/M metagenome (GOLD analysis project Ga0105051, IMG submission 78383) | Freshwater microbial communities from Lake Fryxell liftoff mats and glacier meltwater in Antarctica - FRY-02 (megahit assembly) | ecosystem: Environmental > Aquatic > Freshwater > Ice > Glacier...
AGAGCTGATTTCGAAGGTATTTTCATATAAAAGAGAAGGAAGGTCTTTGATTTTTGGGAGCGATTTCCTCCCGGTAACAAAACGAACAGACAGCCTAAATTATGAAAAAATTCTTCCGATTTTTACCTTCGGGCAGGGGGTTGCCGAAGCCCGAATCAATAGTGGTCAAAGCCCCGGTTGCGGGCAGCGCGAGTTTTCGAGATCTCTGACCCGGCGAGTTGAGATTACTGCGGTCTTGCAAGGGTGCCTGCCATTGCGGCCGCTTCGGCTGAAATCCCGGATCCCTCGCCTCGCCTCCAAAACATCAAGATTTGATCGACAAAAGCCCCGGATTTCTTTTAGCGGGAACCCTCGGTTGATCACGATTTGCGCGTCGTGGCAGAAGGATTGAACTCCCAAACGTCGTGCGACGGTGTCGAAACCTCTTGCGGTCCCTTTAAAAGCATTTCAGAATACCGGTGCTGAGATTTCCAACCAAAGCAAGTCTGTCGAAACAATGGAAATTACCGCGAAGACATTGCTTTTAAGATTTCTAAACTTTTTAAGGACGTCGTCCTTAAAATTTGGAGATTTGAATCTTAAAGGTATTGTGACGTGTCGTTTCGTTTTCGTTTCGATTCTCGCCGTGCTGCTTTATACGGGGTGTTCGCCTCAGACTTCAAAACGGGTCAGCGAGAAAAAGGAAACAAAAGCAGAGCCACGGCAATACGCCGCCCACAGAGATGCGTTGGAACGAGTTGGAGTGCCCCCCCTCACTCCAGTTTCGGTTCCGCCCTCGTCTTTTCCGCCTTTCGTGAATAGGGCATCGCCCCGGTTGTTGCCGCCGACCGAGAGACCGGTCTACAGTAGCTTCTTCGGAAATGAAGCGACCGGGGAGCGAGTAGCTTACGTAATCGACTATTCCGGTTCAATGCTTGTTGATGGTCGTGAAGATCTGCTTCGTTTGGAACTGGAACGGAGCCTAGGTTCCTTGCCCGGAGCAGCGAAATATACGATTATCATGTTCATGGCAGAGGCTTGGCGGCACGAAAAGAGTCCCGAGCACGAAATGCGTTTCTCCGACGAAGTTGAGGGTTGGATACCCTCGACTAAGGCGAACATCACAAAAAGCATTGAGATCATCCGGACGTTTTCGGTCGGGAAGGCGAATCAGTCAGGCAAGCTCGGAGGCACGAATTGGGAAGCGGGCCTTGCTGCTGCTCTGGCAATGCGCCCTAAGCCGGACGTAATCTACTTCATGACCGACGGACTGACGGATTCCGTTTTAGCCGGCGTAGCAGACGCAGTCGAAGGTTTCCGCGATCTTGTGAAAGGCTGGACTCCTGAATTGGCTAGAATCCTCGGTGAGACCGATGCGGATTTGGCTCTTCGAATGGGTCGGCTAAATTCCGCAGGCGAACAACTTTCTATAATTCACGCGGTATCAATGATGGAGCCGGAAGCCGCCCAAGCGCTTGGTATTCTTGCGAGAGAAAACAGGGGAACTTTCTCGATCGTCAGCGAAGACGGTTCAGTCAAAATTATCACAGAGCCGCAAAAAGTGGAGCGGCGAGGTAAGGTGCGCTAGTATTTTGAGTTTTGGTTCTGTTGTGGCCGTGGCAACCGTTCTCGAAGGAGTTTGGTGTTTTTGCTGGTTGAACAAGGAGCGTCTACGGCAGGACGCGGTTCCAGGGGACATACAAAAATTTCAAGTAGTCGAGCAGGCACATTGCGAATTGTTGAAGGGGATTTCTGGAGGAATTCCATTCAACCCCGGCTTCACTCGGCTCGGAGCGCCTCGGACGGCTGGATGCGCGACGATCTAACTGCGGCGACAAGTGACGCTACCAAACCAAATCCCATAGTCGCTTTCAGGACGTTTAAAGCGTGCGCCCGCTGTATTTTACAGAACGTTTCACCTTCTCGCAATTCCGATCCGAATTGGGTGTTGATCAAGTCGGCGAATGTCTTGAATAGGAAGAAAGCCAGAGCGAAGGCGCAGAAGGACAGGAAAGCGCTCTGCAGCATAGGAAATACGAAGATGTAAAGTTTCGGCATTCCCAAAAGCTGAAGAATTCCTAAATCCCGTCGCTTTCGTTCCACCGCCGCGAAAAAGCTGGCAACCAGCCCGAAAAATCCCGCACCAGCGGAGGCCGAGGCGATAATCCAAAACAGGCGTGTGAGATTGGTATCCAGTTCGAGAATTTGCGCGATCCGGTCTGATCCATGGTGCACCGGTATCCCCATTTCTTCGAATTCCCTGGCCAATGGCGCCACGTCCTCAAGACGGGCCGCAAAAAGGCGAAAATCACGGAACTTGTCTTGTTTCCGGTGGAACCCGCCATGATCATCCTCGTAGACGATTGATTCTACCAGCGCCCGGCGTATCTGCCCGCCTCGAATAGCCTCGACGAGCGCGGAACCTTCAGGAACGCCTTTTTTCTTTGTCACCAGAACTGGCACATCCAGCAGCCCGGCCTCTCCATTGATGAGGATGCGAGCCTCTCCTTCGGGTACGGTTGAGGAGTCGGCTATTTCGATGGCTATCCTGTTTAGAGCGGCGGGCTCGGTCTGAAGGCGGTGTCTACCCGCTGACTCCGGAGCTACTTTGCTAGGATTCGACGGTAACATCCGTTCAGCGTTCAAGAGCGGCGCCTCTGATGTCGGTCGCGATTCTGTTATATCTGGAAGATTCGTAGGTGACGGGGATTTGCTCAGCCCTGTTTCTCCACCTGTCGATGCGAGATTAGGCCCGGGTTCGGTTTCTACGGGCGTAGCCCTGATTAGAGGTTGGGATGTGCTAGAATTCTCTTCCCGCTCTCGGGCTAAGCGGTTTTCGGCGTCAAGAGATTCCGCATCTTTTGAGAGAATTAGTGGAGCTGGGGGACCGGAGCGGGTGCTTACGAGGTCGCCAACCGATTCAACTGCGCCACTTCGCACCGCGTCGGAACTTGGCGCGTCTAACGAAGGTTGAGGCTGAAGACCTTCCTCATGCGGTTCTCCGTTTGCCGGGGTTGGCTGGAAGATGCCACCGGGCCACTCGCGGGGAAAAAGTGCGTCTACCTCCGCTGCTTCCGGGGTTTGCAAGCTCTCGGAAGCCCCTGATTCATTCGATACAATAAGATTTAGGGCGGTGATCACTCCACTTGCGCACTTGATCTTAACGGGAATAGGCTCAATCAATGGCAGGACTACCGAGTGAATACCGATTTCGCCGAGGCGCTTTTCAAGATCGCCTATTGCGGTCGGTGGGACAAGGTTCCCAATAGGGCGCCACATGATGGCGGACGGAGTGCTCTCGCGCCGCGAAACACGGCCAGTGAGTCTAAAAAGTTCGTCTGAATCGATGACACGCGCGTCCGAAAGCCCGGGCGGCTTCAAAGAGACTTCCATTAACTCTTTTCCCGCCAATGTCCTGCTGACGAGCGTCAGTAGCGAGTCGTAGCGAGGTTCGACTTCGTCCTTCGTTCCGGGCCAGCCAAACTCTGGAACGGGAAGATACTCCCGAAAATCCCTTACTCCGACCAAGAATGATAGAGGCAGCCACGCACGGTCTGCCGGGACCGTTTCCGTTACGATGGCGCAGACCACCAGCTTTGCTAAAGCTGTCTCTACTGGACTGCTCAAACCACCACGATCCACAAGAGCGGTCAAGGCGTCTCCGTTTTGGATTCCTAGCTTTTCAGCTAAGGAGAGAGTCAGCACGACCTGCCCGTCGTCGGGAGCTTCGAATCCGAGCAATGGTAGCCTCGGGTCGCCGACCGAGGCCACTTGACAATTGGTAGCGTACGAGTTGCTTTCACTTGGCAGGCGCGAGAAACGAACCGTCAAATCTCCAGCAACGTCGAGGCGCGGACCTACGAATTCGACTTCTGGTCGGTCCATGGTTTCGGTGAACCATTTGTCGGGAAATGGCGTCCCTTGAATATCTCGTGGATAGATCTCGCGGGATGATGGATCGCTGAGAAGCCTCCCTCGCATGGTATCCACAATCCCGTTTTTGAGTCCAAAGAGCAGGAGAAGGGGGGCGATAATGGCGCTTACCGAAAGCAAAAGACAGGCAGTCAAAACCCGTTCATGCCAAAGATCACGGATGGCAAGGTGAATTGTGGAATTGAAGAATCGCATGGCCCGGTCACTTTGATGGAGCAGTGACTGTTTTAACAAGTTCGTGGCACCGCGAGACCACTAATCCGCCGACTTCCCGGCGAATTTCGAAAGAGTAGGCGCGGTCGCAAATCGGCGCCACCAACGTCGTGTCGTGAGTCACCATTATCACGGACGCGCCGGTGGATGCGGCGAGTTCCTTGAACTGGTCCGCGATCTTTTCTGCGGTGAGCCGATCCACCGCCGCTGTCGGTTCGTCAGCCAGAACAATTACCGGGTCGTGAATCAATGCCCTGGCGATGGAGGCGCGCTGCCTCTGTCCCCCCGAAAGAAATTGAGGCGACTTGGAAAGCTGATCGGAAATGCCGAGGCGAGTAGTCAAATCTCGCAGGCGCCTGCGTTTATCCGAAATACCGCCCTTTAGCTTTGCAGGGAGCAAGATGTTTTCTCCTACCGAAAGGAAGGCTAGCAATCCACCGGACTGGAGCACGTACCCCAGGGACTCCCTTCGGATTCGAGTCATCTCCCATCCGGGCATCCGTAGTACGTCTCGAAGTCCCTTGCGAGGACAAGCAAATTCAAACTGCGCTGCACCGTCGGGGCGAAGCACCAAGCCGAGGATATCGAGTAGCGTGCTCTTACCGCAGCCGGTAGATCCAACGATGGCGACGAACTCCCCCCGCTTTATTCGAAATTCCGGAACCTCCAATCGAAATCCAGAGTCACTTTGGCGGCGTTCAATCCAAAGGTTCCTGATGGTGTAGGCGTCGTCCTCCATTTCAATAACTTTCTCCGAAAATAAACACACGGAAAAACCTGCTGGCGACCAAAATCGAAGTCAAGGAAGCGACGTCAACGGGATCATGACGAAATCCTCGCCCTCGGGTGACAGCTTTTTCCAAAATCCCTGGTCTTGGAGTAAGTCTCCGTAGTAAGCAGACATGTTCCGCCAATCGTTGATATACTGAGTTTTATTCCCTGCTGACATGGCTTCCCATTGTCCCCGCTTCATATCCAGAATGCGACTGCGGTAGGGCAGGTTCGCTATGAACGCAGGGAAATCGAACGCGGTCGAAAATTCGCTTGCCCCGGGATCTTTGATCGCATTCCCGGGTATCTCCTGAATTCGGTCGAAAAAGTCTCCACCCGCTTGAGGGCTACCGTTTGTCGCTTGGAGCACTCCGTCGAGCCTTCGCTTAAGATTCTCCAATTCCGGTCGTTTTAGCAACACATTGACCTCCATTGCGTTGCGCGAGGGATCTGCCAAGTCGTTCGGAATAACCCAGCCCTTAAAGTCGCGGTCCAATGGAACACGGTTCTGTCCGGCTACCCATTGCACGTAGGCATTGGCGAGCAAACCGCCGAACATTTGTTTCATGCTCGGTTGTGCTAAACCTTTTTGGATTGCTTGATCCGCTTGCCCGGCATCTTCGACGAAATCTTCTTTCGCCGTCGTCAGAAACTCGCCCATAAGCCTGAAAGGAGTTTCGATATCCGCCTTGAAGGACTCGGGTCGGTAATCCACGGCCAGATAGCGGGAACCAATCGAGTCGCCCGGATTGCGAGAGACGGCGGAGAAGTCCGCTTCCGCCTTCGCATGATCAGACTTGTAATCTGGCGCTTTGATATGAATCGCCTGCAAACTGATCCCCTCTTGGTCCAACAAGTCCCGGACGTTTTGGCTCCCGAGTTCAGACTCATTCCCTAGATTCCTCGAACCGTTCGAACGATAGGGTTCGTTTCCGGAGGCATCTCCGACAAGAATGATGAAGCGTAATTCTTCGCCGGGGCGGTCGCTCCGCCAGGAAGAGCGAATCGCTTGAGCGATTCCCGTATTCACGTCCTCTGGGATCGGATCCCCGGGATCGCTCGCCAAAGCTTTGACCTCCACCAGAGCTTCAACGAGTTCGACTGCGCTAACGAGGTTTGGAGTAAAGTTCTTCACTGTGTACTCCATTCGGCTGCTAAACTGCGGGTCGCTGTCGCGATAAGCAACGACACCGAAGCGGATCGTGGGGTCCGATCCGCCGACACCAGCGGCGAATTCAGCCACAGCGCGCTTGGTTTCTTCCAGATACGGACCCATCGAACTCGTCGCGTCCATCACAAACACGATGTCTATTAGGGGAAGGCGGACGGGGGCCACCTCCATATCCTGCTCGGAGCGGGTTGCCGCTGCCAAGCGCAAAAGGCGTGTCTCCCGAGTTCCGTCAATAGTCAGGGTCTCGTGGTCTAAGATCGGAATGATAACAGGGATTTCTTGCGTTCGTTGGTCAAAAATGGGCTCCATCGCAACTACGGACCTACCGGGATCTCCCCCTGCCTCGACGACCTCGATAAGCCGGGCGACCTCCTTACTGCGGTCGGATTCTTGCATTTCGGCAAGATCTCGCAGCTCCTCTTTTTCGTTGAAAAAGAGGACTCGATTTCGGTTATTCTGCGTCTCGTAGGCCATTACGAGAGATTGGTGCCACTCCAAGGCTTCGGCTTCGAGAATCCACCCAGAGGGAGCGCCCCCTCTCTCACTGACCTGGTACCAAAGATCTCCCCCAGCGCCTTTTGCGTGATCCACGACGTCGTACATGGTGAAGTTCGCCAAGCCGGAAATAGATATGTCGCCGTCTGGCGCTGAGCGCAGGCTCGCGCCGGGTCGAGTGAGCAGCCTCGGTGGTATTTGATCATCTGCCCCGCCGATTGACCACTCCCATTCACCGGCCACGGTGGGAACCATTCTTCGCACCCCTGGAATCAAGCGGTTCCGTATATTCTCGGCGCGACGCTGCCCGACCTCGGAGGAGGAAACACCCGTAGCGCTTGAGATTCCGTCGTAGGCAGCTCTCCGATCCAGGTTCTCGTCATCGATCAGTTTGGTAGTCTCCGGGGCAGGTTCCCCGTTTGGCTCAAGCAAGCCGTCATTTCGTTCGCCCGCCTTCTGGTCCTTTAGGAGAGCTCCAATCTCGACTTGTCGCACCTTCATCCGCGCACACGCATCTTTCGCTCCCTCCAGATCCGCGTTCGCGCCCCACACTGCGTGGGAGACCGCCATGGCAGCTGCCGCAGTCGCGACAAAGCGGAGGAGTCCGGCTTGCCCGGACGGATACCGGAAAAATGAGGGGAATATGGTCATTGGCGGGGATGACTTCTTTGTCTACTGGCGCAGAGTTTGATTCGAAGAGCGGGCCTCTTCACTACGATGAGCCGTTAACGCGGATTCAGTGGCAGTTGGTTAAAAACAGGTGATTCGCTATCGAGGTCGTTAAAAACTTCAAATGCTTCTTCGAGGCTAACCGCGATTCTGCCTACAAGTTCAATCTCCCGCGAACTCGACTTGGGGTCGTTGGAAGCGATCGTGAGCGTGCCTTGAGGAGGTGTTCCTTCGACAGGCCGAAAAAGAACGGTAATCTCGGCCGATTCACCGGGACCGACCGTGATTGCTTCGTCTCCCTTCGCGACCGCAAAGACCGAGGGAATGGCCGACGCGGAGTGAATGATCAAGTCACCTTTCCCGACATTGCGCACCGTAAGTCGACTTGGTCTTTCTTCGCCGATCCGAGTAGCGTCAAACTGCAAGCCCACATCCTCGATTTCGATCCCGGGAAGTTTAGGGATGAAAATCAGAATTAAAAGCAGGACAGTGACGAGCACAGCCCCCCCCCTAACGAGGAGCTTCTTGGAGATCACTCTCTCTTTCGTGGGGGGAGCAATTTGATTCTCAGGCAATAGCTTGATTTTTCGCTCGCACGGGCATCTGCGCCGCTCCCCTTCAGCGATTTCTATAACGCAAGGAATTCCGGTCTGCGGGTCCATCATTGGACAGTCAACCTCGGGGCATTGGAAATGGTCGTAGTGGATCTTGGGCATCGTTTGCTCGGTTCGGCTAAAGAGAACGTCCTATCGGGGTAGGGTCGGCCTAGAAAAGGTTCAGGGTGCAGCCGCCGCCACCCGTTGTTGGGCGATTTCGACGGCAACGTCCCACTTACGGAAAATCTCGTCGTTATCGGGGGCACGCCCAAGTTCATGCTTCCGCGCGTCAAAAAACACCTTTCTGTATCCCTCTAGCGTCTCAAGAACTTCGTCGCGCCCCTTCTTCTGCTTGCACCGTTCTCCGACCAGACTGTCGATCTTCGCTCGAAGGAGGAAGTAGCTCGTCGGTTTGAAGCGGCGCTCAAAGTCGTTCAAGAAGACGGCGTGGGCCGGAGTGTAGGGTAAACCGATTCCGGTTTTCTCCTTCACCTCGGACTCGTGTTCGGCGGTTACTTCCAGCCCGAAGTCGATCATCCCTTCGTCGTTGACTCGTCCCGTATGGGTGTCGACATCTCGACGGATCATTCCGTCGGCTTTCCGTTCCACATAGCGCAGATGGGAAACTTCCTGTTCATCGATGAAGACTTCCAGCTTGCCCAACGCGTCGGCGAGAAGAAGGTCGGCGCGGCTGAGGTTGACCTTTTCCCGGTCGTCGGGGAGCAACAAGTCCGGGAGAGCCCCGGGGCGGTGATCCTCGAGATACAGCTTCCAACGTCCATTGTATCCCTCGTTCTCGATTTGGGGCATCAAATGACGCGTTTTCAGTGTTTTCGCTATGCTGATGAATCGCGGCGAGAACCAAAAGGTGTTGGTGACAATAGTGATGTCCGAGCGGTTGAGGTTTTCATCGACATCGACCACTTCGACGGCGACACCGTCGCCTACCGATTTTTGAAAGGCAATCGCCAAGTCGGCCCGGAACTTCGAATGCTCCCGGCAGGTTGGTAGGAAGACCACGAAAGAGCGTTGCGGCTGGTCCGGCATATTGGGACGACGCGAGACGATTTTCGGCTGATCCTGCCCCAAGTCGATTTTCAAGGAGGCTTTGGCCTTCGCCATGATCGTATTCACGACATTCCTTAGGCTGTGGCTCACTTCGCCGCCGTTGTCCTTGAAAAGTTCGTCGATCACGTGGAGCCCCATGATCGGTGATAGGGTGGAATCCTTGATCGCTATGATGTGGTCCTGCTTCGAGTGTAGCTGAGCCGACTTGATCAAGATATCCTTCAAGCCCCCGTCGGGCCTAACGAGGTATTCGGAAAGCTTGCCGAAGGCAAGGGGATCCTTGACGGTTGTCTGGAAGAGTTCGCGAATGTCGTCACGCACCTTTTTGCTAAAGGCCCGCGCGAGCAGCTCGTTGCCGAGCATGCCCAAGCGCATTGTTTTCGTAACTTCGTTTTCATCGAGATATCGAATGTTACGCTGATCGACTTCGGAGATCTTAGCGACAGGCGCATCGCTCTGACCCTTTCTGCCGACCAAGCGGGACTGGGCTTCAATACGCATCTCTTTAGCTTCGCTCTGGAACCATGCCTGAAACTTGCGCACCGAGTTCTCCAGGTCTTCCAGCCCCCGCACGATTTCCTCCAAGCACTGGTTGCCAAAGAGAGAGATAGCCTTCGTCGTGGTCTTTGACGAATAGAGGCGATGCAATGTGCGGCCATAGGCTTGGAGAGCTCTCGTCTGGCTTGCGAGAGAAAGTCGCGACAGCATGCCGCGGTTCTGGAAGCGGGCGCGGTCCTTCTTCTCGAGAGCCTCGTTTACTTCCTCCAGATCCGTTTCCTCCTCGGACATCTCCTTGAGGTTCTTGCGCACACGAACATCAATCTCGTCGCGGAACTTCCGTGTCAGGACGAGCATCGACTCCAGAGAGTAGAGGTGCGCCCCACCGTCGAGCGCGGTGTCGTTGAGCCAGTTGTGGATGAGGTCCCGCTCAAACCGCCGCACCACTTCAGCGGCGTAAGCTTTGACTTCGGTGGACTTCTTTTTGTAGTAGGAATCGACGCCGAGTTCCCGAAACTTGCTTTTATAGTGATCGTTTACCGCGCCATAGAGCATGTCCGCCCAGCGCTGACGCTCGGGACCGGTCTGGCTGCTCGTGGTGATCTCTTGAACTTTGTCATCGACCAACTGCTGCCATTCCGCAATGATACCGGGGAATTCGCGGTCTCCCGGAAGATGAAACCGCTCCGTGAGGTGGGAGGCGGTAGCCCCCCAAGCTTCAAGATCAGCTGGTCGGCTTACCAGTTCGGTGTAGTTCGCGATGGTGGAGTCGCTGCTGAATCCTGCCCGGTCGATGAAGACGTTGTAGAGCAATTGGTTCAGGGCGTTCTCGCAGTACGAATAGACAATTTTTTCCTCCACCTCGATATTCGGTACGCTCAGAGCTTTGATCCCGATCGCCCCGAAGTTGTAACAGCGCTCGCCCAATTCGTTGGGATACGACGAGTAATCCTCCAGAGTGTGAGCCTTCCGAATACGATCAGGAATGTTGTTCGCCATCTCAACGATCTTCTCGTACAGAAAATCCGCCGTGAGCTTTTCTTGGTCGGCAATATCGACTACACGCCCATCTTCGTTTTTGTCCGAAATGAGAAAACACATTTCGAAGGGGCCGCTGAGATTGTGCCTTGCTTCGGTCACGCCATCAAGCACATGGGGTTTAAAGATCCCCAGCTCGAACGCGTTCAGCTCCTGTAGAGCCGCATATTGATTCGAATAGAAATTTCCCTCCTTTCCCTCGACGTCGCTTATGAAAAGGTAGAGGAATATTTCGTGGTCGGGATAGGAATCTCGGATCATAGAAACCATGTCCACGATGCAACCGCTCCCGGTGCCCTGGGCAAGGCTCGCGCAAATGTGAAACTGAACTTTTTGCACCCCGCCCACGGTTAATGACCGGGTCCGCTCTTCGATAACGCTCCGGAAGCGACTGGCGTTGGCGGCGAAGAGAAGTCGTCCTAAGCGCCGGATTTGCTGTGCACCCGAACCCGCCTTGACGTGTCCCACGATACTCTTGACCGTCAACTCATCTCCAAGCCAGGGCCTGATCCCTGGACGCCCGGAGATGTCGGCGAGGATCTTTCCCACATCCACCTCGGAAATAAGAAATTGCTCGCTCGGGTCCAGCGCGACTGACTGATTCATGACGCGCCAGTCCTTCTCCATTTCCCTAAGATCGGAAACATTGGAATCGACGTTGAGGTAGGCGAGGTTGATCCCATCGGGAGGAGCCAGCTTTCCGCGCCGGGTGACCATTCTCTTGCGGAATTCCCGCACGACGCGTCCCCCGGTGCCGCCGACGCCGATCAGAAAGTGATTGAACGGCCCGTAGTCCGCCTCGGGCGCGAGCGCTTGTTGGTTGGTATCAAGATCAGACATGTCGGGTTTGGTTCAAATGAAAATCAGTTGTTAGGCGTGGAGAAGTAGTAATCAGGCTCCGAATCGGCGGTTCTGATGCAAACTCAAGTCGGCCTCTCGTCTAGCTGCGGTGCCGATCATCGTCAGAGGCAGTCCCACGGTGATCGCCCAAAGTCCGGCGATGCATAAAATTACGATCCAACGGACTCGATCGCCCTTAACGAGGGCATCTTTGACAATCTCGTTCGCGAGAATGGCGTAGTCCATCGCAAAATGGTAGGTTGATCGGTCACCTGCGGCCAATTTCGCCTCTGTTTTCGCCACCTCCTCTTCCACCTCCTTCATCCACTCTCCGATTGCGGAATCGATTCCCGCGCCCTCGAGAACCCATCTCAAGAGCCCCCCATTCTCCATCTGGCTGTCAATTTGACTGAGAAAGCCGGACCACATCGGAACTTGTTTTCCGACGTCAATCAGCATCCCTATCGAGGACTCTCCAGCCAGTGGCATGGGCTCACCTTTGAAAAAGCTATTGGTTCGCTGCTCGATTTTCTTTGCGGCCAGAGTGGGGCTGCTCCAATAGGCACGGCTGAGGAGGGGGCGTCTCTCCCGGAAGTAGAGATGTGCATTATCGGCTAGAATCTTGGACTTAATCCGGACGGATTCGGGGTCGTTGGTCGGAACGACCCCTTTTTCGAAGGGGTGCTTCGCAAAATCTTCGTAGCCTGCCTCCTTTACCGCGTCGTACACTTCCCGGAAGGTCTCGGCTTTCCATTCTTCGTCGAAAGAGAGTTCCGCCCGCCAAACGAGCGCGGAAACAGCCGAAATTTGCGGAACATAGGCGGAAGCAGCGAGCAGCCAGACAAAAAGTATCGAGAACACCGAAGCCAGGACTGTCCAAAACCAGTGGATCGGCCGTCGAGTGAAGGGGGTGTACCAAAGCTTCCCGAAGACGCCACATCCCCACCAAACTGCCGCCCCCGTTAAAAGAGAGGTGATCGCAATGACGGTAAACCATCCCTTGGAACTCAGGGCGAAGAGCATCAAAGAGCCGGCGAAGTAGGCTAAAAGTTCATGAAGCATTGCGGCGAAACGTTTGGTAATTTCCTAAATACAGATCAGAGTGGACGCCAACGACAGGTCGGTCGGACGAGTATAACACCTAGTTTCGCAACGATGCGAACGAACGTTCACATTTTGAGGGCTTTGGTGACCCCGTTCATTTCACTCATATATGATGACCTTGCCCCCCCCTGAAAGGATAATGCCCCGGGGTGGCCCCGATAAAATCATACAAGAAGGGACCGAAGCGGATCCGCCAGTCCCCGAATCGAATCGTGACATACGAACGAAACGTAGGACACGGAGGCGCACCCGGAGAAATTCGGTAGATGGGCGATCTAGTAGACACTGTCCTCAA
>Ga0105051_10006436_pt1 | contig 12659 bp, 8 predicted proteins | sample FRY02_FD_78383 | JGI IMG/M metagenome (GOLD analysis project Ga0105051, IMG submission 78383) | Freshwater microbial communities from Lake Fryxell liftoff mats and glacier meltwater in Antarctica - FRY-02 (megahit assembly) | ecosystem: Environmental > Aquatic > Freshwater > Ice > Glacier...
AAAAGAAGAAAAAGATAAAGAAATTCTCAAGGAAGATCGAAAATTCGTTCTGAAAAATATAACTGTTCCAGAAGGTGTAGTTAGAATTTTTTTAGAAATAGTTTCTAATGCAGTTGATAATGTAATTGCTTCCTTACAAGCAGGAGTTGATCCTGGGAAGATTGAGATTACTTGTAATGAAAAAACTGTCACCGTCAAAAATTATGGTCTTCATATTCCAGTCAAGAAAATGGGAGTAAAAACAACCGGCGGAAAAACAGTTATGGTACCTTATGATGAAAAATGTAAAGGAGATCCAATTTATCCACCCGAATTTATATTTGGCCAGTTTCGGACTTCGTCAAACTATGATAAAACAGTGGTTAGATATGGTTGTGGAAGAAATGGGGTAGGTGCTAAAATTACCAATCTTTATTCACACCGTTTTAAGGTAATAATCGATGATCCTGACACTCAAATGAGATTTATTGGAGTTTGGAAAGATAATATGTTCAAGGATTCTCCAGAATCTAAACCCGATATTAAAGTAACGGAGAAACAAATTAAAAAGGGATCAGTGACAATCGAATGGGATCTGGATTTTGAACGTTTTAAGATGAAAGAATACAGCCAGGTTATTATCGAATATTTCTCTAGGATCGCGGTAGATTTTTCGTTTGCTTGTAAAACTCCAATTGTATTTAATAAAGTTACTCTTAACTATCGAGATATCCACGATTATGCTAGTCTCTATTTCACTCAAGATGAGATAAAAAATAGTATTGTTCAGTATACTTGGGGGTTTCAGAAACCATCTCGAAAAGATTCAAAACTAACTAGAATTAATGAACCTTCGACCAAGAAGATGGATAAAAGTGTATCCAATCCAAAATCCCCCAAAGATATTCCAGATTTGGAAATAATGATTTTGGATACTCCAGACAACGCTAGAATCATCTCCTGTGTTAATGGTCTTGTTACCAGAAATGGAGGTAATCATGTCGAAGGAGTTCAAAAACCTATTGTCGAATATCTTAGAAAAATTGTTAATGGTGATAAGAGAGATAAGGGAGGAATTTTATCAGTATCAGCTAAAGATATCAAACCCCATCTTTCTATGATTGTTAATGCTAGGATTCCAGATCCTGGATATGATTCTCAAAGTAAAACTAAACTAGAATCTCCCGATATCTATATTGAGTTGGAAGAAGTTCTTCTTAGAAAGACTAAAGATTGGGATGTAATCAACCGTTTATATGCTGAATTAGAAGCAAAAGGATTTAAAAATGCCAAGGGTACCGATGGGAAGAAACAGAAAACTGTTAAGATGAAAGGCGAAGATGCTAATTTTGCTGGAGATTCTAAATCTCTAGAGTGTGTTTTATATCTTACTGAGGGAGATTCGGCCGCAGGTTATCCTCAAGAACGTGTGTCATTACTCAAAGGAGGTCGAGATTACAATGGTTATATGCCTCTTAAAGGTAAAATTTTAAATGTGACTAAGGCTAAACTAATGCAATATATTGAAAATAATGTGATCAGTTCTATCAAGACAGCTATGGGATTCCAAGAAGGAGTTGACTATACTATCGAAGAGAATCTGAAGGGACTTCGTTATGGATATATAATTATTGTGGCAGATGCTGATGTGGACGGAATGCATATCGTAGCACTTATTCTGAATTTACTTCGTGAAAAATTTCCTGGAATGCTTAAAGCAAATCGAGTAAGTTATCTTAGAACTCCAGTTATCAAGGCTTATCAAGGTAAAAAGATTGTAAAAAGATTTTTCTTGGAATCTGCTTTTGAACGTTGGAAAAAAGAAAATCCAGCTGATGCTAAGAAATTTAGAATCAGATATCTCAAGGGTCTTGGTACTTCGAGTCCAAAGGATGTAAAAGATGATATTGATTATGCACCAACAGTAATTTGTTTTTACGATAATCAAGCCAAGGATGATTTCAATGTAGCCTTTGCCAAGGATTATGAGGATGATCGAAAAGAATGGATTGAGAAATGGAGAGATGTTACTCAAGTTGATGATGTTTTATCTGTTAATCTTTCAGATATTAAGGATGTTGAAGGTTTCTATCAAGGTCAAAATATTTCTCAATTTATTAATCGAGAGTTGGTTGGATATTCTGTTTCAACTCTTTATCGAGCCATTCCGTCAGAATATGATTTTCTTAAAGAATCCCAAAGAAAAGGTCTTTATGGAATGTTGTTATTGTTCAGTTATAAGAGAAGTAATAAGGATAAACCGATGAAAATCGACACTATTGCTAATGATGCGGCAGCGAAATTACATTATCATCATGGGTCTAAAAACTTGAGCGATACTATTATTAAGATGACTCAAGATTTCACTGGATCTAATAATATGGGGTTCTTTACACAAGATGGAATGTTTGGAACTAGAGCAGACGGAGGTCAACAAGCTGCGGCTGCTCGTTATTCTGAAGTCCGTTTAAATTGGTGGATACCATATGTATTTCATAAGGAATCTGTTGAGTTGGTTAATAAAAGAAATATCGACGGTGAAATAGGAGAGCCCGAATGGCTTCCTTCTGTTATTCCAATGGGGGTTGTGAATGGAATTAACGGAATTGCCACTGGTTATTCTACTTATATGCCATGTCATAATCCTTTGGATGTATTAATGTGGTGTAAAAATAAGTGCCTTGGAATTAAATCAGATGAAATTTTTCCTTGGTTTAATGGATTTAAAGGAGAGATTATCTTTGAAGATGGAGTTGTCGACGGTAAAACAACAAAGAATATTGAAGATGAAATGCTTCCAGCAGATTTCAATAAAGATGATCCATTTGATAAAGAAAATATTAATAAAGATACTATCGATGAAGAAAATATTACAGCTGCAAAACATGCCGCTAAAAGTAAGAAAAGAATTAGAACAGTTGGAAAATTTTGTCGTGTTGGATATAACAAAAAGAACGAACAAATTATTAGAATCAGCGAACTTCCGATCAGATCTTGGACTATTCCTTATAAGAAATGGATCGAGAGTTTGATCATGGAAAAATCAAAAGATCGTCTGGTTACATATATTCGGGATCGGTCTAAACCAAATACGGTCGATATTGAGATTCATTGGAAAGGAACAATTTCCGAACCTAATATTCAAAATTTGAAACTTCAAAGAAGCTTTGGTCTTTCTAATATTACTCTGATTGATCATAATGGATTTCCAAAGAAATACAAGAATGTTACACAAGTTTTAAATACTTATCATGAACATATGATTGAACATTATAATGATCTTAAAAATCATAGAATTAAGATTGAACAGGATAGGATTCAAAAAGCTTCATATAAGGCTCGTTATATTCAAGCTCGTTTGGATGGAACTATTGAAGTGGTTAAGGTGGATGAGGAAAAAATTCGTGAAGAATTGAAGAAAATTGATGTTCCTTTTAGTATTTATGAGGAGGCTAGAGAACGAGATTTGTCAAAACAATCTCTGGCAAAATGGAAAAAGGAACGTGAAGAAGCTGAAGTTAAGTTGGAATCTGCCAAAGCTGAAACAGCTGAAAGTATCTGGTTAGAGAAATTGGATAAATTGGAGAAGGAATTGAGGCGGAGGTGGGATGAAAAAACGGGGGCGTTTAATATGGAAGAATAAGTGAGGATGTAAAACATCCTCGATTATCTTACTTGGAAGAATAAGTGAGGATGTAAAACATCCTCGATTATCTTACTTGGAAGAATAAAATTATTTTCTTTTTTCTCAAAACATAAGTTTGAGAAATATAATTTTTAGAGAATTGGAAAACTCGGTGGAGGATTTCCAAATCCTAATTCTCGTGTATCTTCCGAGATAACTGTTTTATGTGTATCATCATATACTCTATTTTTACTCCGATCAATCATTGGAATTAATGGAAGTGTCAAAAATAAAATTCGACAACAACTTCGCTCAATTCCCATTTCTCGAAGAACATCAACTGGTTTTTGTTTGGATCTAACCTTATCATAAAATTCTCTAAATCTTCTGGAAATTCGTGTATGATCTCCATTTTCATCTACACAAGCACATATCTCTTGTGGACAATTATAAAATTTAATAAAATCAGAATCAGACATCTTTTTAATTTAGAAAAATATTTAGACATTCAATTTAGGTTTTGAATTAAAAGAATAAATATGTCATATATTCCATTAGATGCTATTTTCAAAAGAAAGAAATTGGAAGAAGAACAGGAGAGATTAATACGTTTTCCAGATAAACGTCGTTTTAGATCTAAGATTAGCATAGAGGAATCATTAGAAAAAAGTATTATTTCTGAAATGTCAAGTTATGGAATTCCTTCAAATGATATTCCAAGAATATTAAGAGAATATAGAAAAGTTCCACAATATCAAAATCTTAATGTTAGTTTATTTTTAGAAACATATAATTATTATGTAGATCGAGATTCTGATTTTTCTATAATAGCTGAAAATTTCGATTCTGATTTCGAACAAGTAGTAACTGATATTTATATGAAAGGATTATTTGGAGGTAAAAAGTTTAGTCCTGTGGAAAAATATAAATTTAGACAAGATTTTATTATTTACATGTATCTAATTTACAAGAGTCAATCAGATAATACAGAATATTCAACCGAAAGTATGGAAAATATGGAAGATATATTAGACGATTTTACCGACGATTATTTTGAACCGGTGGGGGAATAAAATTTTCCACGCCTGTCGCAACTATTATTTTCTTTTGACTTTTAATCATTAACATTAAACACATAAAAATAACAATTACAACAACTCCTAATAATAAAGAATAAGTGTCATATGAAATTTTACTACTAAAAGTGATATCTTTTGTACCTATTCCTCTGTTAGTTTCGCCCATTCCAGTAGCGGCTGGATTTAATTTATTACATTCTAATGTTTGAACACCACCTGTTTCTATATTAACAATATAACAAACACTATTTGGACAATATCTTTCAAATACTATTCCTACATCCATTCCTACTTGTCCATCTCCACCAGAAGGATCATCGGCGCTAATTTTTGATAACACCGATGAAAAAGTACTATCTACAATACATCTACACGGCTGGTCTCCTTTTTTAATATTTTGACAAGCAGTACAAATTTGATTAAAATTATATTGACGGTCAGTAGATCCTTCTACATTCAAAGCTATGTCTGAAAGAACACAAATAGCACTGTTACATTCTAATTCTTGTAATCCATATTTAGAAACTAATTTAATAGCCTTTCCATTAACACATAAAGAATCACATTCCTTGGGGAAATTAGATTCTACTTCCAATGCCACTGGATCATCTGGAGAAAAACATCCACACCAACCAAGTACATCTGGATTAAGAGAAATAAATTTTCTCTGGTTGTTAATAGAGTTATACTGATTTAAAATAGTTAATTTACACATGCTACTAATAATAGCATTTCCAATTCCTCTGGTTTGAAAACTTTGAAAAAAAATATATAAATTATTGGTTTGAGGATAATATCCAACCCCAGAAGGACTAGTTATTCTGGGAAGAACACTAACATTGTTTTTCTGAAAAGAAAAGTAATACTGGATAATATAAGAAGCCATTTCCTCGGCAGCAGTCCATCGATCAATATAAGCATCCCCCGCATCATTCAAAAAATAAGCCGAGAAAACACCAGAATTTTGAGACGCATCTTCCCCACTTGCCCAAATATTATAAAAAGTGGTAATATCAGTGGTTAATGGAGTTTTAGTTGAATCTAACACTCCTAATAAATTATTTAAAAAGAGTTGTGCTTCTTGTCCTAAATTAGATATTAAAACAGTATAGAATTTAAAATTAAGTAAGTTTCCTCCATGTGTTTGGAATAATTCAATAAATTCATCTCTGTCAAATATTAATGGAACTTGAATAGACATTTTATTTTATCAAGAGAGATTAGATTTAATTTTATCAAGAGAGATTAGATTTAATTTTGGTAGAAATCGAAAATTGAATTAAAATCTAGTTGCCTGCAAAATGAGTACTGCCTGCGGTTCGATTAGTCGAAATCCTTCAGTTTACTGGGAACTTCCAGAAATATTGAGGGTTAACCCAGCAGTTTTCAATGATTCTTCGATTTATAATCTTCTTCCACAAGAGTTGAAGGTTAACCCAGAGATGACGAGGATATCAAAATGACTTATGATATTCTTTCCAAGAAATAAATATACATTATATATTTCCAAAATTGAATATTAAATAAAATATATTTAATATAAACCATGGTTGAATCATCTGAAGACATTATTCGAGGAGAAATCTGGAAAAATCCATCATATTATGATACCCTTTCCGAAGAATTGAGGAACAATCCAGAGATTGCTCGTGAAGTAGTTTGGAAAGATACATCGAAATACGATAGTCTTCCAGAAAACATGAGAAATAATCCAGTTGTTGCTCGTGAAATGGTTTGGAACAACCCATCAAACTATTATAGGCTTTCTGAAATGATGAGGAACAATATAGCTATTGTCTGTGAAACAGTTTGTAGGGATCCGTTGATTTATAGACGACTTCCAGATGAACTAAAGGAGAATCCAGACATTGCATTGGTTGTACTTTGGAGAGATCCATCTATTTACGAATTTTTTTCGGAAGAACTGAAGGAGAACCCAAAGATTTCTTGCGAGGTTTAAAAAAGTTTATATTTATATAATATATTATATAAAAAAAATTTCACTTTATCTTAGATGCTCCGCACATCTTAGACAAATCAATATCAAAATCCTGTAACAAAACAAGATGGCACTTGGCTGACACTTGGCTGCCATTTCATTTTGATCATCGATTCTACATTTCAATTTCCCACTAGTTGTCTGTGTACTGGTAAATAAAACGGTTTCCTTCGAGAAAATTGCCATCAATCGAATCTTCTTCCGACAGATCTCAGGTATTCCCTCGGATTGAAGGTAATCTCGAAACTCTTCCAGAGCATAAAACTGTTTGTGTTTCGATGCGAGGATCGAATCTGACTTGTTTTGTTACAGGATTTTGATATTATTTATGGTAAATTTTATGTTATTTTTCAATTTTAACCAACGTTAAAACGATCCCAATGTCACCTTCTTCCAAGCACTCCCATCTCCAACTGCTAAAGCAGCATCACCCCCGCCATCATCTACTACAAAAACAACTCTCCCAGCATCGAAAGTACCATCAATAGCCCCTACATTAGCGTATGTGTCAAACCGTACATTTTGACTATATAAATTTTGCCAATGAAAGGTAGCTGATCCAAGATCATAATTACTATCCGCAGTAGGAATAATATCAGTTCCAGTATCTAAAATTATTTGAGATCCTGAGATGGTTAATCCAGATCCTGCGAAACTTGAAATAAAAGCAGAAACACCAATTTGTTCATCCAAAGGAGTTGAAACAGAAGGATTATTAACAGCCATCACAAAATCAGTAATATTAAAACTTGAAACTCCTGGTAAAGAAGAAATATCTGTGGATAAAATATTTCCAACTGTCTGAATTCCACCTGTTCCACCACTATGTTCTAACAGAATATCTGACATAGTTGTATATAAAGTTGTACTAGTTCCACTACTATTATCTAAAAACATAATATTATCTCCTGCTACATAAGTATCAGAAGCAACATAAGTATCTGAAACATAATTCCAAGAAGGAACACTGATTCCAGTAGAAACTAACACTTTATTTGCAACATTATAGGGAATAACTTCCCAACTATCACCATCATAATAAACTAAATCTCCTTGATTTACTGGAGGAGTTACACTAACTCCGTTATTTAATTGTTCTTGAATTGTCATTCCAGTATTGATCCCGTTTAAAGTTCCAAATTCATATCGATCTATGGTGACTGTGGTTGAGTTAAACGTGGCAATAATAACGTCCGGATCGATACTTCCTGTGCCAAAAGTAGTAATTCCATTTCCATTCATCTCGATTACTCCCGACATTTCTCGAAAAGTAAATTCACTGGTTCCATCCCAAATCATAATAACACCGGGATCAGTATCGGTCATAATATTTTCTACATTACTAGCGTCTTGGATTTCAAATGGAAGATGATCCATCCATTCTCCTCCACTTTCCCGAAACCAAAATTCACCGTCATATCCAATCCCATATCCGTCATTTCCTGTTTGTTGACCGAAATTAATATATCCAGTTCGGGCTCCAAAACTTACCTGTCCGGTTTCGTTAGCTCCTTGATCTACTGAACCGGTCATTCCTACATTCCAATCCAAAAAATCTTGGCCTCCCGATTGAGAATCGGCGGTTACTTCAAATAATTCACCGCCAGCTCCGGTAGTCACGGTAGCATTAAACGCTCCTAAATTTGTATTAATAACTACATCTCCTGGGGTATACCCAGATCCGCTGGTTCCAATGGTTAAATCGGTTGAATCCAGATAATACGGTCTGATTAGAATATCGGTTCCTTCCATTTGACCGATAAATTGAGGATCTAAATAGGTCATAATGTCGGAGTTATAAGATAACCCCAGATTAATTCTGGCGTCATAAGCTGAAGAAGCCGAAGTTCCGCCTGATTCAATTGGGAGTAATCCTGATATTCCATAATCTTGAGCAATATCAAAATTTATTTCGTATCTCTGATCGTTCAAATAAAAAGTATTAGTTGACGAATCAAATTCTACTGGTGAAACGGTCGAAATACCGGATGATTGGAGATATGGATCGATGAAATTACTGAAATCTGATAATTCGATATCTCCAATTCTGATTCTTCGTTGATTATCATCTTCATCAACAAAAATCAGGGTACTTTCAGCAGTACTATTAGCGGTTATGTATACTTCTGATAAATCGAGATCGGTTCTCAAAGTAGCTCCATCATCGGTATAAGATGTTATATGAGTAATACCAACTCCTCCGATTATATTGGGGCCATATACTAATTGATTCCTGACTAAAACTATTTCATCAGCATCTCCGTTAACTTTCATGATATAATGAGGATTGCCACTTAATGATTCGACGTTACCGAGATTATCCCATACAATCGGTGAAGCTCCGCTTCCTGTGAAAGTGCTTGGTCTCCACATCGATGTTCCGTCGTCCCACGTAAGAACTTCATTATCAAGAGGTGTTTCGCTGGAAACGTCATTCAGCATACTCAATCCAGCATCGAGAAAAATTTCTCCTACAGTAGTAATTTCTTCTAAAGAATTAGATATAGATAATCCATCTCCAACTGTGAGACTATATACAGACCCAGTAGGTAAATTTGTTGTTATTTGCTGGTTAACATAGGTTTGAGAAGCCAATGTTGTTTTTCTCAATCCTGTTGTAAACATTTTAGTATTAAATGTTTTAATAATTTGTTTAAATAGGATGAAGAAATTGAATCTTTAAAGGTTCAATTTTAGATAAAATGGCAATATGCAGTCATCTGTTATGTCAAAAAAGAGCTTCATTTGGTTATAATAGAGATGATAAAAAATTATATTGCAAAATTCATGCCCTTGAAGATATGATCGATGTTAAACATATTAAATGTCAACATGAGGGATGCCAAACACGACCTAATTTTAATCACCCAGGAGAGATCAAGGGTATTTATTGTAAAATCCATGCCTCTGAAGATATGATTGATGTTAAACATAAAAGATGTCAACACGAGGGATGCCAAACAATACCTAATTTTAATCATCCAGGAGAGATCAAGGGTATTTTCTGCAAAATTCATGCCCTTGAAGATATGATCAATGTTAAACATAAAAGATGTCAACACGAGGGATGCCAAACAATACCTAATTTTAATCATCCAGGAGAGATCAAGGGTATTTATTGTAAAATCCATGCCCTTGAAGATATGATCAATGTTAAAGATAAAAGATGTCAACACGAGGGATGCCAAACACGACCTAGTTTTAATCATCCAGGAGAGATCAAGGGTATTTTCTGCAAAATTCATGCCCTTGAAGATATGATCAATGTTAAAAATATTAAATGTCAACATGAGGGATGTCAAACAATACCTAGTTTTAATCATCCAGGAGAGATCAAGGGTATTTATTGTAAAATCCATGCCCTTGAAGATATGATCGATGTTAAAAATATTAAATGTCAACATGAGGGATGCCAAACACGACCTAGTTTTAATCATCCAGGAGAGATCAAGGGTATTTATTGTAAAATCCATGCCTCTGAAGATATGATCGATGTTAAAAATATTAAATGTCAACATGAGGGATGCCAAACAATACCTAATTTTAATCACCCAGGAGAGATCAAGGGTATTTATTGTAAAATCCATGCCTCTGAAGATATGATCGATGTTAAAAATATTAAATGTCAACATGAGGGATGCCAAACACAGCCTAATTTTAATCACCCAGGAGAGATCAAGGGTATTTATTGTAAAATCCATGCCCTTGAAGATATGATCAATGTTAAACGTAAAAGATGTCAACATAAGGGATGCCAAACAATGCCTACTTTTAATTATCCAGGAGAGATCAAGGGTATTTTCTGCAAAATTCATGCCCTTGAAGATATGATCAATGTTAAACGTAAAAGATGTCAATATGAGGGATGCCAAACAATACCTAATTTTAATCATCCAGGAGAAAGAACTATGTTATTCTGTGCTAAACACAAGAAGAAAGGAATGGTAGATATTACAAAAAATAAATGTACCCAACAAGGATGTAAAAATATTTCTCTGTACGGGTACCCAGGAAAAAGAAAAGAGACATGTGAAAAACATAAAAAAGATGAGATGGTTAATCTGGATTTAGAAAATAAATGTACATTTGGAGATTGTGAAAAAGAGTTTGATTTTGAAGTAGATGGAAAACGATTATGTATGGAACATGCTCCCCGGAAATATGAAGTTTCATTAAAACGATTATGTAGATGGTGTGATCTAGAAGAAGAATCTAAATTTGTATGTAAAGAATGTGTACTTAAAAGTCATAAAAAAGAATGGTCAATTGTTTCTCAGTTTAGAAAAGAAATAAGAACTCCTTTTACATATGATTCTTCATCGATGTTAGGAAATTGTTCTAAACGACGCCCAGATATTTTCTTCGATCTTCCAAAACATTGTGTCATTGTAGAAGTAGATGAAAATCAACATAAATCATATAAAGATATATGTGAATGTGCTAGAATTAGTGAAATTGTTGGAGGAATCTGTGGAAAAAGTATCATATTAATCAGATATAATACAGACGTGGTTAAGAATAAAGGTAAAAAACTTGAATTTAGGATGAAAGATAGAGTCAATTACTTGATAAAAATTGTTAAAAAAGAATTAACTAAGGAATACGACTCTTTTATTGTGAAGATGATTCAGCTCTTTTATGATGATGATTATGATAAATATGAGAAAAAGAAAATAGAAGATATTACTAAATATGTTTCAGTTTGAATATTATTAAATATATATATTAAATTCGGGTGTATTTATCATAATTTTTCTGATTAAAGAATCATTTTCGGTTTAATTTATATATTGTATATAAATTTTACACAGCCAACAACGGCTTCCTTTCATCGCTCATCTCGAGTTGAGCGACAACGATAGTCAGACGAAGCAAAGACAGAGCCATGCAAATGATACCTACCATCATTGCCGTCCCCCCCCTCATTGATCATCATTCCAGTGATAATAGCTGAAGTAGCTATCACTATCAATAGTATGTTAAGGATTGTGAAAACATTCAAAGACATGTTGTTGCTGTTGTATTATTTAATAAAATAAATGTTAAAAATTCAATTTTGACCATAATTGAAAATAGTTTATAATAAAAATAGTTTATAATTATAATAAAAATAGATGGAAGATATCATTAAATATATAGAAGATTCAGATAAAGAAAATATAGAAATGGGTATTAAATTATTAAATGGGAGTGGTAAAACTCCAAAAAAATTAATCAAACTTCTAAATCTTGATATAATTAAATTTCATCAAAATTATTATGAAAAATTATCAAAAGAAGAAAAAAGAGTGATCAGATCTTATCAAACATCTTATTTTCCGATAAAAAATGAATTCAATCTTATGTATCTCAAATATGATCAAAAGCAAGAATTATCAAAATTATTAAATAATTTTGATAATTCCAAAGTTAAGAAATTTGTTATAGATATGAAAAAAGAATTTAACAAAGATAGAAAATTATTAAAAAATATAATTAAGAACGCGCCTAAATTTGAACATTCTTTTTATTTATTTAGAGGAGTTCGTCATAACAACAATTATAAAAAGTTGAAGAAATATAAAGTTGGTGATATTTATCAAATGAAAGATTTTGAAAGTTTTAGTTTAAACCCACTTGTTTCAATTCAATTTTTAGGTGATGATTTTTGTTGTTTATTACGCTTAAAAATTGGTAACCCTGAAATAATAAATGGATTATGTTTACATGAAATTGGGAAAAGTTATAATCATGAAGCAGAAGTTTTGTTAATAAAACAAAAATTAGTTGTATCGAAAATTTGGAAATTAGAACATCCAACCGATTATGATTATTTTAACATTAAAGTTATTGATTTGGAGATAGTATAAGTTTATTTAGCTAATTTCATATTCTCCTTTTTAAATAAAAGATAAGCATATTTAATCTAGAACTATTTCAATCCTGGATACAATCGAATTATTTGTCGAAGTATATTGCAAGATTATATTAGTTATAC
>Ga0105051_10006445_pt1 | contig 12647 bp, 5 predicted proteins | sample FRY02_FD_78383 | JGI IMG/M metagenome (GOLD analysis project Ga0105051, IMG submission 78383) | Freshwater microbial communities from Lake Fryxell liftoff mats and glacier meltwater in Antarctica - FRY-02 (megahit assembly) | ecosystem: Environmental > Aquatic > Freshwater > Ice > Glacier...
ACCTTCATACAAGGAAGAAAAGTACATACTCAATTACTCTTAAAATGGGTAAGCTTTTTCATTAAGTTTAGGCAGTAAAGCTGTTGCCAGCACTGACTTTAAAATCCCTGTAAATGATTAAATCAACTTTAACACTGAACTTATTCTAAAAATTGACAAAAACCTTTATGAAGGACCTGGAAAGGTAAACTTATTTTTAATAAAGCTGTCAATAATCGTTACCATGCTCAGCTAGTAAAAATAAAAGATTATTATTGGATCAGTATTTGCTAATTTCAAAGCCAAGGGTCCTCAAAGCCATAAAATTTCTTTTTGCTCAAGCAAGGACAAAGGATTTTAAGTGAACGTCGAGTTTGAAGTTGTCAATATATAAAATCTTAATTATAATCTGAATAATAATAAAATACAAAGTCCCAACCACTCATAAATGAAAGATTTAAAAAAGACACTGACTGTTTCTCGTTAAAAGTAGCTTGTTAAATCTTCTCTAGTCAAAATTAGCAACACAAAAATGTCTCCAACATAAAAAAATTAACCCAGAACAAGCAGACAAAAGATATAAAAACAATTTAAACAATAAATGTTCCCAAACATGTCCTCTTTAACGACAAAAATCGCTCCTAATTCCGTAAAGATAAATTAGTAGTCAAAAAAATATTTAAATTAATTTAAAGATAAAATAATAGAGCTTTAAATCAGAGTCAAGGACTTACAAATCGATTAAAAAAGTTATTTAAAGTAAATATCAAGTCTCCGGGGAGAATTTAAGATTCTTAAAGATCAAAATTAATGCCTGATATAAATACTGAGTTTTGAGGAGTAAAAAAGTTCAGCGGCAATGAGTTATATTTAGTATTTAAGTTAAAAAATCAGTCAAAAACAATTGATAAGCTGCGAATTAAATTAATATCTCAAAATTATCAAAGACATTCAGGCAAATGATTTAACCAATGCTAGTTAGACAATAATGTAACATAAAACATAGTACAAAAGCTTTAATGATAGCTCATTTAAATTCAGATGTTTATAATAAGCGATTCCCTAATAATAGTAAATTGATTAGGAAACCAATGAGAAGCTTATCAAAGAGTTGAGGATATATAAGATATCAATCGAGGAGCTGAGGCAAAAGATTACTGATTTGGAATCTTAATAGTTCGAAAAGAATTAGAGCATAAATTACCTCGAAATATAGATTACTAAAATCAATAAATAAAACAATTTTTTAAGAGAATAAATCTAAAAACTTAGTCAGGTCTCTATCTCTAAATAACTATAATTCCTATCATTTAATGTCTTGAATAAAGAGTTCAATGGAAAAATAAAGGGACTTTAAAAGTAAATTTAGGAGCTGAATGCAAAAAATCACCAAATGCATTAATAAAACAATAAAATTGAGAGACAAAACAATAACTCCAGTAAGGAAGCTGAATAGTCGAAGCAAAAAAATATTGAACTATAAGCAAAACTGTTCAAATTAAAGTAGTTACAGGAAAGATACGATTGTTTTGCAAGATAACACGAGCATATAAAAAATTAACAGTATAAATTAAAAACTTAATAGCCAAAAACACCTTTATATTCAGAAATAACCCCTCCGAAGTTAAGATATGACTAAGGTAGAGATACGAAGTAAATATAAAACATTATTGATCAACTGAACGAATATATTGATAAAAAGAGTCCGATGATTTCATTGAGAAAAGTCCATAATAATTAAAACTTCCTATCACGAAACTAGAGTTTAAGCCTGCTGAAGGATTCGGAGGTAGACCCTGACTCACCCGACACCCATGAAACTACCGAAAAGACTTGTGAAATAACGTATAGGAATGAAAAACCGGCTAAAAAAGTATAAATTCCTGAGCATGAAAAACAGATGCAAAGATACAGCTATGAATACGATATTGACAGTCTGAATTATTTCAATAACTTTTAGTAGAACCATTAAGGAATTTTTGAGTCTATTACTTAGGACAACAACTGCTGTGGTATTGAAGTCGAATACAATACTTGAAGGACTAATTGCTACAGTTTATAATTACCATCATTCGAATCTTATCCATCATATTTATTTATTCATCTGATCAAAGCTTGTATATTCATCCCATCAAAGTCTTTTACATTAGGAATATAGTTTAGACGAGAAACATAATTATATATTTATCTGAATCTTATGAATTATCATCCGATTTTTATTATAATTTAGGAAAACTAAATTAAATATGGAAAGTGCTAATACCACACAAGAATAATTACCACCTCGTAGAAAGTACGAAAACATTTAAATTATCGGTAATGGAACATTTGGCTGCGTGTATCTTGTAAAAATCTTATTTATTAAAAGGCTAAGAACCTGTCGAATAATGGCGAATCTAAAGTGGCAATCAAGCACGTGCATCAGAACAAAAAATACAAAAACCGAGAGCTCTAAATTCTAAAAACGATGAAACATTGTAATATCGTTGAGCTTTACGATCATTTCTACGAAAACCACGATGAAGTATTTTCCTCTTAATTCAGAACACATATCTTAATCTCATCATGGAGTACATGCCCTCAACCCTCTCTTCAATCATTAAGGACCATCTGTACTCTAAAACTTTTATAAGTAACGATTTGGTCGTGAAGTACTCTTACGGGCTACTAAAAGCTTTACAGTATTTGGAAGTACTAATTTTTATATTAAGGGGAAAGGAATCGCTCATCGGGATATTAAGCCATCCAATATTCTGTTGGATTAATGGGGAAATGCCAAACTGTGTGATTTTGGATCTGCTAAAATTTTAGTAAACGGTCAAAAGAATATTGCTTATATTTGCTCTCGATATTACAGGAGTCCGTAACTTATTTTAGGTGCAATCAACTACAGTACCAACATTGATATTTGGGCTCTTGGATGCTGTATTTGTTAAATGATCATCAATAGACCAATGTTTGATGGTGGAAACAATAATAATTTGCTTCTAAAGATCATTAAAATTACAGGAGAACCTTCTCTCTAAGATATGGAGGCCATGAATGTTGAACCAAAAGTTATTCAAAAAGTTTAGCCCTCAGGCATCAGATAAAGAATACTTAAACTTCATTTGGACGCTCCATTATAATTAATATCTTTAATTGAAAAAATGTTGGTTTATAACCCAAAAAAAAGAATAAAACCTTAATAAGCTCTTTTATCTCCTATTTTCAAACATTTAGTTGGGCAGGACTCTCTAAAAAATGCATGAATATAAACAAATTTTTGAAGAATAATATGAGGCTTTGTTTACTTTTTTCCTAAATTAAGCAAACAATCAAATAGGGAATAATGACATTTAATACGATAAATCAGATTAGTAAAAGTTTGATAAAGATTGTCATTTTATTTTTGCTTTTGTTATATTGGTATTCTCTAAGAAATTCAAACCCGTTCATGATTATTCTTAAAAGTGACTTAATATCTGATAATCGTATTATATGATCGAGGCTCTTTTTAAAATAAGATAAAAATAAAATCGATATAATGATTGTTTAAAATTAATATCATGCTTGTTTTAAAGCGCATCATGCTTGTTTAAAATCGATATGTATGTTTAATTAAAACGAAGCATATGTTTACTTAATTATTAAAATAATATCAATATTGCCCTATTTCATCTCATTTACTGAATTTATGATTTCCGGGGATCTTTTAATTTACTCACCTTGCATCTCCTCGACCGGATGGGGTCACTTATGGAGTTGATTCCATTAATTTGTATCAACGAAAGCACGTTCTAAGTTTTCGAGTGTTGATAAACCATGAGTCTGTCACTGGCCTGTTTCTTATTCACCAAAGGGTTTAGTTACTTAACAGGCTTTTTAATTACGACTTCCTATATTTACTCCTAATTAGTCATGTCAAATACTTCTCTATTTTCGTCATTTCTTAGCTGAAGATCTTCTATATTGGGAGCATGTCGTATTTCCTTAACCTTTCTTACCTTGAGATCGTTTCTTAATTTCTATAAATTGCTCGATTGTGATGGCCTGAGCATCATGTTTTAAGTCTTGTTAGTTTGGAAAATTTATTTTGGTAGCAGCTAAATGTTCTTCTAAGGTAAACTTTGAGAAGATTTTAGCCCAACTATTTGACCCGCTTTAACTTATTCATTCGTTGAAGGACTTGAACCCATTATAACGACTATTTTATAATGTTATATCTGTCTTACTAAAATAAAATAATTCTAAAAGGTTTATCACATCTTGATTAAATATCTTATTTTAAAATCTTATCTAACAAATTTAATGTCTATACATATTATTCTATACTTCAATGATCTTAGTGAAATTATCGAGAAATAATCAATTTATTCAAACCAATGTGATATGAGCTTATCAATGGTCATGATGTTAAGCAACTGGGTAATGGGGTCTGTGAGCCTATCCGACAATAAAATCTGGGATAAGATTTTGAACTGCAGCTTGAGTGCTTTAAATAAGAATAAAAATACATTCCTGAATGGTAGATGTTTGGTTCATTTTGTCTAGCATCATCTAACTCGAAGAAAACTCTGTCTGGATTAGCTACTCTTTCCTAGTTGAGCCAAGCTGGAAAAACTTCCTTCTTGAGAAGAGTTTCGTGTGTAGATCTTAGTGATTGGGATAAAATCAGAGATACGAAAAATGAATCGACAAGACCTATAACCCCAGAAACAGCTAGGAATTTCCCTTTAAACGAGAGTTTATTCTGAACAAGACTGGTCAAAAATGGTAATTTATGAATGGCCTATCTTATTTTTATTAATTACCCAATAAGTTAATATAGTCGTGCCATAAAACGAAACACCACCCCACGTTTGATTTCTTTTCTGCAGCTTTTCAATCGTTTAAGTGTAATTTTTTGACAGATAATTTCGGTGGGTATAAGCCCTAACTTTATCACCCTTCGAGTTCACCTTTTAGAATTCAATCATTATTATTGAACTATTAAATATTTTTATACAATTTATCTATTTTATTATTTTACTCTAATAAATTCAAATTACTATGGTACAGCATATTTTTATTTTATTTAGAACCCATATTTAAAAGGAAACTTCAAACAGGCAAGATAAAATTTAACAAAACAGCAGAAATATTAATTTCAGATTGGAAGTACAAAATATATTCTTCTTTAAAAGATAAATGCAATAAGAACAAAACATCAGCTCATTCAAAGTCTTGAATTATTTTAGACTAAGAATTCTACGATCGGAGCTTTGATGTAGTTAATGATCTCCTCACTATTTCTAAGATTGTCTTTCGAAGTCTTTAGAACTTCATCATAGAATTAAGAAGAATTTTACCTACCCATAATAACGTTTCTGATATGATCGACTTCCAAAATTTACTAAATTTGGGGAAGTTAAGAGACCAACTTATCGAGGTAAACTCTTCTGAATTAAGTCACTCCTCTGAAGTATTCTTCTTTACTCAAATGGGGCTCAATAAATATCCAGTTAACAAACTCCACATTTTATAAAATGTAGTCTGCAAGCTCATAGAAAAGGACCAAAAAGGGTAACGAATCTTTAGGAATTCGACTGAATTGCTCGCTCGCATTGAGAATTTGAATTCCTGCTTGATACATAAAATGTCTCAAATAAACTTATTTTCTCATTTTAGAAGAAGATTTTCTCATATTGACACAAATGTTTATAAACACTGAAAATATCGAGGCAGGGTTGAAAGCCTTTTATTTTGTGATTTTGTCTCCAAAGAATGACTCCATATCATCACTACTTGAGTAATAGTGAAGTCTTTTTAAGATTTCAGAATTTGCTGGTACTTGAGCAATGTAGCAATCACTTGCCCTCAGGGTAAGTCTTTCGATGCACCCTCCAAATCCGGCTACTTGTAGGTAACCGAAGCCTCCACAGCATTATCTGAGTCTAATTACACTTTCGAGGATGAGATGGTGACTTATGTCCATTAAAGGGGCTCCAACAGGAATTATTTGTCTGTTATTATAAAAAGCTCTGTTTAATTAGCTGAAACAGACTAATCTGGCATATCCTTTAATTATTCGATTGGAAACAGATTGATAGGTAAGGATTGGTCGTTATTTGCCGCTTTCAGGCAATGTTTTAAATTGAACTCTCATCTTTGTATATCTTATCGCCAAAAACAAGGCCTTTTTTAAGTCTAATAAACTTAAATTGAACTCACTAAAATAACTGGTATTATTTATTCCCCCAATTTTTAAGTCGTTTAAAACTAATAATTTGATAAAAAATTACTTTTGATTACCAAGAAAGGCTTAACTTTGTTAAAATTGTAACCTATTTGCAAGTATTAAGAGGAAATCCTTTCTCCAAAATCTCTGACTAAAACTTATTTGACAAGATCTCCATTTTGATCTCTGATTTTGATGAAGGTTAACACAAGAGAGCCTTATTTTTGTGCTAAGAAGCATCCAACATGATAATACAAGGAAATATGTTTATCATAAAAATAAAGGTTTTATTTCATCTAAATTTCGTTATTTTTGTTCAAATTTGGAACAAATCCCTCCGAAGTCTTTCCAAAATCAGAATTGATAATATTTTTTGCAAAAAAACCAATTTATTAAAGCTTTTTAGCTCTTTAATACACGGTAGCAACCTATTTGCTTCTGTTAAATAATTCTAGAATTGGCAGGTATATCGAAAAATGATGATTCATTATATAAGACGGGTAAAAGGTATTCCATGAATTGTAAATCAGCATTCCGGGCTTTATGATTCCATTTCCCATCATCTGCTTTATTTTCTTGATTTATTCAATGTTTCTTTCATTTCGATAATAAAATGTATCATTGTAGTAATGCAGATCATTCGGGTATGAACCTTTAATTTATTGAGTCCTTTTATAACTTTAGTAAGAGTCCCCAGAACCAACAAGGAACAAAGATAATTGTTTTTTTACGGCTAAATTGTCAAGAATTTGATTGGATGAACTGTCCATGTAACTTTTATTATAATTCTGATTTACTTGAGTATGACAAAATATCACATTAAAATAATCTGATCGATAGTTACTTTTAAATGATTAGAAAATAAGATGCACGTTATGAATAAAGATTAGATAAAAAAAGAACTATAAAAAATTGTTCATTTGATTCTTTTACCATTTGACCATATTCCTTCTCTTTAGACTCCGTCACTACCTCTGATTTTGCCTTAGCCATCTTGAATCCCTTCTCTCCATTGACCTTCGTAGGCCTTTCCCCCAGGCCATTCTACTTTACCGAATCCGTGCTTTTTGTCTTCGTAGTATTCTCCAGTATAGACTCGACCGTCAGCCCATGTGAAAATTCCTTTACCATGCATCTGGTTATTTTTCCATTATCCTTCGAAATGTTTTCTATCAGGCCATGTCATTTTTCCGAATCCTTGTATTTTATTTTATTAAAAGTCTCCATAATATTACGAAAAATCGGGCCAGATGAATCTTCCCTTACCATTTTTGAGGCCATTATGATGCATTCTGTATAAAAAGATAATTACCCCTCATAAGACGATCCATCATTCCATTTTTCGATACCTTAACCTTACTGTATATCTTCAAGCCATTATCCATTGTAGCTGGAGCCATCGTAGTTGTAGTATATTCCTCTTCCATGGGCCTTGTCATCTTTCCATTGTCCTTCGTAGACGTCTCCATTAGGATGAATAAGTCTGCCCCTACCATTGGCCTTGTTATCTTTCCAATATCCCTCATAAAGAGAGTAATCCTCCCATACCTGCTTCCCTCTACCATTTCTCATACCATTGTAGAACTCGCCTACATACTTTGTTCCATTTTACATTTAAGTAGGAGTCTTTACTATGGTTAACTATATTTAATTCTCATTGTATTTGAAAGGTCCCATTTTTATTGCTACTTATCTAGTTCGTTCATTATAAAACTATTCGGGTTACAAGTAGCCTATTCTAGACGGGTCCAATGTCATTGTCTTTTAATCATTAACAGAATTGCAGGTCTAGCATGTCGCACCCATTGTTTTTAAATATCAAATAATATAATTAAACTGAAATAAATCAATTCAATAAACAAAATTACAGCATTGTACCTATAACAAAATATAAATTCATCCTTATCAAAAGATCATTCATGTCCGAATATTTTAGAAGATATATAAAAAAAGAGCATTATCCCAACCCCCCGTAAAAAATATCTTACTCAGCTCCAATATTAAATTTAAAACAAACTTTAAAAACTGCGTACTTGACGGCCTTGTCAGCAGATAATGGAAACAAACATATGACGACGACTGGAACATGATGTGGTGCGATAAGTAGCAAATCGATTGGGTATTTTAAAAAAACAGAATACTCCCTACAATGAGAGTCAACCATTTCAGAGGATGGTTTGAACTCTGTCGTAAGGACATGCTCAATAAAAATCTTAAAAAGTTCAAGCGTAATCTAGAAAAGCAAAACAACAAATAATAATCCAATGAATACGACTTTTTACCATCTACGTATTTATTGCCCAGTGAATACGTTATTTTTTATGAGTAATTCAAAAAACATCAAATTGACTCTCGTTGTCTTTGGATTATGAAACCTGTAAAATATAAATCCTAATTTAGACATCAAAATGCCAGGGCAAAGGTATCTTCATCTTCAATAAAATAAATGATATTGCCAAATGGAAAACTGCAACTCGAGACACACCAATTGAACAGTTTGTTTGTCAAAAGTATCTCTTGAATCCCCTGCTGTTTGGAGGCAGAAAATTTGATATGAGAATCTACGCGTTATGCACAAGTTACCAACCCCTCACTGTTTATCTTTACAGAGCAGGTTTCGCTCGTTTTGCGCACGACAGATACGACAATAGCGATATCTAAAACTTATGTAAATATGGTTTAAATAAGACAAACACTTAACTAACGTGGCCATCAATATCAACGCACCTGCCTATGTCAAAAGAATTGGGGGGAAATGGCTCCTTGAGCAGTTGAAAAAGTTCATGCTTTCAAAATTCGGAGTTGAGCAAACAAATAAGGCTTTCTATGACATACAAAGATGTATAATAAGGTCACTTTTAGCAGTACAAAAACTAGTTACAAATTGTCCTCAGTCATTTTAACTTTACGGTTTTGATTTCATCTTCGATTAAAACGGTAAAGCCTGGCTTCTGGAAGTCAACGGTGGTCCAAGTATGAGTGCAAACACTAAAGAAGATGAACTTCTAAAAATCGGATTGGTCGATGATACAATGACAGTTGTTGATCTTGAAGGAATGTAGATTTTTCAATATTTAGATTGAAAGGAGATGAGTAGTTGGTGGGAGGGTATGATCTGATATATAAAGCTAAGTAAATCAGTATCGGTTCGAGCAGTATGTATACGACGATGCTTGGCTGCAAAAGCAATCGATAAGAAAACCTAAAGAAGTTGGCCAGACCTACAGCGTATCGATTGGCCAACTAGTTTATATAAAAGAGCAAAGCGGCCTAAAAATCAAACAAGAAAATCTAAAACAAATTTACAATAAAGCTATCAAACAACAAGATTTAGAGAACAAAGTTTCCTCAAACAAGAGCGTCCTTTATTGACCCAAAAAAGCCCAAAACCCAATAAAAGCAAATCCTCAGCATGGGATTAATAAAAAAGACGTAATAATCGACAAAGCGAGCAACTGACTAGTATCGTCCCGAATAAGAAGAGTAAGAGTAAGAGGAACTACAGTGAACGATCTTGGGACTCTCCCTTTTTAACAAACAACTTGAGGGTAGTTTCTCAAGTTGTTGTCTGATAATATTTTATTTTCAAGAGCAGTATATAAAAGTGTTCATTCCTATCTTTCAAATTACAATGAATAATTCATTGAGATCAGCTTCTGCTTGAACTCGAGCTTCTTCTTCTGTGCTTTTTGTGCTTGTCACCGCTTCTGCTTCTGCTTCTTCTTTTGTAACCTCTGTCCTCTCCTCTCTCGTTTCGGTCGCCGCTTCTCTCGTTTCGGTCGCCGCTTCTCTCGTTTCGGTCGCCGCTTCTGTAACCTCCTCTGTCGTTTCGATCGACGCCTCTGTAGCTTCCGAATTCTCTTGGTTTTCTGGCTGAGAAATAATAAAAAAAATACGTTCAGGGCATTATCTGGCAATATGTCCTTATTTAGTACAGTTGAAACATCCTTTTGGTCGATCGCCAAAGTCTCTTCTGGGTCCTCTGTCATCATATCTTCTGGAGCTGTCACCCCTATCTCTATCCCCTCTATATCCTCCTCTATCTCCTCCCCTGCTGTTGAAGTCTCTTCTTCCGTTACTTCTTGAGAATTAGACTTTAATTTATTTGCCATCAATGACTTTTTTATTCATACTAAATTATCTTATCGATCTAAAACAGAAAAGTTGAAACGAGAAAAGACTATTTCAACAGAAGTAAATGGTATAGTACGCTTCTATTGCTTATTAAGCTTCACTTGAACTCTTGAACTCAATGAAAGCGAAGGAGAAGGTATCTTTTTGCTTAAGGCTAAGACTTTAAATGGATCCATATTTTTCAAACTATTTGCGAAGATCGTCTTCGGTAAACTTAATCAAAAAGATTCTTTACAGCGACACTCAATCCAGAAACATAGATTTTAGGGCTACTTTACATTTGGTGAAAAGTTTAAATTAATTAAATATACTCCTTAAAATTAAATTCAAACACTTAAAATCAAATCGAATCTATCGATATTTATAATAAGTAAATTATTTGAGTCATAAATTCAAATAAATATTTTTACAATAGAAGCAAAGAATTTTTTGATCAACTTAAAGTGATGACAAATGTTCGATGCAATTTCATCATCTCAAAAAAATAAATTTATTAATGTCTTAATCTACAGACATAGAGCTAAGAGTGATAAAAAACGAGTAAATAAAATAAATTTTGAACCATTAGATTGCAACAAATCACACAGTAACCTATCCAATAAAATGTTTAATCTTTGATAAGATAATAAAACAATTCCATAGAAAGGCTTTGAGTCTTCGTAGAAAAGATTGATCCAGTTCGGTCAACTTTAATCATCTATTCGATATAAGCAATTAAAAGATACAAGACGTTAATTAGACTTAGAAGTGAATTGAAAGTCATTTAAGAGTCATTTAAGTTAACTAATACCTCAATAAAATCAGGTTAATTGAAACGACTATCAGGTTTACATAAGAAGTATTGTCTGAAATAACAATAATTATACAAAAAATGAAACGATAACTAACAAGCTATGATGACTAGAAACCTCAATATCTGCTCAGAATTTTAACACCAGTAATTCATTCATTTTTTCATTAATTTAAATTATTTTCAGATAATCCATTGCTACAAACTCACTTAAATAGCAGATGTAAAATGTTGAATATTTTATCCTTCAAATCAAAGGCCTATTAAAATATTGAAACTTTTAAATTAATATATTTAATGACAAAAAAGCACAATCTTTATTCGACATATTTTTTAATAAAAGTTTTATTAATTTTGCTATATTTAAAATTCGCTAACTAAATTAATTCATTAAAAAGTTTGATTTTTATTTGAGTCTAAAATGCGATAAAGTTGACGAAGAAAATTAAATAAAAAAACTAATATCATTATTTTATTTATTCAAAATTGAAATAGTCAAGTGTATGTCGAGTGGTCTGATAACTGATTAGGCTTTATTAAAAATAATTCTAACCCTTTTAAGGCAAAAACTACTCCTTAAGTGAATATTTCCCTCTCAATTTTTATAAAGCTTTCAGCATGAACTCTTTTTTCTGCTTTATTTTCCTGCTTTTTCCCTTTGGATCATCTCTTTCACTAATCTTAAGTTCAGTGAAGTGATGCACTATCTACGAAGAATTTTTCATTTGTGGTAATCTGTATTTATATTTATTTATAATTATAGTAGAGTAATAAATTTAATTATTTTCTCTCAAAAGTTGATTTGTTTTTAAATGATTTGAAACCATGATTTTCTTTGGTTTTATAAAAATTTAATATTTAAGGGATTCAAACACATCATTTTGTATTAATCCTTAATTTTTATGGGCGTCAAAAAGTTGTAATTATAGTATATTTTTCCATACTTAAATTCGAGAATCAAGGAAAATTGAATTTATTTATGAAATCCATCAAAATGTACATAAAAAACTGATATTTAGGTGTTAATTGCAAGGAGACAATTTTAAATGGATGGAATTCTATAGAAATACAAAGAATTTTTATAACCTAAAATAATATTTAAATCAAGAATTTAATAAACATAAACCTAAGACTATTTTTTAAAAAATAGACTTTACATATATGTCAGAGTTATAGTACGACTCTTTTTTGACATTATTATGATTATACATCTAAATTCCCTTCTACATTCATTAATTTTACTTATTTTTTGCATTTTTGTTAGATAACTACTTAGAAAATAAACAATGACATCTGTACAAAGTAAATATATGATCATTTAAGGGCTAATCAGTAACTATGATTATAATATTCTGAGTGATTTGAAAGACATTCAAAATATTACTCCCAAGTTCGTTGAACTTTTGCATTTTCCAGCAAAGAAAATTAATTTATTAGGCATGTCAGCTGTTGGGTATAATATTCTTTAAACTAATAGTTGACAAATGTATATGTGACTATTGAATGATTTTTTTAGAAAGAAATTAACTCTTTGCTAATAATTTA
>Ga0105051_10006447_pt1 | contig 12643 bp, 14 predicted proteins | sample FRY02_FD_78383 | JGI IMG/M metagenome (GOLD analysis project Ga0105051, IMG submission 78383) | Freshwater microbial communities from Lake Fryxell liftoff mats and glacier meltwater in Antarctica - FRY-02 (megahit assembly) | ecosystem: Environmental > Aquatic > Freshwater > Ice > Glacier...
CAGCATTAGTTGCTGGGTCCGTTCGAAGAGGAAGAGAATGGGATTGGTGCAGCCAGCGACGTTAAGTGGAGGATGAGAATCCAGCCCCCACAGGTTGTCTACAGGAGGACAGCGTGAGGAGGTACGTCAGCAATTCTCAATTGTGGGTGCGTACCCCCTTGGCTTGTGAAGAAACTCCGGGACCGTGACGACTCCCAAATATCTCTTTAATAAAACAAAGCAACACACGGTTGGACCAACCCGTCCAGTATTTCATCTGTTCGGATGTCCGGACCTAGTTCGGCGGACAAGGTTTGGAGTGTCCGGAGGGAGACAGGGGGAGAGTGACACCAACAAAAACAACATATCTGTACCCTTTCAGCTCGTACAAAAATGAGCCTCGCGGCGTGACACACCGTTTGCATAGTGAAAACCCACTCGGACATGTCCGTTCAGCGAGATTTTACAAGCATCTTCAAGGTGGGGTTGGGTATTTCTCGAACGAACGCGGATTCTCAGTGGAATCCAGTTTACAACGCATTTCATCAAAAAAATTGTCGTGGAAACGAAACGATTCGTCTGTAGTTTTATAAACGTGATCTTGACGCGGCAAAGCTGCGGCCAGCGCTCGAGCAGGGCTGCGGAAAGCAAACACCGAGCGCTAGGAAATTATTTTTTCGAGCGAATTTGCTTTATGTTGCTAATATCAAAATGTAGAAGAGACTTAGATCTAGGTCTGCGCACAACTTCAGGACTTGCGTTTGAGGAACTGATGTGCAATGGCGAATTCCGAAGAAAAAAACCTGTTTTGGCGCAGGAAAAATTGGATTTTGCCATTGCGCACTGGTTCTTCAAACGCAAGTCCTGAAGTTGTGCACAGACCTAGATCTCGGTCTCCTCTACATTTTGATATTAGCAACATATAGCAAATTTGCTCGGAAAATAGTTTCCTAGCGCTCGGCGTTTGTCTTCCGCAGCCCTGCTTGAGCGCTGGCCGCAGGTTTGCCGCGTCAAGATGACGTCTACAAACCTACGGACGAATCGTTGTGTTTCCACAACAAAAGTTTCGATGAAATGCATTATGAACTGGATTCCACTGAGAATCCGCGTTCGTTCGAGAAATACCCAACCCCACCTTGAGGTGGACACAATCAAAACAAGGGGGAGGAACTTTTTTAAGACATCGCTATTTAAAAGTGTACGTATTGCTAAGCGTGACATTGTGTTCCTTTTTAACCTGTACTGGTCTTGAACGCGCTGTTTCCACTACATCAATCTTTTCCATACCCCCGTGACGGCATGCGTACTCATGTGAAAGGTGTATCTATGCAGAATTGAGGCAATTTTTTGTGCGTGAATATGTACATGCGGCATGATCTTCACCACGTTCTCTAAAAATGTTGAAATATCTCACGTGACTACAGAGCTCACTGATGGACCTGTGCCTGCAGATGATGTTGGCACAGCGAGGGTCATAACTGAGGTACTCATTGAAGATGTCCAAGCACCCGGGCTTATGAAATTGGAGCGGACCTTAGACTCACAAAAGTTCTTGCGATTCACTCTCAGATCTCCTGACTTCTTCATAATCTGATTACGATTCAAATGATGAGAAAGTGCTTAATCCAATCCGCAAAGAACCTTGGCGTGTGTAGAATTCAAGTTTGAATTTGATTTGATCCATCACAGAGTGTACGCGATAGTGTGGTTGCAAGTGTAGGGTGTCGGATGAGACAGAGATGGGGTGTGGGTTTCATGTTTGACCATTAATAAAATCCGAGACGATGTAAAACTAGCTCAGTTGGTCAGAGCGCGGGACTGTTATTCCTGAGGTCGTCGGTTCGATTCCAGCAAAAACTCGAACCAAAAAAAATTGAAAACACCTGGGTATCATCAAATCTTAATCGCCTGAACTATGTTTGCTACTGAATATACAGGATTGAATTCGTCCCATCTAAAAAACATGTACATCATGACAGAGAGATTGAAAAAATTCCAGTCCCCAAATGCAAACCCTTTCAAAACAATGTCACGGACCGAGGGGTGGGAGGCGGACTAAAAAATCTGGAAAAAACTGGCCGGGTCCGGATGGCCGAGACACCTCGCGCTGGTACGGGCGACTCTGCATGCAGAAATTGACGTTATCAATGCTCAATTGTGCTCATGTGCTAGAATCTTTCCGGCACTTGTTTTATCAGCTCGCTCACTGCCCCTGATAATCGTGGATAACAACAGCCCCAACATGCACAATATAGGCTTCTTTCCAGATTGTCAGCTTCTTTCAGTAACCGATGCGTCTATTTGGATATCGTATCTCGCCAGATATTCGGAGTTATTCAAGAAACCCAATTTTCAGGTAGGAAATTGGAAGTCCATGTTCATCTGAAAAATGCTTTCCCAGGCAAAATTGGAAACCGAAGGATCACGTTTGGCTACAATCTTTCGTTCGCCTCCAGTTTGCTAGCGACTGGTTATAGTACGAGTCTCTGCATTGTCTTTCTACGTCAAGCAAGTAGCCAATAAAATCAGCGTCTTTCGTTTGTTCATTGCGCTGATTTGTCGCTGCGTAGAATGGCAATACCCCATCAACCCAGGAGACCTTTCAATCAGGCCGCACGCGTGTGAGCGTGCTCTTGCCTCCTGTAGGTATGACCAGTAGAACTAGTCCGAACTTGTCTTTGTGCACTGTTTTGGTAAAATTCTTGATTCGACCCACTGTAGAATCTGTGATATTTTCATTGCACATGTGCTGTTGAATATGATGGCCTTCGCTGTCTGCCATGCACCCGTTCTCGATGTCGGTCTGGAAGAGCCCAGAATTCGACACCGCGAAACCTGCATTGTACGATTTGAACTCACAGTCCACGCTGTTCTGGCTTTCACTTTCGACCGAACAACCCCAATATTGGTTTAATTAAACAAAGCAACACACACTGGAAGAGGCTGAAAGCACCCCAGATTATCTGATAATAATATTTAAGGGGGGATAGGGTGAGGAGGGATGTCCGACGGTCGGCGATTTTCAATCGTGGGTGTGTCCTGAAGTCTGCTACCAACGCACATCACGTTAAAATAGCATTCATGTGATCAAGGTCCATCGTGGGAATGTCTTTGCGCCAGGACCTCTACGGAACACCCTATTACTGACCACCACTCGTATGCGTTTCCAACTTCTCGGGAGGGTCAGTGCTGCGGCGGCTTTAGTTATAAACAAACACAATGCCAAGTCAACGATAAATTTGAATTGGTCCCACAACCGCGGAAAATGGTGATCATTATTGCATGGTGTAGGTCTCAGGCGAACATGCCAGTGGGAAGGAGTGCCGTTGGCACCTTGGTGAAATTAGTGAATCCATGGAATGTGAGGAGGGCTAGTTTGTTATATTTCTCTATTAGGACTCAACTCATGTTAACGGCACTAGGACCTTCGCAAGAGACCCTGTATCCGGTAACAATCATTCATCGGGATGTCTCACGGTGACATTCTTGGAGCGGTTGCGTAGTGGTCACAGTGGTGTAAGTCAACACACAAACAACAAATTCATGACCCTGATGATAGTCATTATCCCTATTGTTTTATCTCTCCTGCCCTTGTGGTGTCAGACACTAGGGCATACAGTGTTACATTAGCAATACTTCCAAACGACTGACTTTGCACCAGATTCTCCAATTTTTTCGATACTCCTGTTTCTGATACTCACAATGCATGTGGTGTCCTCTAGAAAGCGTGGGAGGATAATAGTGGCAAGAACGGTGTCCAACCCGTCCATTCGGTCCAGATTGGACGCTATCGTTCTATTTCCGAGGATTCCAAGATATGTCCGGCAAACAATCTCAATGTATCCGACGGACAACCCTCCCGGACATCCGAGACAGATTCTGCACGTGTCTGGAACGAGACCGTATTCCGTTTTTGTTGGGATTGGGGGGGGGGGATACTCACAAAATTGAGGGTTCTGTCAATTTTCACGATTGTATGTTTGATTTAGACTCGCTGGCATTCAAACTCTGTCATTTTTCCCCCTAAGTCCTTGTTTCTACCTGTCTTATTTTTGAAAATCCTAACATTGGTAATACATTATATTTTACACGGTGAACATTTATGCTCGAATCTGCAAACTTGAATTTGTAAACTCTGTCCAAGATGATGGAATGCGGCGGGAGTTTTTTCTATGCCTCTTATGGAGGAGGATTCATGCAATCGCTAACGGCTTGATCTTTATAGGCTGTGACCTTTCAGGAACAAAGTTGTCGTAAAACGCAATAGCTTGCCACGCTGGTGACCCATAACAGCCGGTGGGGACGCAAAGAGAAAAATGACGCAATATGTACACTAGACTCGTAGCTGAGTATTTTGCAAGGGCATCGTGATTATGATGACATTTGGAGATTTTGTATCAGGAATCGAACCCGGGATTCCGGGGTAGCCTGTATAAGTACCAACTACGCTACGACGACTGTATCAAGTCTTGATACAGTCGTCATGGCGTAGTTGGTATTTACGCGGAATCCTGGGTTCGATTCCCGAGAAAACATGTCCAGATGTCATAAAGATCCAGCAGTCATGGGTTATCAATGGACACAACACACACACACCTGACAGCCGCAAGCCTCTTGCCGTGCTGGTTCACCGTACGGTATCCTTCTCGCTCGGAACCGGAAATGCCCACCAATGGTGGGGTACCCAGGCTATTCTTTTATTCCTGGGCCAAATCTTAATACACCCATGCCGCATGCACACCCCATCCGTAAGGACTCAAGATTGTGAAACGGCATGAATGTATCAAGATTTAGCCCAGGAATAAAAGAACAGCCTGGGTACCCCACCATTGGTGGGCATTTCTGGTTCCGAGCGAGAAGGATGCCGTACGGTGAGCCTGCACGGCAAGAGGACGTACGACCATGATGACAGACGCCAACCGTGGTGACCCATAACAGCTGGCGAGGACGGAAAGAGAAAACCTTCGCTACCATGGGAGCGAATTACCGAAAGCTGTGAGAGAATGGCGCAAGTCCGCGGCGCAAGCCACTGCTGTTGCCAGCAAAGGGCAGTGGGTCACGGAGTTCGTCACATCAATCAAGCGCCCCGAAAATTCGTTGACTGTTATCACTCTTACTGCCAATGACAGTTCTGGCCCAAAGAATCGACATACTCGCAGAATTTGAAAGCACAGTGACCACAGGTGCAACTGTCGTATGCAGAGCAATAAAATGCAAAGCACTCATCCATGCTGAAGCATGGGACAAAGTTGTCAGCGATGATGCAAAGGTGAAGGCTGCATTCTACCAGCTCTTGATTTACATAAATGAGTTTAACTAGCAGACGACAAGATCCACTGCCAACGCCGCGCCAGCACATCACGCCATCGCTGAAACAAAGTATGATAACGACATTGGAAATCCGTTTGGAAGTATCACAGTATACTTCTTGTTCACTTCCACTGCCGGAAAACACGTGCAGAAAAGATTGGATGCTGGGCTTGAGCAGCTTGCCGAGTGTGTCGCAAGTGACTGCAAGAGGGTTGTGGACGTTAGCGTATATCTAGAGAGAATTCACATTCAGTACCTCGACCACATCAAGGCCAAAGAACATCTGAGTGTGCTCCGCTCACAAATTCTGCCGAATTCTTAGCAAGCTCAGTGACGGGAGACACGTCGCCTCAGACCTTCTGGACTGCGCTGAGTGGCAGCAGATTGGCATCAAGGCAGCAGAGTGGCAAATTCTGCTGAGGACGCGAGCAGAGTGACTTGGGATGAAGTCTACCTCGACCTAGCAAACGCATAGTATGAGCATGTCGTAACGCACCGCACACATGCCTATGGTGGAGATCCCACTGGACCTGCCGGCAGGAACGTGAGGTTCCCGGTGGGCGTGGGGCTTGGGGCAATGGACATGGACGCGTCAGGGGATGGAGATGACGAGCTTGCTTACGGTCTTGCAGCGATTGAATCCAACTTTAGTAGGCCTGCAACAGTCAAGGACTACATTGAGCTCGTTGAGCATAGCCTACCTCTTCCAGGTTGGGTGCGCGTCACTTTAATTTAATTTGCTTGTATTACTGGAAACAGTAGTTTAGAACCCTTATTTGAGGGTCTATTTGCTCAAATCTATGTGAATCCGAGTTGACGTGTCTTCGGCCAGAATCGAACCAGGGAACTGCGGATGACAAGATTTCTTAAGTGCCGCGCTTTTCACCACTGAGCTAAGGTGACGGATGAATCAACGAAAATCCTTTAGGACCCTCTTAGATCAATGATGCCAGAAAGGATGAACAAACCGTTCAAGTTGACAAGAAAATATGTCCTCCCAACACCCCTCGCCGAGATCAAAAGCCGAAATCCAAGCGCAAAATGAAGCACAGACGCCCGCCCTTGCCCAAGTGGGAGTGCGGAAAATGCAGCTCTGAAAATTTCTACTATGACATGCCTGGCCAAGACCCTGCAGTCAGAAACGCGTGTACGAAGTGCAAGCAACCCAAGAAAGCATCTCATGCGGGCAACATAGGCAAGCTTCGTATCGTCACTGAGCCGCACTTGGGCGCAGTAGCCATTGCGAGATTGATCGAGGAGCGAGTAGCCAGCGGTGCGCAAACGGCGCTAAACGCGCGGAAGACCTCTGACTTGTTTGTCATGGCATGCTTCGCACAGAATGACTATTCGGGCAACACTTTCAGTTTAGGACTTGGTGGTAATGTTGCAGATTCGATCAGCTCTCTCGAAGGTGATGAGCCTCGCATTGGGGCTGTCATCAAGCAGTTTGGCAACAATGCTGATGCGTATCTGAAGCGAGGCACAAATTATAGCGATGCACTTGTGCACCAGATTGCAACCATGCCATGCATAGTCATGTTCCTCAGCGGCATTTATGGATTCGCCTCATCAGTCCTAAATCGCTTGTGGCAAGCATGCCGCAGCACAATGACGTAGATGGCGCCTGTGGCAGGCGGTCTGCACACAACGACAACAGGAGTGTGCATACTGCTTGCATGCTGTGTGCTGTTCATGCAGCTTGCCTCCACGCAGGCACTCAGTCCGCATACAGTAATTGCTATCAGAGCACGGCATGCTATCGAAAATTGGGGCACCAAGTCTTTGCCTGGCAACGCTACTTGATATGGGCTTAAGCGCACAGCGCAGGGTCATCAGCAGTACTGCTTGCAGGCAGCCACAAGATTTGCCAAAGGACAACTCTTTCTTGGCTCAGGCGCTAGTACCACATTGATTCATGATGCGTCAATGCTCGTCAATGTGAGACACCTGTCTGAACCTAAAATGGTGATGGGTCTCACTGTACTGCAAGCCATCAAATTCACGAGAGATTTGTGCCTCAAAATGATCAACACGTCAGGAAAGTCGAGCAAGATCGTCGTGACAGACGTTTGCAATGACCATGACCCGTCTCTGCAATACAACTTGGTCAGCATGACTGACATTTCACGCACGGGTCATGTGACCACATTTTCAACTGATAGCAATCAGGTGACAGGCCCAGCAAGAGCATTCGCGCTTATCAAAACGTGTGGGGTGTATGCATTACCCGTCGTCAGCGGAACGGCATCTGCATTCAGTGGGGTATCTAACTTGACTGAAGATGAACTGATGTATTTACGCATGCATCACAGTGTAATTTAAACCAAAATGCAGGTGCTGAGCAAATCAGGAGCTCGGGGTGTTAATCCGCACCTCAAATGCACCAAGTGCAAATGCTGCGTTTGTATGCATGGTAATATCATTCGCCATCTGGCACCTCCCGCATCGACTGGTCAGGCCGCAACTGTCCGAGACATGAGCTTCGATCTCTTCGACAAGAGCAAGATCACCACCATAGGAGGCAAAAGATCTTGCTCAGTGTTTATTGACAATGGTTGATATTCCACAGTGCATGCAACGAAAGATATGATTCCCGAGATCTCCAATCGTGTGCTTTCTCAGACCCCAGATTATCACAAGAACACCAAAATCAAATCCGACTGCACATCTGAATATCATACGCAGCAGCCGCGTGAAGTGCTCAAAAAGCACAATGTGCAAGAACAGTTGCACTCCAACGAGCATCTGCAGTTTCAGAATGGACGCCCTGAGAAGCTGGTTGACTCGATCGGCCGCAAAATTTATGGGATGCTCCTGCAGTCGCAGATGCCGCCAGAGTTTTTGGGTGCAGCAGTGGTGCTCGCCACTGACATCTACAACTGCACATCTCATTGTAGTCTTGGCATGGAATCACCTCATTATCACATGTATCACAAGCAGCCCGACCTCTCATTCTTCCGTGCTTTCAGATGTGCTACTGTTGTGCATCGAGGCTAGGACCTTGTGGAGCACACCAAGCTTGCACCATGGGGAGAGTTGGGCGTGTATTTGCCTACCCCTAGTGGCCCTGGGGGGGCACCATTCCTTGGGTGCTATGTTCCTTGGTAGTTAGGGAGACTTGATTGTAGGTACCTGTTATCCCGAGGATGCATGCCAGCCTACAAAAATTGTTAACTGATTTTACCCACTAGCAGGTCGGCCTATATAAGTCTGCAAAGGCCCAGGACAGTTTCTTGGGTCCTAAGCGATTAATTGGGTGCCCACCACCCGCTTAGTCCAGTGACTAAGTTGGGTATTCGACACCCAAGAAAGAGAGAAAGAAAGATGAACCGTGCCTAGGTCGGCAAAGGTCCAGGACAGTTTCTTGGGTCCCAAGTGGTTAATCGGGTGCTCACCATCAACTTTGTCCAGCCTGAGTGATTAAGTTGGGTATTCACCACCCCAAAAAGAAAGAAAGAAAAGTGCGAAGTCAACAATAAACTTGAATAGGTCACAACCCTGCGAAAATTAGTGATCATTATTGCATGATACTGTAGTGAACATGCCAGTGGGAAGAAGTGCTGTTGGCATCTTTGTGCAATGAGTGAGTCTGTAGAATGGGCAGAGGGCTGATTTGTTACATTCCTCTACTAGGACTGTGGCCCAGCACTCGGTGCACCATTCATGGAGATTTTTACGGTGAGGATATTGTTTTATTGAAAACTGATAGTGGATATCCCAAGGATCATGATACAGGCATTATTTCAATCACGATGGTAAGCTGTTTGATTTCCCTCGTTTTTTTTTTTTACACTGGATCAACCCGATTTTGTGGTGAAAAAAGGGGTTGTCAAAACTGATTCTTGTCCGTATTGACTCTGGCTGACTGCGAGTGGCGCGCGTGGCTTGCCGCGCACCCAACCGTCAATGTGAGCTGTCTTTTGTGGGCAAGTTCTGGCATCTACGGAGTCCGCGACCTCAGGGCAATCAGCTGCTTCTCAGTATCTCAATGCTGTACCGAGCCGGCTAGGCAGAAAGGTTTTGTCCTATTTGGCTTCAGATGGAAGAAAATAAACCAGCGCACCTATCACCCCTATACAACCATTGCCTGGTGACTCAGCACCCTTAGGTGTAATTAACAATACATCCACTGTCTGGTGATTCAGCACCCTTAAATGTAATCAACACAACAGTGACTAGAGACGCGAATAAAGTTCACTGTAGGGGGGGGGGTCCTGGTCGGAAAACAAAAAACATGGAGGTAGTATGGCCAATTGGACTCTACAACACGGGCCTGAACCCTTCGCGGGCCAAGACACACTATGGCTTATGGACGACATATTCACGTGGATGCCACCAGACGGAGACGTGCGCGCACCGCATATAGAGACCTTGGGAGAGATGATTTCGGAAGCCTTTTACAACCACTGGTTGGCCATCAAGGGCAAAAAATTCAAGGACAAATACAAGGACGCGAAGAAGACAGCCAAGATGACCTCGACGGCCACTGAAGGCTCGCAATGGGACGGAGCCCACAGTATGAATTAACTCCCCCTTGGGGAGATGACACCTAACTGGTGTAACCATTTGCGTCTGACCATCAGTTTGGTCAGATAGAAAGAAACGACCGACTCATATTGATTAATAAAATATCATTTTTCTTTACTATTTTGTTCTCTATAGAGTGTACGCACTCACGAATTTTAATAGCTCACGTACGACAATGCCCTGTCCGACTAAGAACTCTTGTGTGTTTACTTTGTTTTATCAAACTGATATTGGGGAATTGTAACGGTCCCGGGGTGTACTGGTGAGTGAGCCAAGAGGCAAAAAGATTGCCGACGTACCTCCTCGCCCTGTAGAGAACTTGGCATGGCCAGATCCTCACCTTAACTACGTCGCTGGATATTCTGATCTCCACCTCTTCCTGTTCGAACAGTCACGGTCGGGTTCAAACACAAAATAGAAAGTAAGCAAAAGAAGTATTACAAAACGTGACAGTTTGCAATTGTTAATACATACCAGGTGTTTTCAAGACGACAAAAAAAATGGATGCAAACTGAATACACCGTGAATGAAACTTGTTTTTTTAAGTGTATCATTGGCATAGTACTTCCTTCAATATGACTGTCATACGGGGTTTGTTGGCTTGCAGACCATGCGGGGATATTGGCTTGCAGAACACCGCACGAACCAATCGACTGGCTACTGCTAAGAGACCGAATATTTTTTTTAACTATTGATCATTATCATTCAATTGGGTTTCATGAGCATGGTGTATACGCTTTTCCACTTGAATGATGTTGCTTTGATATTTTGACAAGAAATAGTTTAGTAGCTTTGCTGGAAGCTCTACGTAACCAAAATTTGTTAGATTTGAGATCTTGGCAAGAACAGGCTACATTACTTGTCTTGGGCTTCAGGTAATTACTCGTCTTGCATTCCTTGTCCTTGTGTGTCATTCTTTGTCTGGATCTCGAGGTGAAGCTCCAAGTCGATAAGCATACGGATATCACCGTGTGTGTCCGTCTGCCTATCGACTTCGAGCTTCACTTGTCAGACATTATTGTCCCTGTCCCTGCCTTACATTTCTTTGTCCTGAGCTTCTCTTGTTTTGAATTCCTTGTTTTCTACTTTAGGAAACAACCACCCGTCAGAGGCAGTGCATTGCAGTGGTGTGTCGATATTTCTCGCACCAGTGTGTTGCAACACACGTGTGTGTTACAGTGTGTTCAATTATGGTGCAGTGTGCTGCAGTAGTCCTGCATGCATTAGCTGCATTGGACATGTCCATACAGCAGGGTGCCTCAAGGTGCCACGAGACCTTGTTTCATGTTATCACATGTCTTGAGATGTCTTGACGTTAAGTGATGTAACTCTCATGATGTCATGAGATGTGTTGAGATGTGTTGATGTTAACCGATGCGTTGATGTTATCTTGATGTTATGCGATCGCAATGTCTCTTTGAATCTTCGATGTTTGATGTCATGACATGCGCTGATGCTATACAATGCGTTGATGTTATGAGATGTGCTGATGTGTCTTGGATGTACGATGATATGAGATATCTTGATCTTATGCGATCTGTGGATATATCTTTGATGTTATCAGCCTTTACCAACTCGGAAAACATAAAGCAACACTGGCTACTTTTAGCCCCTCCAAAACCAATGTTCCAGGGCAAAGACTTTCCAAATGTCTCAACAAATGGACTTTTGAATCCGTAGCATTACTGGCTAATTTAATTTTACGGCGAGCCTTTATCAACTCGAAAAACAAAAAGCAACACGGGCTACTTTCAGCTCTTCCAAAATTGGTGTTCCAGGGCAATAACATTCAGTGGTTACTCGACTTTTGAATCCGTAGCATTCCTGGCTAAATCACTTGATCTTCTGGCACTGCATCGGCAGCAATCCCCCCCCCCTTCTTTCTACCTCCCACGCACACACTTTTGCGCGCATGCGCTCTCTTCTTTTCACGCACTCACATGTAAGTTTATGTGTGCGTGCGTGTGTTTGTGTGTTTGTGTGTGTGTGTGTATGTGTAAATGAGTTGTGTGTGTGTGTGTATACGTGAACAAAGACACATACATACATGCTGATAAAAACCCGCACCCCTCGTCCCCCCCCTCCTTCAGCACACACACACACATACACACACACACATACATGTATACGATTTCAAGGCAAGAGAAATTTGACACCTTCCTGTTGCTCCTCGCTCAGTTCTGGAATTTGAATCTGTCAGAGTGCACAAGACAGAAAGGAGGGGGGGTTGATGACAAATGAAATGTGAAATTATGGTTGTACAGACGACTTTCTTGACGACTCTCTCTTCTTGGCGCATTTTCACTCTTCTTTGCGCACTTTCTCTCTCCCTCTCGTACTCTCACGATCGCTCTCTCGCGCTCGCTCTCGCTCTCTCGCGCTCGCTCTCGCTCTTGCTCTCGCTCTCGCTCTCGCTCTCGCTCTCGCTCTGACGCGCGCGCGCGCGCACTCTCTCGCTCGCTCTTACTCGCTCTTTCTCTGTTCTTCAGTCTTGTTCTCGCTCTCGCTCTTACTCTCGCTCTCGCTCTCGCTCTCGTTTTCTCGCTCTCTTTCTTGCACCTATCAACAGGCGCGTGCGAGACATACATAAATATTAATATAAGTGTGTATAAATATGTATATATGAAGGCTTGCACACAGTCATGTCACAGGTGCAAATCAGTCATGTCACACTTATGAATACAAGACAAAGCTTGCCACACATATGCAAATGAGCTCTCTCTCTCTCTCTCTCTCTCTCACACACACACACACACAACCACACACACACACACACACACACACACACAAACGTACGCACACACGTACACACACACACACACACACA
>Ga0105051_10006450_pt1 | contig 12640 bp, 10 predicted proteins | sample FRY02_FD_78383 | JGI IMG/M metagenome (GOLD analysis project Ga0105051, IMG submission 78383) | Freshwater microbial communities from Lake Fryxell liftoff mats and glacier meltwater in Antarctica - FRY-02 (megahit assembly) | ecosystem: Environmental > Aquatic > Freshwater > Ice > Glacier...
TAAAAGAAATTTCTTAATAAATTACTAAACTTGAATTTATGGATATAGTATTTTAAGAAGCAGTATCTTTGGATACATTTTAAGAAAAATAGGAAAAATATAGATCTTCAATTATGCTTTCTAGTTTTGATTTGCTGGAAGTCTAAATAAAAGATTTGATAATCAGTAGTTGCAGAAATTCTTTGAATGCCTTTAAGGTAGAACACAGAATTCCAAATGAAAATCAAAACGAAAATTCATAGCCACTTTTAATAGGAGATGAATAAAAAAAAGATATGCCTTATACCCAAGAAGCCACCGTAAATATTAATAAAATTTATTATAAATAAATAGATAAAAACTCATTACAAAAGACTTAAAAAATATGTTAAAATGGCTGACTATTTTGCATTCAATTCTAAGGTAGCCATGATGACTCATTCAGCAGAGATACTTAGCAATTCTTTAGAAGAATTTATTAAAATTTAAAATACTTCATAGAGATAAAATTCTTGGTTAATTTGCAAAGTTCAAAATAAAAATAATGAAATTACTTTCAAACCAAATAATTAATAAGCTACTTAAGTTTTCGAAGAAATTATTCAAAAAGGTGTTAACAGTGTTTGCTTAAAGACTAAATTTTTTATTAATAGACCTGAAATCAGAATATTTACTGATTCGGAAGTATTTTTTATTTATCAAAGGTTGATCAAAGTAAACTTTTAGATTTAAAGTAAATAGTGCTTTAAGATTTCCAATTCATTAGGATGTAAAAAAGATTACAAAAAATTACTGAATAACTTATAGAATAAGTAGAAAATTATTCATAAAAACTTTTACCTTTTGTAAAAATATATGAAGAGAATATAAATTAGTCCAAACTTGATGAAGACTCAATAGAATTAGATATATTTAAAAATCTAATTGTTAAATATTAACAACAGTAAGATTATAATATTTAGGGATCTTTCATTTAATACAATAGAGTCTAAAATTGATTTGGGTGTTTTCCAAATTAATTGTTCAAAGCTAAAAGATTAAATTAAAAATTGTGCTTAAAATTGCTTAGCTGATATTTATTCACAACTTCCGATCATTCTTTATCATAAAAGTTGTCAATTTTTATCAGTTACCACTGATTTGAATCAAAAACTCAATTGGACAATTTCTGATAGTGCTTAAAATTTTGTAGAGTATTTTGTCTAATATTGTGAAAATGTTAATAAATCAAACGATTTGCTAAGTGACTTAAGCTTCCAAATTTAGGATGTTAATGGACTTTTATCACTTATTCTCGAATTTAAAATTAAAATTCCTGAAAATTATAAATAAAAAGTTTCAGAAGCAAACTAAAGTATTACGAATTTAAGGAAAAAAACAGAAGAGGCTTAAGCTTAATACGATTAGAATTTAACAAAATGCAGTAAGAAATTAGAAAAATAAGTACAATAATTTTTTAAAATAGGTTCCTGAAGTTTGCGATAAAATTAAATTTTTATATGATTAACTTTACACTTCTAATTTAGATGATAAAAATCAAGAAATCAGTATTATAGTAGATTTGCTCAAAGATCTAAAATAATAGATAAATGATGTTGTAGATATGACTAAGAAAATTAATAAATTCTAAATGACTTTGAGTTTAGACGTTAAATATTTTGATAAACTTGAAGAGTTATTACCAGAATTTGCGATAATTGAAAAACTTTGGCTCAGTAGATAAGAATATTAGAACTATATAATGAAGACATCCTTTTAATAATTTAGACAAATTGACTTTTAGGTAAAAATATTTAAAATGATATTAATTGATAGCAAATGGAGACATTTTATCAAAAAATGTAAAAGAATGCAATGATTTGTGCTAAAGAACTGGAATTAAATGAAGTTAGTAAAGTGTTCAAAGCCGAAGTAGATAAATTCCAAATAACGATGGAAACTCTCCGTCCTCTTTTGGATCCATCGATGGATGAAAAATAGTGGGATTTAGTCAGAGGACTATGTCAATAAATGGTTGAAGACTAAGAAATTTTCTTTGATATCAATAACTCTTAATATACTTTCAAGTATATTGATGAATGTGGAATCAGTGATCTTAGAATTTAATTTGTTGAAATAGCTTTATTTGCTGCTAAGGAAGCTGAACTGATTAAAATGACTGATAATGTGGAACTATTTTGGAAAGAATCTCGTCTAACAGTAAAATATTTAATAAGTAGGTTGCGAATTACAAAAATATACAAGATGCTTATATTTTAGGAAATAATGAGGACATGATTACTCGTTTAGACGACACCCTTTTAACTTTAAATAACATAATGGCTTCTAGATTCGTGGAAGGAATCCGTACACGTGTAGAACATTAAGTCAAAATGTTCAGATAACTGTAAGAATTACTGGACGAATGGGCTATTCATTAACAAAACTATATTTATCTAGAGCCAATTCTATCTACTAATGCAAGTCAAATGGGGTTGTAAAAGGAAAGCAGTAAGTTCAAAACTGCTGAAAAGTCATGGAGGAATATAATGAAAAGAGCTAAAGAATTACCCTTCTGTAGAAATTGGGCTGATGAAAATGTCAATAGACAATATTTCTCAACTCTCAAGAATAACAATGCAGCATTCGAAATAATATAAAAAGCTTTAGACGACTATCTAGAAAAGAAGAGAGAGCATTTCTAAAGATTTTTCTTTTTATCAAATGACGAATTACTAGAAATACTCAGTTAAGCTAAAACTCCTATGTTGATGATGCCTCATTTGAGAAAAGTGTTTGAAAACCTGGTGAAACTGGAATTTGACTCAGATGAAATTACAGCCACAGCAATGGTTAGTGCTGAGGGGGAATAAGTGGCATTGAAGAACTGTGTCATTAGAGGAGGGGAAGTTGAGGAATGGGTAATTTTTAAATATTTATTAGATGAGAATAGTGGAAGAATAAATGAAATATTCACTTAAAATATCAACTAGAACTTCTTTAATTTAGTTTGAAAATGAAGACAGGAAGGATTGGGTTTTGAAACACCCCACTCAAGTAATATTATCAGTTGATTCTATTTTCTGGACAAAATAAGCAGAAGAATAATATCTTTAATCTGACCTGAACCCTGAGGATGAAATAGGAACATTGGACGAATATTGTTACAAGATAATAATAGACTTGGAGGAAATAACTGACTTAATCCGCGGTGATTTGCCAAATATCCACCGTAAAACATTGGTAGCCTTGGTAACACAGGACGTCCATTACAGAGACATAATATAAATATTGTTTGAAGAAGGAGTGACAAAGCAAAGTGATTTCTGGTGGGTCTAACAACTGAAGTTCTACTGGGAGGAAGATTACTTTTCTGCAAAACAAGTGAGTTCAAAACTGGGATATGGTTATGAGTATCTGGGAGCTCTATCCAGATTAGTTATTGTAAATTTTAATAACATAGACTCCACTGACTGACAGATGCTGGATGACAATCACAGGAGCCCTCCACATAAAATTAGGGGCTAATCCAGCCGGACCAGCTGGCACAGGAAAAACTGAATCTTGTAAAGATCTGGCAAAAGTGCTTGGAAGATTCTGTCTTGTTTTCAACTGTTCAGACTAAATTAATGTCAAAATGATGGAAAAACTATTCATTGGACTAGCATTTACTGGATCCTGGACTTGTTTGGATGAGTTTAATCGTATTGATATTGAAGTCTTATCAGTTGTGGTAATTTTTATGGATTTAAGGCTTAATAAGTACTAATTATAAGAGAAGCTCTTTTGGAAAATAAAATGCAGTTCAATTTCTTTGGAAAAAATGTTATTTTGAATCCGAATATCGGTGTTTTTATTACTATGAATCCTGGTTATGCTGGTCGTTCTGAACTGCCTGATAACTTAAAGGCTCTTTTCAGACCAATAGCTATGATGGTTCCAGACTACACTCTAATTGCTGAAATTATGTTATTTTCGGAGGGATTTGCAAATGCTAAAGATCTTTCTAAAAAAATGACTATTCTTTACAAATTATCTTCCGAATAATTATCATAACAAGATCATTATGATTTCGGAATGAGTAATTTCATTATAATTTTCAGGAGCAGTAAAATCTGTGTTAGTCATGGCTGGAAATCTCAAAAGAACTAATCCTAATTAATCTGAAGATATTGTTCTTATAAAGGCAATGAAAGACTCCAATATTCCTAAATTCCTTTACCATGATATTTTCCTATTCAATGCCATTGTTTAGGATTTATTCCCTGGAATTAATATTCCAGTTGTTGAGAATTTAGACTTGTAAGAAGCAGTTGTTAAAATGATAGAAAAAAATAATACATAAAATACACCAGCATTCTTAGAAAAAGTGATTTAGCTTCATGACACTCTTAACGTAAGATTTGGAGTAATGTTGGTTGGACAGGCGATGGGAGGAAAATCAACAATTATTCACACATTAAGGCAAGCCTATATCGTAATAATAATAAAAAATAGAATTTATGGGAAAGGAAAGTTTAGAATTCTGAATTCAACCGAATCGAATATACAATATTGAACCCAAAGTCAATATCAATGGAAGAACTTTACGGTAACTACGACCCAATGACATAAACGTGGACAGACGGATTATCTAGCAAAGTGTTCCGTCACTACGTGTCTACACCTGAAAATGACAAACGTCAGTGGGTAATATTTGACGGGCCAGTGGACGCAATTTGGGTTGAAAACCTAAACTCTGTGCTCGATGACTCGATGGTGCTCTGTTTGTCAAATGGAGAAAGAATAAAGTTGCATCTCAAGATGAAAATACTGTTTGAGGTCGCTGATCTCACAGTTGCTAGTCCTGCCACAGTTAGTAGGTGCGGAATGGTCTTTATTGATGACAAGGTCGTTACCTGTTCTAATCTCGTTCTCAGTTTCTTCAATAAACTCATCATTACTTCTCTGTTGAGCAAAGATATCATCAATAATCTCAAAAATTAAGTCGATAGCATTCTAGTCAAAATGATTCAGTTTGTCAGGAAATGTGATGAACCAGTTCAAACAAATAACCAATAACTCACTTTTAAAATGTTAAAATTCTTTGAAATAATGCTAAATGAAGAATTAATTAAAATATTAAATAATGCCAATGAAGTTGTTTAGAAAAAAGTTATTTCAAAAGTTATTCTTTATTGTGTGATTTGGGGATTAGGAAGTCATTTAAATGACACTGGACAGTCCAAGTTCTAAACTTATGCAAATGGTTATTTCAGAGACACTGAATAACCAAAAGGATAAATATACGATAATTACCTTGATTTCTCTTAAAAAGCAGAAGGAACTTTCATACACTTCCAAGATATAGTTCCTACTTTTACTTACTAAAAAGATTCACAGTATTTCGAGCTAGTCGTTCCTACGAAAGACACCGTTTGCTACTAATACATAACTAATAAATTTATCGAAATAAGAAGTCCAATTTTCATAACAGGAGTAACAGGAACTGGTAAAACAATAATGACTGAAAACACATTAAAGAATCTTCAAGAGACAATATTAGAAGTGAAAATGTCATTTTCTAGTTAAACCGCTTCCAGATCAGTACAAATTGCATTGGAAAGTAAACTACAATAACAGCGTAAGAAGGGGCAAATAATTCTAATTCCACCTCCCGGTAAACGCCTTGCAATATTAATTGACGACATAAATATGCCGATGGTTGAATAATACGGAGCCCAACCTCCTATCGAACTCCTCCGTTAATTAATCGACCATAATGGACTTTATGATAGAACGGGCTTCTTCTTTAAAGAAGTGGACAATTACGTCATGATTGCGGTAGCTGCTCCACCTGGCGGAGGCAGATCCGTTCTCACCTAGAGGTTTACCAGGCATTTCAGTATTTTCAATGTTCAGAAAACATCACATGAAACACTCAATATGATATTCGGAAGTATTGTCAGAGGATTCCTCAAATCACAAGCTTTCAAATCTGAAATTTTTGATATTGAGCCACAAATAGTGGAATCCACTCTTTCCCTTTACAACAAGTAACTATTATAATCAATAGTATATCAATCGGATTATTGCCAACTCCCAACAAATCCCATTACACTTTCAACTTAAGAGATGTGAGTAAAGTGTTCTAAGGGTTATTGATGTCCAAACCTATTAATTTCCCTTCTAAAAAGAACTTCATTTCTCTTTGGGCCCATGAGTGCATGAGAGTCTTCCATGACAGACTAATCAACTTTGAAGATAAAGAGTAAAGTTATTTTAATATTAGGTGGTTTATAGATACAATTGGGTAATTATCTGCTGCTTATTTCCAAGAGGCTATTGAAAATATTGATAATATTTACTTTGTTGACTTTTTAAGAAGAGATGTTGAACAAGAAAATAGACTTTACGAATTAAGTAGTGATTTTCAAAAACTCACTAAAATTATTTCTGATGTCATGAATGATGACTCAAAACTTAGTTTAGTGCTTTTCAAAGACGCCATTTAAGTAATAAATGATTATTTTTAATAATTTTTAATAATATTTAAAAATATTAGCATTTGGCTAGAATAACAAGAATTATAAGACAATAAAGAGGTCATTTTATTTTGGTCGGAGTCGGAGGTTCAGGAAAAAAGAGTCTCTCTGAATTAGGTGCAGTTTTATCAGGAGCAAAATTGATGAAAATAGAACCATTGAAGAAATATGGCAAAAAGGAGTTTAGAATCGACCTCTTTAATATTATGTTGGCATCGGCAAGTACAAACTAACATGTGATGTTTTTATTCCCAGACACAGACATAATTTAAGAAGGGTTTATTTAAAAAAAATTAATATTAATATTAGATTTTTGGAAGATGTTAATAACTTGATAAATACAGGCGAGATATTTGGATTAATCGGGCGTGAAGAACTAGACATAATAAACTCTGCATTGCAAGAGGAAGCGCGAATAAAAAAGATAAATGATGTCTATTCCTTCTTCTTGGAAAGGGTTCGTAGCCAACTCCACATATTTTTAGCAATGTCTCCGGTGGGAGATCTTTTGAGAACTAGATTCAGGAAATTCCCAGCCCTCATATCTTGCTGCACAATCGATTGGTTGTAACCTTGGCCCAGTGATGCCCTATTCTCGGTTGCTTAAATGCAACTAGACAATATTGATTATTAGGTAAATTATTTTAGTATTTAGGGAATTACTTAAGAGATTAAAGATAATTTGTGCACTATGTGTGTTTATGTGCATGAAAGTGTTAATCAACTCACCGAGAAGTTCTTATAGTTGATGAAAAGAAGAGTTTATACCACACCTAAAAGTTATATTGATTTAGTCAAATGTTATAAAGATTTGCTTACTAAAAAAAAAAATTAATTATAGGGAAATAGAAATATTTTGATGAACGGATTGAGTAAACTGGCAGAAGCTAATTTTACAATCGCAGATTTGAAAATTAAATTGGTGGAATTACAACCAGTTTTATAAAAGAAGACAATAGAAATAAAAGAGTTGATTGAAAGTTTGAACAAAGATTAGTAATAAGCCAACAACGTGAAGAAACTAGTAGAAGCCGAAGCTCGTGAAATAAACATATAAAGTAAGAAAATCCAAGAGATGAAGGACGAAGCTGACGTAGTGTTAAAAGAAGCAGAGCCTATTTTGAAATCAGCCGTTGAATAACTGGATAAACTGAATAGAGGAGATATTTCAGAAATTAAATAGAATAACAATCCTCATGCTCTCGTCAAATACACGGTTGAATGTGTGGCTATTCTTTTGGAAGAAAAAACTGATTGGGATCATATTAAAAAAAATGTACTTTCCGATGCTGGACTACTCACTAAACTAAAGAATTTGAAAGGAGAAAATATCACTCCCTAGACTAAAGCCAAAATAAAAGCTAAAAGTAACTCCATTTATATTTATCTAAATTATAGTATCTGGGAATCCTTAATTTATTCCAAGTGAAATACAGAAAATAAATTTGGCAGCTAAAAGTTTGTGTGAGTGGGTTCACGCAGTGAGTAGTTTCACAGACATTTTCAAAGACATTTAAACTAAAAAAGATTAATGTTTATCTATGGACCAACAGTTATAAAAAGCAAATTAGGCTTTAGCAATAAAGCAATAAGTATTTAATAATTTAATAATAGGAATTGAGTGTAATAGTGCAGAAAGTGTAAAATCTTGAAAAAGAGTACAACGAAAGTAAATAAGAAAAAGATTTTCTTGATAACGAAATCCGTTAGACTGAAGGGCGACTAACAAGAGCTAGTTAGTTAACAAAAGGACTGGCTGACGAATAAATCCGATGGCAGAAAACTGTCGAGAGTTTGAAAGAGGAATTGGATGTGCTTCTAGGAAATGCTTTTTTGGCAGCCAGCAGTATTGCCTATTATGGACCGTTCACAGGATTTTATAGGGATATGATTTTAGATGAGTGGATTGAAAAAATGAAAGAACATGATATTCCTTTTTCTTAAAATTACTCCTTATAGAAGATTATGGGGAATCCTATTGAAATTAGAGAGTGGAATCAAAAAGGACTTCCTAGTGATACTATTTCAATTAATAATGGAATATTGGTGACTAATTGTATGTCATATCCACTTTTAATTGATCCTTAAAACCAAGCAAATAAATGGATTAAATAAAAAGAGTTTTCTAATTAAATGAGAATCGCCAAGTAAAATAATAATTTTATAGAATAACTTAAGACACAATGATAAAAACAGTTGAAATGTGTTTAAGAATGGGGCAACCCTTATTGATTGAAGACGTTGGTGAATAACTTTCATCTTTATTAGAACCTTTGTTAACAAAGTAATTTACAATAGTGAATAACCGTAAAATGCTGAGATTGGGAGATGCAGATTTAGAATTTGACTAAAATTTCCGCCTTTATTTCACAACCAATCTGTAAAACCCTCACTATCTACCTGAAATCTTCATAAGAGTTTCAGTCATAAATTTCACAGTGACATCCGAAGGACTTCAAGAACAGTTATTGGGAGATGTGGTTAAAAAAGAAATGCCAGAAGTAGAAATGGTACGTAAAGAGCTGGTAGTCCAAATCGCTTAAGGAAAACTAGAGTTGAAAAAAGGAGAGGATAAGATATTAGACTTATTGTCGAACTCTAAAGGAATGATCCTGGATGATATCGATTTGATTGAATCTTTGAAACTGAGTAAAGAGATGGCTGGGTTGGTGTCTGAGAAACTAGCGATTGCGGAGTCCAAAAAGGAGGAGATTAATGAGGCTATGGCCAAATACGCCTGCGTCGCACAAAGAGGAACTACCATGTATTTTGTCATTGCCGATCTAGCACTCATTGATCCCATGTACTAGTTCTCACTTAATTATTTCACTAATTTGTTCAATCTTGTTATCACTAACACGATGGACAAAAAAGACAGGATTAAAATTCTCATCAAAAATATCACGGAAACTATTTTTGAAAATATCTGTAGAGGGTTATTCAACAATCATAAAAGAATATTTAGTTTTTTATTAGCTGCTAAAATTCTCATTCAAGAATTACAGCTTGTAAGTATGAAGGAATGGAATTTACTAATAAAAGGAATATTGGTTTTGAATTAAGTTGAAATTGCGAAACCAGAGAAAGCCCTATTTAGTGATACTTAATGGCAGCAATTGCTGTATATGAAAGATGAAAACCCTATTTACTAGAAAATAATAGAGAGTATTCTGTAAGATTTCACACCTTGGTTGAAATGGTTCACATCTGCCAATATCCATTTGGAAATTCCTCCTATTCAAATCGATAGTTTCTAAAAACTTCTAGTTATCAACATTTTCAGGTAAATCATTTTAAATTAGGTATGAAAAAACTATCTATGCAATGGATGAATTTATCAGGAATAATTTGGGAGACTCCTTTGCAACTCCCATTGTTCCTACTATGGAGTCAGTTTATAATGATACTGATTATAAGACTCCACTTATTTTTATTCTTTCCCCGGGATCTGATCCTCTTTTAAATATACTTGTACTTTTATTTTATTTTAGCGTTTCTCTAAAGATATGAAAATTCCTTAAGAAAAATTCACAATCATATCATTAGGTTAAGGATAAGGTAATTCAATTATTTATTATATTAAAATAAAAGGTCCTATTGCTGAAAATGCTATAACTTAAAATATGAAATCTGGAGGATGGGTGCTATTGTAAAATTGTCACTTAGGAAAATCATTTATGCCTCAGTTAGAAAAGAAACTTTCATCTTTATCTGACCCTGAAATGAAAAGCGAAATAAATGATTAATTCCGTCTATTTTTGACTTCAATGCCCTGTGATTATTTCCCAGTTTCAGTTTTATAAAGTGGAATGAAATTGACAAACGAAGCTCCTAAAGGACTGAAAAGTAATATGTTGAAAACTTATATGGATTTAACTACTGAAAGAATGGCTGTTACTCATTAGCAAGACAATTTATATAAACTTACATTTGCCTTGAGTCTTTTCCATGCTCTCATTTAGGAAAGGAGGAAATTTGGACCAATTGGTTGGAATATTAGATACGAAGTATTATTTATCATCTGTATTTAAATATTATAGTTCAATGATAGTGATTTAGACACTTCTTTAACAGTAATGAAATCCTTGCTGGAAAATTAATAGGATGTACCTTGGGAAGCTCTTAGATTCGTGACTGGAATGGTAAATTACGGAGGAAGAGTGACTGATGAGTGGGACAGAAGATGTCTCAATTCCGTTCTGTTAAGAAACTGTAGTGAAAATGTTTTGCAAGACAACTACCCTTTTTCCCCTTCTGGAATTTACTACTCACCAAAAGTTGGATCCTTAAAAGATTATAAAGACTATATCTAATCACTCCCAGATGAAGACTAGCCGGAAATATTTGGAATGAATAACAATGCTAATATAAATTTCCAAATGAATGAAAGCAAAAAGGTTATAATTATTTATTTTAGGTTATTGAAATTATTTTCTCCATCTAACCAAAAGACGCAGTAGCTAGTTAAAAGGAATCTCCTGATGAATAAGTGAAATTAATTTGTAGTCAATTCGAATAAAGAATGCCTACTTTACTAAAATTCGAAGGAGAATAAAATTTTATGGATGCAATTGAAGTTTGTCTTCAATAGGAAAAAGATAGATTTAATAAACTTATTGCAGTCATTTGGAAATCTTTGGAAGATATCATTAAAGCAATCAAAGGAGAAATACTTATGACTCCAATTTTAGACGAAATGTATAAATCTTTCCTAAGCAACCAAATTCCTTAACTATGGAAAAGCAAAGCATATCCTTCTTTGAAACCATTGGCTGCTTGGTTTGAAGACTTCTTATTAAGAATAACTTTTATATAAAATTGGTTAGAGAATGGAAAACCGAAAGCATTTTGGTTATCCTGTTTCTTCTTCCCTTAAGGATTCTTAACTTCAATTTTATAGAATTATTCAAGAAAGTTGAAAATACCAGTTGATAAATTGAGCTACCGTTTCTAGGTATTGGCTATGTAAGGAGTGGAATAAGTGGTTAGTGGTCCCAGTGACGGTTGTTACATCTACGGACTATACACTGAAGGATTCCGGTATTTTATATTTAATTACAAGATTTGAAACCGTTTAAAACAAGACTTAGATGGAAGACAGTCTGGCAGGCCAAATGTTCACTAACTCTCCTATAATCCAATTTATTCCTGCGGAGTCATTTATTCCCAAAGACACTGACTACCTCTGTCCAGTCTACAAGACTCTGCTGAGAGCAGGTACTTTGAGCACAACCGGATCCAGCACCAATTTCATCATTGCCGTCTTGCTCCAGACAAGTTAGAAATCCGATTATTGGGTTTTACAAGGAGCTGCGTTAATTTGTGCTCTTGATTATTGATTCATAAAATATATTATAAATTAAATATGATTTTTAACTTACAATAACACTTAATATAATCACTAGAAAATCAACATCAGAAAATATTCCTTCCCAAATTTAATTCCAAAAAAAAATTCAAAAATAATAACTAATCATTGCAATTGTCTGATTTTCATAAATTATAAAATGAAACTCCAAAAATATAAGCAAATGTTTCAACTGTTCAAAAAGAAATAGTTAACAAAAGATTAAAATTAGTTAATATTGATAAAAATATAAACTTTAATTTTCAAACTAAAATAAAAAAATCACATAAAGACTTTATTCCCTAACTATAATAAAATAAAAATAAACTTTAGCAGTAAATATTGAAATAAAAAAACATATTTATTAAAATTAATGAAACTTTAGAATAAACTAAAAACTTTCCTCCGTTAAAGTTAAGAGATATCCAAATAGTTAGAAAAATGTACTAGTAAAAAAACATAAATTAACTTGAAAATCCATATAAGAAAGTATTTTATAACTTTTCAAATTTAGTTAAAATAATTGATTAATAAATAAATATCTTACATTGAATTTTTAAATTAATCATTTACTTTTTAGAATATTTTTAAAATGATTTTTGTTATAAAACTAATAATTCAAATTTTATATATTATTCAAATTAGCTTAAATATAAAGTTAATAATAAAAATGATTTTATAAAATAGCAATATTTTTGAATCCTGACGCATTTTATATATTATTTTAAATATGGGGTTGGGGTTGGGGTTGGGGTTGGGCCCAACCCCAACCCCAACCCCAACCCCAACCCCAACCCCAACCCCAACCCCA
>Ga0105051_10006454_pt1 | contig 12634 bp, 13 predicted proteins | sample FRY02_FD_78383 | JGI IMG/M metagenome (GOLD analysis project Ga0105051, IMG submission 78383) | Freshwater microbial communities from Lake Fryxell liftoff mats and glacier meltwater in Antarctica - FRY-02 (megahit assembly) | ecosystem: Environmental > Aquatic > Freshwater > Ice > Glacier...
CCGGCCCGGCCTACAACGACAGTGCCCCATTTGGCTACACACCCAAGGGCGGAACCGGTGCCGGGGTACGCACTTTCGTGCAAATTGCCCGTGAACTCAGTGCACGTTAAGCAAAAAAGGACCTCAAGGGAGCAATAAATCCTCTCCACGGCGCCAAGAACCGAGAACCATCAAAGTCTTCGTTCCCACGACTCCTGTGCGACGGCGGAGCGCGTCAATTACTGTCTGCAAATGCTCCACATTTGAGACTCGGATTCGCACTAAAGCATCCGGATCTCCTGCCATGGTGTAAACCTCAAGAACCTCAGGAATTGAACTTGCTTCATGCTGTATGACATTGACTTTGACGTCACCCGCAAATTTCAGTTCTGCGAAGGCTTCAAATCCCGTTCCTAAATAGCGATGGTCTAAGAGCGCCGTGTATCCCCTAATGACCCCCAGTTTCTCAAGTCGGTCGACGCGACGCTTGACCGCTGCCGGAGACAATTGGATATGTTGAGATACGTCAACAATTGAACGGCGACCATCTTCCACGAGGAGGTCCAAAATTTTTCGGTCAATTCCATCGATCGTCACGCGATCTATCGCCTCCGAGTCATAAGAATACTGTGTCATATGGCAGATTAACACAATAAAATTGTGAATTGACGTGAAATAGTTCATTTCGTTGCAAAAATCGGGCAACCGTGAAAAGTTACGAGCACTCATCCAGTTCGGCAGAGGGAGGTCTCGTTGTTGTTCAGCCCAGTAAAACGGACGTTGCCCTCAGCAGAGTCGCACAACTTAATCGAGATGGTTGCTGCGTTTTCTGACCACGAACTGGCACCAGAAGTAGATCGAGCCGAAGCAAGCGGAGATTTCCCGAGAAAAATTGTGCAGCAGATGGGAGTCTTGGGCCTGCTCACGCTGCCATTCGCGGAATCCATTGGCGGTGGGGGGCAAGGTTACGAAGTTTACCTTCAGGTCTTAGATGAAATTTCAATGAGATGGGCCAGCGTAGCCTTGGCCGTCAGCGTGCACACCTTGGCGTGCCACCCACTCGGTGGCTTCGGCCAAAAAGATATCAAATCTCATTTGCTTCCGAAGATGATGTCAGGCACACAGCTTGGTGCCTATTGTCTTTCTGAAGTACACGCAGGGTCCGATCCAAGTGCCACGCGCACAACAGCTACGCAACGAGCAGACACATGGTATTTAAACGGTACCAAAGCGTGGGTAACACATGGTGGCCTAGCTGACTTTTATATGGTTTTTGCTCGGACCAGCGAAGATCCCCGCAAAGGGATCAGTTGTTTTTATCTACCCGCGGGAACTGAAGGGCTTTCCATCGGCAAACTAGAGTCCAAAATGGGGCTTACCAGTTCTCCAACAGCACTTGTCCACCTTGACGATGCATCTGTTAAAGATTTTTCCCTGATCGGCGGGGAAGGTGAGGGATTATCGATAGCCCTTTCTGCATTGGACGCAGGTAGGCTAGGCATTGCAGCAATTGCGGTCGGTCTTGCGCAATCTGCCCTCGATCACGCCCTCAATTACGCAAAAGATCGAGAAACTTTCGGCAAACCAATCATTGAGCATCAGGCAGTTAGTTTCATCCTGGCTGACATGGACGCTCAAATCCAATCTGCGCGGGACACGTATCTAGCAGCTGCGCGGCTCAAGGATTCCGGTTTGCCATACTCCCGTGAGGCTAGCATTTCCAAGCTCATTGCAACCGATATGGCCATGCGCGTCACCACCGATGCCGTACAAGTTTTGGGCGGTGCTGGCTATACGCGCGACCACCCCCTAGAGCGATATATGCGAGAAGCAAAGGTGATGCAGATTTTTGAAGGAACAAACCAAATACAGCGCTTGGTGATTGCACGACATTTGTCACTTGATACTGACAGACATTCAAGATGAATGAGAATTCCACGAAGCATCTCATTCAGAGAATGTTGCGCACAATGATCCTTGCTCGCGCCTTGGACAATGCGGCAACAAGCCTTCAGAGGCAGGGTGAACTCGCCCTGTGGCCATCTTTACTAGGTCAGGAGGCTGCACAGGCAGGACTGGCAGCCGCACTGATTGACACCGACGTAATTTTCCCAACATACAGAGAACATGGCGTCTTGCTCTCCCGTGGGATTAAACCGACCGAGCTTCTTGGACTCTACCGAGGAACTTCATTAGGTGGGTGGGACCCACATGACTACAACTGCTTCCTGTCAACACTAGTTATTGGAGCCCAAACATTGCATGGTGTCGGGTACGCAATGGGAATACAGCGCACTGCCGAGAAGCAAGAATCTGGTTCTCCACCGGGTCGAGCGGTTGTTGTTTGTCTTGGAGACGGATCATTTAGTCAGGGGGAAACTAATGAGGCGTTCGTTTGGAGTGCCACGCAGAATGCTCCAGTGGTCTTTTATTGTCAAAACAACCAGTGGGCAATTTCCTCACCAACTTCCGTTCAATCCAAAGTTCCACTATCGGATCGTGGCAAAGGATTCGGGATTCCCAGCGAACAAGTCGATGGCAACGACGCCGTAGCCTGCTTCGAGGCCGCCTCAAAGGCTTTGGTCAGGGCGCGGGACGGTGGGGGTCCCACATTAATTGAGGCTATGACCTATCGGATAAATCCGCACACCACTTCGGACGATGACACGAGGTACCGAACTGAAGAAGACAAACAAGTGTGACGCAATCGCGACCCCATCGCTCTCACCAAAGGCAAACTACGGGAGTGCTCAACCGATGCAAATACAGATGTATTCGTTGCTGAGATCGAGGCCGAGGCGAGGATCCTCGATAAAAAAATACGACGTGATTGTCGAGCCATGACAAATCCTGATCTGCGGGATCCATTCTCTTACACTTACACACATCCCACTCCTGAATTGCAATGCCAAGAACAGATCTACCTGAACCAATTTGAAGCGGAAAGCCCCTCATGAACATCTCAATGTCTGCGGCCATCAATCTCGCTCTGTATGATTCCTTGAATTCAAATGAAGAAATAATTGTGATGGGCGAAGATATCGGAAGGTTAGGCGGAGTCTTTCGTGTGACAAATGGTCTTAGTGAAACCTTCGGAAGTTCACGCGTCATTGATTCCCCTCTTGGTGAGGCCGGAATAGTTGGAACAGCCATTGGTCTTGCGATGAGCGGGTACAGACCCATCTGTGAAATTCAGTTTGACGGATTTGTATTCCCAGCTATGAATCAGATAATTACCCAACTTGCAAAGATGCATCACCGCAGCCGCGGCACAATTCGTCTACCCGTCGTTATTCGCATTCCGGTTGCCGGAGGTATTGGTGCAATCGAACATCATTCGGAGTCACCCGAGGCATATTTCGCACACACTCCTGGACTTCGGGTAGTTACCTGTTCAACACCTCAAGATGCTTATTCAACTCTCCGCTCCGCTATCGAATGTGACGACCCGGTGATCTTCTTGGAACCAAAATCCATTTACTGGGAAAAAGGGCAAGTAGATCAGAGCATGTCCGTTCCCCTTGGATCAGCGCGAGTAGTTCGTGGTGGTAATGACATTGTTCTCATTTCATATGGTGCAACCGTAAAAACGGCCTTAGCCGCCAGCGACATCCTGGCATCAGATCGAATTCACGCTGCTGTCGTAGATTTGCGATCCCTTTCTCCAATTGATCTGGACACAATAGTTCCCCTGGTTCAAAATGCCAGCCGTGCGGTCGTCATTCATGAAGCAAGTCTGTCGGGCGGTTTGGGCGCCGAGATTGTGACCAGATTGACGGAAAAAGCATTTTATTTCCTGGAGGCGCCAATCGCTCGCGTTACTGGTTTTGATACACCTTACCCACCAAGCAAAATTGAGCAGTGTTGGCTGCCTAACCTCGATCGTGTTCTTGCTGCAATCGCACAGACACTTGACACGTAATGGAAGGTAGTGGAAATGACGTTTATACAATTTAAGTTATCCGATGTTGGCGAGGGCTTAACCGAAGCAACGATAATTCAATGGCTTGTTGAAGTAGGACAGCATGTCGACGTTGACACTCCACTTGTGGAAATTGAAACCGAAAAAGCCAACGTCGTGTTGCCATCACCTTTTTCCGGCATCATTCGTGAACTCCATTGTTCACTCGACACAACGCTGTCCGTGGGTTCTCCATTGATCTCAATTGACACAGATGAATATGTTGAACCACAGCAAGTCACAGCAGAGGTCACTTCTCAATCTAATTCGGATACTCCAAACCTATTGGTTGGATACGGTGCTCTCAATGGGAGTGAACATGATCTGCGTTCGACAGTTCGCGCAACTCCTCTGGTTCGAAAAATGGCACGTGAATTGAATATAGACTTGACAAAAGTTTCACCGTCAGGAAAGCACGGTGAAGTCACTCGAAATGACATCCTACGAAGCGAGAGCATAGACGAAAATGACAGTCATTCATTAAAGTTGACCGGAATTAGAAAACATATGGCACGTGCCATGGTCCGTTCAGCCGCTGAAGCCCCGCAAGCCACGCTCTGCGCTACCGTTGACATGAGCGACCTGATCGCGTTAAACCACAGACTTAATTCGCATCCGGAATTTCGTGAACTGAAAATCACTCCATTCACCGTAATCGCGCATTGTTTTGTCAGGGCACTCAAGACTGTTCCATTGGCTAACTCTTCGATTGACAGCGGGAAAGAGCAATTGACCGTACACGACTTCGTTAATCTTGGAGTTGCAATAGCAACGAAACAGGGTTTAGTCGTTCCAAACCTCAAATCAGCGGAATCTTTAAATCTTGTTCAGTTTGCTCGCGGACTTTCTGACATAATTAGCGATGCGCGAAATGGTGACCTTCGCCCCGAACAATTCGCGGGGGGCACCGTTTCCATTACCAATATTGGTGCGCTCGGCATCGAGACGGGCGTTCCACTCCTCAATCCCGGACAGGCCGTAATTTTGGCTGTCGGTTCGATTGAACGGCGCCCCTGGGTGGTTTCCACCCCCGAGGAACGACTTGAAATCCGTCCGATTGTTCAACTTGCTTTGACAATTGATCACCGGATTCTCGATGGTAGTGAGGCAGCAAATTTGCTGAACGCGATCGCAGAGCTTGTAGGCGACCCAAGCCTGATGTCCATTTACTCGTAACCACCTGCGATATAAAAGTCATTTGAGATTTATGCCACTGGCCAACTAAAAATTGGGTTGATTCCGAATTTGATTTCTCCGCTGATTAAGTAACTCCCGAACAGCCATCATGGCCATAAGAATTGCTTCGCTCGCTAAACCCAGCGCACCAGGAATTGCTGCCGCTGGTTCGCCTATGGCCATCGCTGCAACGCTCGCAAGTGCACAATTCCGATATCCTCCAGCCAACATCGCCTCACTTACCGAGGTTCGAAGTTTGGTAGAACCATTCAATAACGCACCGATCAATGCACCAAGCGGCGCTCGTGCCAGGCCGACAATAACTACGAGTAATACAGGGGCACCAAGGGAATCCGCATTTAAGTTGAGTCCACCAATTGAGGAGCCAATCCCAAACATTACTAAAATTAGAGAACCAATAATGATCGCTCGTCGCAGTTTCAGTGGAACTTGCATTATCTTTCGCGCCAGCAGTATCCCTGTAATGCTCGGGAGTATTAAGCCAAAGAATAAGGTGACCCCTAAAAATCCTTGAGCTTTAATGTCGCCTGTCTGCACACCTAAAAATGCCGGAGTCAAGAACATTGCGATGACATAAGAGATTAGGGCAAAAAGGGTAATGCGTTCAGCCGGAATTCCCAGCGCCGTGGCATAGGCAGGTATCCCACCCGCTACTGGGACAATCGCGAGGAGGATAAAACCCAACCCAGCTGGTGTATCGCTCCCTAACCATAATCCCACAAGGAGCATGGGAAGTGAGCCGGAAAATATATTGATGAAAATCAGCCGGAAAGCCCCCTTGTAATTTGCTGCCCGCGAATGCCACCCTTTCTGTAAACCCCCAACAGTGCCCATGGTGGCTATAAAAAGGAACGCGATTATATAAATATTACTAATGGAGCTTGCCGCGATTGTCATGCCTGTAACGAGGGCCGTAGCAATTCCTGCACTTAAGAACAGGGGGAAAAAGGAAATCATATGGTCTGGACGCCATGGAAGACTATTGTTAAAAAGGGTCCTACGGATCGATTGTTTTTGTCAATAAACAAGCGCAACTCACCTACAGTGGACAAACTTCGCGTTCTAGTCTTGCTCTGCCTCTCAATGAAAAGATATGACAAGGTATCTCACTTGTTCCGCATCGCCCACGACCAATAACCTCAACTGAAACTCAGACATAGGGCGCTCGTCGTATTGGTTTCAGAAGCGGCAAAGGCGGGGATCCCAAAACTGGTTCATGCACTCGCTGCCATCCCACGTCAGCTTCTCCGATCAGCGTTAATTCAATCGTAATGAGCACGCGGGCTTCGAATATGTGACCGCCAAAGCATTCGCCTTCTCTACCGAACATCACGCCATGAATGTGCGGCGAGACGTTGTCTAATGCATCCACACCTATGTGTCCCTGCATTGATCCAATTTCGATAGCATCATTGACTCGAGTAAATCGAATCCCAGGTCCAACGATCCCATTTTCATCGCAGGCCGCGAGTCCATAATCCACGAAATTCAGACTTCCCAAACAGGTTGCCACGACTGGGAGGCGACGGCCGGTCGCTTCAAAAGCCGCGACTAAACCTTCATGCAGAACTTCTCCAGGTTCAAGATGAACCAGAGCAGACGAAGAACCTACTTCAACATCCATCGTGTATTCCTGGAAAAGTCCTGCACATAATTGAATGGCCTAAGCCACTGTCATGGGAGCTCGAAAATTCCATCCAAGTTCGCGTTCCACCATCGCAGCCACGGAAAGAAGTGGCCATTCTGAGTTGGGGCGACCAATGAATTGGAATCCCACTGGCAAACCTTCGGGTGTTATTCCACAAGGTTGGCAGGTTGTTGGTATTCCGACAAGGTTTGATGGAAATGTGAATCTCCAACAAGCATCCAGCAATGACTCGGTTGAACCATCCGGCCAAACAAATTCCTCCTGCTCAATTAATGAAGCAGCGTGTGGAGTGCCGGGCGCGATAAGGAAGTCAACTTTTTCAAAAACATCGTGCATCTGACTCCACAATTCCTGTCGGAAGCGAAGTGCCGCAATGTAATCTTGAGCTAAAAGAGTGTCTCCAAGTGCGAGGTACCCTTGGGTCGCCGGTGCGTATTTCGGTCGCTCATCACGGAGAGTTCCCGAGAAAGCTGCTGAAGCCTCCCCCAAAACAATGGCATACTGCGCCGCCGAGGCGTTGCGCAGGAGGGGGATTGAGACATCAACGATCTTTACGCCCAAACTGGAAAGCTGCTCCATGGCCTTCATAAAACCGTCGTAGATTCCAGGCTCCATTCGACCCTGTTCAAGGTAGTAATCACGATCGATTCCCACCACGATTTGATTGACACTGGCAAACCTAGGACTGTCGGAGGGCCTGCGAGAGGATTCTCCTGACAACGCTGCATAGGCCTCAAATAGATCCTCGACTCGGCGCGCCATTGGCCCCACCGTGTCTAGCGTCCAGGTCAGGGGCATAACCCCGGTCGTAGAAAATTTATCGATGGTCACCTTCAGCGCAGAAGTGCCTGTGACTGAGGCAGGAATTCTCACACTTCCACCAGTATCAGTGCCAAGAGCAATTGCTGAGCATCCAGCGGAGACCGCTACAGCCGGGCCACCGCTTGAGCCACCCGGCATCCGATCTGGATCCCACATATTTCGAACAGGACCAAACCAGGGATTGTTGGATGTTCCTCCATAGCAGAGTTCATGTAAATTGGCCAAGCCGATAATGTTGGCGCCTGCATTGACCAAAGACTGTACTACGTCTGCATTTTTCACTGCTGGAGCAGATTTTAGCCGTGAGCTGGTCCCGTAAGTATTGCGATAACCGGCCACATCAATAGCGTCCTTGACTGCAAGTGTCACACCGTGAAGAGGTCCATGAAATACTCCATGCGCGGCATCTTGGTCAAGTCGCTTTGCCTTAGCCATTGCTTCATCAACCAAAGGCAAAGTGAAAATATTGTGGTCACCGTTGTACTTATCAATCTGGCGAGAGTTTGCCTCAACTACATCAACAGCTGAAATCTCCTTTGCTCTAATCGCAGCAGCGAGTTCGGGAACACTCATAAAAGCTATCTCTGACATTTTTAATCCTCTCTAGTGGAATATACGTTGCGGGTTATACCCTGGACTGACGGAATTACTTGATGCTTGGTGCACTTCACCAACAGCCGCATTAATACCGGCAATTGCCTCTCCACCCACGAGCTCTACAGCCGTGGCTAAAAATGTGTGGGATGCGAAATAACCAGCTCCCGCTTCCTGCTCTTGCGCTGATAGTTCACTCATTGCTCATTCCTTTCCACTTGGATTTCTTGATCTTAATAAATAATTCATTCTAAATTTGGAAAACTTCCGGATCAAACAACTGAATTGGGTTTTCACACACATCAGAGAATCGATCCAGCAGTCGGGCAGCGCCCAACCCGGTGAGGATGCGATGATCACCTGAGAGTGTCACCGACACGTAAGTCTCTTCGATAACCCGGCCTTCTGAGTCGTAAGCGAGCCGCTCACGAGATCGTCCGATGCCAATGATGAAGCACTGGCCGGGAGGGATGATCGGTGTGAGCGTGTCGATTCCGAACATCCCGAGATTTGAGATGGTCGCGAGAGCACCTTGAAGTTGTTCTGGCCGAAGTCGCCGATCTTTTACATCTAGGCTAAGACCCTGAATCTCTTTGCCGATATCCCAGAGAGATTTTGATTCAGCATTATGGATAACGGGCACGACTAGATCGGTGTCTCCATCTGCCACAGCTACTCCGATTGCCGAAGTGGAATGCGACTTAATCCCGTCTGCCACCCAAGACACTCGTGACAAGGGATTGTCACGCATTGCAATGGCTAGTATCCGCACGAAAAATGCGGACAAGGATGGTGGCTCCAGATTGCTGCGCTTTAACTGCAGGCGTAGTTGTATTAACTCACCAAGTGGTATATCTCGCGAGATGGAAAAGTGCGGAATAGTTGTGGACTGAACCATCGCTGCAGCCATCGCACGTTGTCGTGGTGTTAATGGGGCTACTTGCTTGCCCGAGGGATTACTCAAGGCTGCTTCGATGTCGGCTCGGACGATTCTCCCGCCAGGCCCTGAACCCGGAGCCAATGTTGCGAGATCCAATCCGGCGTCTTTTGCCAGTTTGCGAGCAAGAGGCGATGACACTAACGCGCGGTCCGAAGCTCGATAAATACCCACCAATTCTTGGGGTGTCGCGAACACCTCCTGCTGGTCAATTACCCCGGCCTCGGGTTCCGTTTTAGGAGAGATCTGAATTGGCTGTGGCGGCTCGGTTACCGTCGTTCCCAAAACTAATGTCCCTGATCGATAGTCTTCAATATCTTGCCCGCTTAGGACAAATGCAAGGACGCCGCCAACTTCTACGGTTGCGCTGACAGGTACAGCAGCCACAAGAAATCCATCGCTCTCAACTGTGACCTCGACCATGGCCTTTTCGGTCTCGACTTCGGCCACGATGTCCCCGGCAACTACTTCTGATTGATCTGCAACAAGCCATGACGCCAAAATCGCTTCGGTCATGGCATCTGATGTTCGCGGCAAAATCAACTCTACGATCGACATTTCAGAACTTTCTTGCTCGATAGAACGGCATTGATGGGACATCCTTGTCGATTGACACCATGACGATCGAAGTTCGCATCGGAAACTTACTCATGAATTGCCTTGCCGCCACGGCTATATGGTCTACCTGCCACCACAGCACGAATTCCTTCCTTAACATCATCCAGATTTGGAACGACGACTGACTCGAGCACCTTGGTGTAAGGGATTGGAAGGTTTGCCGCACAAACCCGCACGATCGGAGCATCCAAGTAATCAAAGGCTTGAAGAGAGACTTGAAACCCGACCTCAGCAGCCCACCCTGCTCTCTCGACGGCTTCATGAGCGATTACACAGCGCCCCGTTTTCCGCACCGATGTCAGAATCGTTTCAATATCAAGGGGTACGAGTGTGCGGGGATCAATAACTTCGATATCAATCCCTTCCTCTTGAAGCTGTTCAGCAGCCTTCAGCGCGTGTTGCAGCATCACTTGGGTTGCAACAACGGTTACATCTTTACCCTCGCGACGCACCAATGCCTGCCCAAATGGAATGGGTTCAATTACATCAGGAACTTCACCCTTCATGAAGTAGAGAGACTTATGTTCAAGGAAAATTACCGGGTTGTCATCGCGTATTGCAGTCTTCAGCAGTCCGGCGGCGTCTTCAGGTCGAGTTGGGACCACAATTTTCAAGCCAGGAACATGCATGAACCAAGATTCGAAAGACTGTGAATGCTGAGCCGCTTTCCCACCAGAAGCGCCAAGGTTGGTGCGAACGACCAGTGGAACTTTAACTTGGCCACCAAACATGTACCGCATCTTCGCAGCTTGATTAACGAGTGGATCCATAACCAGAGTTAAGAAATCGCTATACATAACTTCAACTACCGGCCGGCTACCAACCATTGCCGCACCCACTCCCATTGACACGAATCCTTCTTCACTGATGGGGGTGTCACGAATTCTTTCTGGCCCAAACTCCTCTAATAACCCCTTGGTGACTGAAAAGACACCACCGCCATCCCCCCAAACGCCAATGTCTTCTCCCATAATAAAAACACTGTTATCACGCATCATCTCTTCTCTGAGTGCGCGATTGAGCGCCGCACTATAAGTCATTTCAGGCATAAACGTCCTCCCATGCTTGTCCTGGATCCGGGAACGGCGCAGCACTCGCCAAAGCGAGTGCCTCGTCAACTTCACTCTTTGCGACAGACTCCATCGACTTTATATCTTCGTCAGCGAGTACATCTTTCGACATAAGCATTCGTTGTTGCCTGAGAATTGGGTCGCGCTTTAGCCACTCGTCTGCCTCAGAGTTGTCCCGGTAGGCCATTGCGTCGCCAGAGAAATGACCCTCAAATCGGTAACATTCAGCCGCGATGAATTGGGGTCCTTCGCCTGCCCTTGCCCGTGCAGCGGCCGCCTGGACTGCATCGAAGACCGCACCTACATCCATGCCATCAACTTCGACGCCTTTCATACCAACTGCACCCGCCCGATCTGTAATGGCACGAACGGCGAGCATTTCTTCTGGTCTTGCGCTCATCGCAAAATGATTATTCTCACACAAAAAGATAACCGGAAGTGACCAGATCTTAGCCATATTTGCGCATTCAAGAAATGTACCTTGGTTGAGAGCCCCTTCGCCAAAGAAAGCGAGCACAACGCTGTCGCTTCCTTGCAATTTAACAGACAGCGCGGCTCCCGCTGCTATGCCAAAACTGGCGCCAACTATCCCGTTTGCACCTAACATGTTCACGCTGAAATCGGCGATATGCATGCTGCCTCCTTTCCCGCGACAAAACCCCAATTCACGACCGAGTAACTCGGCGGTCATTCGAGTAAGGTCTGCTCCCTTGGCGATCGTGTGTCCATGACCACGATGAGTGGAGGTTACAAAGTCTTCCGGACGCAGGGCTAAACATGCGCCGGTAGCGACTGCTTCTTGTCCAATTGCTGAATGGCTAGAGCCCTGAATCAGGCCTTTGTTATAAAGCGTAGGAAGATTTGAATCGAACGCGCGAATCAGCATCATTGTCTTGAGCATTCGCACCTCGAGATCAACATCACGAACCATTCCCGAGGAACTGTGCTTTTTTATCTTGTCCGATTTGATTTTCATCACCTCTCGTCATTCCCAAATGCTAATAGTTGCAAATGTCCCACTCGGGCTACATCTGTTGTCGGAATTGGTGGCTCACTTCGACCAATTGATATCAATTGAATATCGGTAGCGAATGATGCTGCACGCTGTATGTTCTGCTCGATAAGCAGAACCCCAATATTTCGCGAAGTGAATTCTGCCAATGTCTGATAAACAACGTCGACCATTGCCGGAGACAAGCCCAACGTTGGTTCATCTAATAGCAAAAAATTTGGATTGCTTAAAAACGCCTTGCCCAATGCAACCATTTGTCGCTGGCCACCGGAAAGGGTTCCCACGAGAGCTTTGGGTCGTTCCGCAATTATCGGAAAAATATGCTGAACCTCTTGTAATCTATCTTCAGACGCATTTCGGAGTCCAAGAAACAAATTGTCGGTAACTGTCAACTCACCAAAAAGATTCGATGATTCATGGACCACTGCAATGCGACCTTCCTGAACTCGCTGGTGCGTCGGCCATTCACTCATTTCCACATCATTGACTTTGATCGACCCTGTAGAACGGATTAAGCCCATAATTGATCGAACAGTTGTTGACTTTCCACCACCGTTTGTTCCTACCAAGGCCAGCACCTGTCCTGGTCTCACCGTTACTGAGACATCAAATAATGCCGGCGTTTGGCCGTACCATGCGGCTAGTGACTTGGCTTCAAGCATGATCAGCACCTCCGAAGTAGGCTTCGATGACGTTTTTGTCCATCAAAACTTCAGATGTTGGCCCTTGCGCGAGCAGTCGTCCTTCAGCCAACACGTACGTGTAGTCGCATACATTTCTCACAACTGCGACGTCA
>Ga0105051_10006458_pt1 | contig 12632 bp, 9 predicted proteins | sample FRY02_FD_78383 | JGI IMG/M metagenome (GOLD analysis project Ga0105051, IMG submission 78383) | Freshwater microbial communities from Lake Fryxell liftoff mats and glacier meltwater in Antarctica - FRY-02 (megahit assembly) | ecosystem: Environmental > Aquatic > Freshwater > Ice > Glacier...
AAAAGTATAAGCTGGGGTACAATTGCTATCTTAGATTCTTAATAACTTTTATCTTCTAGGTCGGAGTACTTTTTTTCTAAACTTCTATATTCATTAATTAGTTGAATGTGCTCTTTGTCTAGCTTCTTACGATCTCTATCTCTGTCTTCAAAAAAATTCATTTTTTCTATTTCTGGTTTAATTACAATCTTTTTCTTTGTGGTTAGCTTACCAGCTTCAAGTACAAATTTATACTGAAATGCGCGAGCGCTATCTTCCTGGCTTAATTTAAAAAATTTCTGTGACGGAACAAGCCCTAGTTGTTTTAGCTTATTAACTAAATATTCTTTAGGGTAATCACTAGGGACAAAATCAAATTCTTTAATCTTTAAACCATGTTTTGATACTAAGCTTTCGAATGAGTTATATGTAAAATACTTTAAATGTGTATTATCTAGTATTCCAAGTTTCTCATATTCAAAACTACCTTCAAGAAGCTCGATCCTAATACTCATATGTGCAATGTTTGGTATAGAAACGAATATTCTACCTTTTTCTTTAAGAATACTCTTTGCTTGTTCTAAAACTCTACCTGGATCTTTTGTATGTTCAAGAACGTCACCAAATAGTATGGAATCATATGTGGGTGCTATTTCTAATGGCCATTCATTGTCTATATCAAAGCTATAGACCTTTCTCAACTTATCTTCTGCTTCTAACTTATCTTTGGAGTTTATTTCAATACCATCAACAACACACCATTCTTCTTTTGCAAATAGCTTCCTAGATAACCAGTGCTGCACCCAACATCGAGTAGGTTATCACCATTTTTTAGATATTTTATAAACAAACCTACGGAAGACTCGTAGTTTAGTGGTGTATTCTTTGAATACTTAGACAACCTTATTTTTCCAGGTGACGTTAATAATAGTAATACCATCAATCTTACTGTCGTCTGCCATACGAAACTCAATCGCTTTAGGTAAATAGTCAATTGAACGAGCTGCGTTACTGTCCATAATTGCAAGATTTATATAATAGAGGCCCTTTACTAGGTTTGGTAGAAACTCAATCGTCATTGTGCCGTCATCAATCTGTGTTGGTTTTAGACCTGAAATTTTTGTATTAGTGCCAAAACAATAGACATTTTTATCATTGAATATTTGAAAACCAAAATGAATTGGTCCACTGGTTGGATTGTGATACTTCAGGATAATCTTGGAGAGAGACTTATTGTCTAGGGTGCGAGTTTTTTTGTTATTTTGAATGAGCGAGATCTGTTTTACGTTAGGACTCTCACCCACACCCTTACTCTTACGCTCGTAATTCTTTTTTAAGTACAATTCACTTACTTCATCGGGTGTCCCTAACTTTACTACATCACCTTGATCAATAAAAATCGCTCTATCACAAAACTGTAAGATAGCACTCATGTCATGTGTTACAAAAACGATTGTCTTACCACTTTCTTTTAGCTGATAAAAGTAGTCGAAGCATTTTGCCTGAAACGCTGCATCACCAACAGCTAATACTTCATCAATTAAGAGAATGTTTGATTCAGCACGAACTGCGATTGAAAAAGCTAGCCGCACCTGCATACCACTTGAGTAGTTCTTTAGCTTCTGATCCATAAACTCGCGCATTTCTGCAAAATCCACAATTTCATCATAAATCGCTCCGATTCTTTTTCTTGTTAAACCAAGGATTGTGCCGCTTAGGAATACATTTTCTCTCCCTGTGAGTTCAGGATTGAAGCCTACTCCAAGTTCTATGAATGGTGCAAGTGTACCGTTTATTTTAACTTTCCCAGAAGTTGGTTGATAGATATTGGCAAGAATTTTGAGTAAGGTACTCTTCCCACTGCCGTTCTTACCAACAATACCAAAAAACTCACCCTTCATTATCTCGAAGTCGATATCTTTGAGGACTTTAAATTCTGTATAGTTCTTGGGACCAAAAATATGTACAGCCTTGTCTTTTAGACTGTCGTGCTTCTCATGGGGTAATTTAAAGGATTTACTTATATTACTAACTTTTATTGCTACATTAGTATTCATAATCTAGGCATTCTCCGCAAAGTTCTTAGATGCTTTAGCAAAGTAAACATACCCTATACCCAATAAAATAAACGGAATAATATAAGGAATCATCTGAAAAGGAGTTTGGAGTACAGTATGTGCGGTTATTGTTTCTTTTGTAACTAAAATATAGCGAGAGTCTTGAATAATCTGTGTAATTGGGTTGAGTAGAATAAGTTTCTGATACTGAGTAGGTACTATCTGTAGGGGGTAAATAATTGCGCTTGCGTAGAACAACAGTTGAAGTACGACCTCCCAGATATGACCTATGTCGCGATACTTTACAAACAAAGCAGATGTGATAAAAGCAATGCCAAGACAAAGTACAAATAGCTCAATCATTAGTGGAATAAACCAGAGAATATTCAAAGTTGGAACAACTTTAGCAACGATCATGAAGACTATCACCACTATAAGATTGAGTAACAATGTAATCGCCGAGCTTATGCTAGCAGCAACAATGATTGTCATGCGTGGAAAATACACCTTGCGCATCATATCACCCTTATCTGCCACTGCGCGCATAGTTGTATTTGTAGCATCAGAAAAATATGCCCACAACACTAAACCTAACAGCAGATAGAGTGGGTAGTGTTGGATACCTGAACCAATACGAACGAATACGGTAAAGACCAGGTAGAGCACTCCAAACATTGCAAGTGGCTTAACCAATGACCAAGTATAACCAATAAGCGAGCCTTTGTATTTGAGCTTAAAGTCTGTAACTGCAAGTTCTCTGACTAAATCAAAGTACCGAAATTTTTGAACTGTTGTAAATTTTCTTTTTTTAGTCACTGAGTAATTTTACCATTTTATTTCTTCTTGTAAAAGCCTGGCGTGGTTGCTACAATTGCCAGTATTAATAATTGGATAATCTAGGTGGTAACTTTATGTCAGAAAAAGATACAAGTGAAATAATTGAAGAGATACAGCACAAGAACTCAAACTTAGAGTTAGATCTTGAACGGGCAACGCAGGCACTTGAAAATATTCAGAATTCTCGAAGCTACGCAATCTTTCACAAGATGCAAACCATAAAAACCGGTTTCAAATCTTCACCAAAAGCATATTCAAAAAAAGTAGCAAAAAAGATTTTGACAGACCCAAGCTTCATTATTAGAAAATTACGTGGAAAAGCATATGGATCGACGATTATGATTGATCCAAAGATGCAATATCAAAAATGGATTCAACAAAATGAACCTTCTCAAGTTCAGCTTGAGAAACAAAAGAAAAAATCTAGAAAACTTGAATACAAACCTACTATCAGTATAATTACGCCTGTTTTTAATCCGCCTGCAGACATATTTGAAGAACTTATACTGTCTGTAACTTCACAGACATATCCATATTGGGAGCTATGTTTAGGCGAGTTTGGTGGCGATAAAAAAATTCAAGAAATTATTAAAAAGTACTCAGAAATAGATTCGAGAATAAAATACAAGATATACTCTGAGAACCTGGGTATTTCAGAGAACTCGAATAACTGCTTAAAATTAGCGACTGGTGAATATATTGCATTGCTAGATCATGATGATACAATCTCACCAGATGCACTTTATGAAAATGCTTTATTACTAAATAAAGAAAAGTTAGATTTTATTTATTCAGATAAAGATAAATTAAGTGAGGCTGGTGAAAGATTTGACCCACTATTCAAACCAGAGTGGTCACCACACCTCATGTATAGTGCTAACTATTTGACACATTTTAATGTGATGAGAAAAAAACTTGTTGAGAAAGTGGGTGGTTGGGATCCAACCACTGATGGTGCTCAAGACTGGGACATCTTCTTTAAGATTACTGAAAAAACAAATAAAATTGGTCACATTTCAAAAGTTCTCTACCATTGGAGAATTCTAAGCACGTCTACCTCTTTATCAATTGAGACTAAGCCATATGCTCTACAAGGTCAAATCAATGCTTTAAATTACCATCTAGGTAGAGTTGGTGAAAAAGGAGAGGCTTACCACACGGATAAGTTAATGCTAGCGGTGAGGTGGCCAAAGAACCTATCCAGTAATATTTTTATCATACAAGCAAGTAGTAGTGGTGAAGGCCAGGGAATTGTTGAGAGTATTCAAAAAAATAACCCTATTGACGCTGTATTTCATATTCTAATTGATTCTTTAAATACAGGTGAGTTAGGTGATAAAAATATAACTGTTCACTCATTACCAAAGCACGCTTTCACAAAACTTATTGAAGCCATACTAAAATCTAGCAAGGCTAGTTTAGTATACTTCATTAATGAAAAAGCAAAATTCTCTAGAGGTTTTTTTGATGATATTTCAGGTTGGGCGCTACAAAAGGATATTGCCTTTGTTGCACCCCTAGCTTTTGATAAAAATAAAAGATTTATTGGTTCAATGGAAATTTTTGGCCTAGGTGGAACTAGCGGCAAGGTATTCTTTGGTGCATCAGAAGAAGTGAATGATGGCCCATTTGGCTCCCCTTATTGGTATAGAGACACAACTCTCTTAAGTACTAGTTTCTTATGTATTGAAAGAAAAAAAATACTCGAAAATTTCACAATGCCGACAGAGGATTTTCAATTTAATCTTCAACAATCAATGATTTTAGCGGGTAATAAATATAGTAACCTTCTAGATGCTCAAGCATCAGTTGTAATCAATGAACTACCCCAACTTATACCACCCAACCAACATCGCTTAAAAATAGCTGAGAAGAATAAATCACTGTGTACTAAAGGTGACCCATTCTTTAATAAAAACTTTAGCCTACAATACCTCACGCCTCACTTGGCTATATCGTCAGATATTAACGAATACTTACCCCTAGACTCAAATAAAATGTTTAATAATTTCTTCCTAAAAGGCATTCAGAATAATATTTCAGTTGATAAATTAAATGAAATAAAACTTATAGAAAAATATGATGCTGCCTTATCAGTACCACCACGAAAAACAAAATCAAATATTGCTAATATTTCTTGGTTCTTAGTTGGTTTTGATTCAGTATATGCTGGTCTAAATAATGTCTTCACTCTCGCCTCATATTTATCTAGGCAACACGGTGTTGTGAGCACTTTCTATATTGATACTGAGAAAGGTATAGTAAAAGAAACAGCATTGATTCAATCATATCCAGATCTAGTAGACTCAAAGGTAATTTTGTACGAGAATAACACAGATTCATTGCCAATTACTGATTTAGCAATAGCAACTTTATGGACAACTGCATACTTTGTATCAAGTTATTCAGCTGCAAAAAGAAAAGCATACTTTATTCAGGATGACGAAACATTATTTTACACCCCTGGCTCCACAACTGCATTAGTAGAAGCAAGTTACCAACTTGGCTTACTTGGCATTACAAATACTCTTGGCTTAGAGAGAATGTATATAGATAAATATAAAGGTTCAGCGATTACCTTAAAATCATCACTAAATCTTTCTAAGTATCTTAGTACGGACATTAAATTTAAGCCTAATAAACCATACTTGGTTTTCTTTTATGCACGCCCTGGCCACCCAAGAAATGGTTTCGAACTTGGTATTGCCGCATTGAAAAAACTTAAACAATACTTTGGTGATGATATTAGAATAGTCACTGCTGGTGCTGACTGGGACCCTAGTCTGTATGGTATACAAGGAGTTGTTAGTAACTTAGGCAAGCTATCTATAGAACAGCTACCAGATTTCTATAAACAATTAGATGCATCACTTTTCTTAATGTTTAGTAAGCACCCCGGTGTTGTTCCATCAGAACTAATGGCATCAGGCTGTCCTGTTGTAGTAAACTCAAGTACTGATGAAACCTGGAATAGTTTATATAAAAATAATGAAACTGCAATTGTATGTCTACCTACAGCAACAGAGATATTTGAAGGTCTAAAAAAGGCACTCACAGATACTGAGCTGAGAGAGAAGATCATTAGTAATGCAAGACAAACAGCAGTTAATTACTACACGGACTACGAAAAAGATGCCGACGTTTTACTAAATAAGATTGAAAAGAATGAATACTAAAATTGTCTGTAAGCTTTGCAGGTCAGACAAAAATGAGGTTTTTCAAAAGTTTGGTGATTATACTTATTACACATGCAAGAGGTGTGAGGCAATTTATAGCGTAAAAAGTATTTCTGCAGATGATGCAGCTGCAACCTATCTTGATGACCCCTTGAACTATTTAAAGACAGTTAACCCTGAGGGTCAATTCTGGATGCTCGATGCATTCGAGAGGATGTATTTTAACACCTCGAAGGGTCATGAGCGTGGAAAGCTCCTAGAGATTGGTGCAGGAGTAGGTTATTGGGATCTGATGGCACTTGCGCGTGGTTGGGAAGTCAACGGGATTGAGACCAGCAAAAAGTCAGCTAAGTTTGCTAGAGACGTTTTTAAGATCCCTGTTGAAAACTGTTATTTACAAGATTATTCACCTATAGAAAAGTTTGATGCCGTTGCGATGATTGAGGTTATTGAGCATATTGATGATCCTCTTTGGGTTATTCAAAAATTAAAAACTCTTGCACCAAAGGGTGTGTTCTTTGCAACCACCCCAAATACTAAAAGCAGTCATTGGCTACTTACACTTGACCCTGAATTGCCAGAGCACTGGAGTAGAAATATCTACTTCCCTGATGACCATGTGTTTCTTTTTTGCGAAAAAACAATCAAGGTATTAGCAAGGAAAGGCAAGCTGAAGAAGCTTAGGGTTGAATTTTTTGGCATGGGTGAAAACCATGACTCAAATATAATGTTTTCTGCCAGGCTTTAATTTCAATTTACTTTTTCAACTTATTTTTTACTCTTCTTAACTGCTGGGTGAGTTCCCAGGATCTTGAATTCTTAATGTCTTCTAGTTCAAACTCTAATTCACCTACTCTTACTTCTAGTTCTCTATTCTGTTTTTCAAGCTCTCTGTACCTTGAATACTGTATCTTTGGTATAGATCTTATAATTTGTCTTGTTGAAATTTCATTTATTTTTTTCAAAATAACAAAGAACTCTATTTCACCAAACCTAGTTTCAACATAACTATCTACGACAAATGGTAGCAATTCTAACATAGCTAAATCTGAGAGAATTTTCGCAAATGATTCGGGTGTAAAAACTGTACAATGACAATCCTGATATATATTTGCTAAACTTTGATTAATTATCTTTTTAACTTCTCCTGAAGAATTTTTACTCTTTATTTTTTCAAACATATTCCCGTACCAAATCTGACCCGAGTCAACTTCAATACTCTCTAATTCATAATCTACAACCTGTTCGACTGAGGGCACCTTCAGTTTGCTGTAATAATTACCTAGAACTTGCCCTGTTGTTGTTGTGTTTCTGTTAATATCGAATGTATATCGCTTGTCTGGAATTGCTAACATCAAAACACCTTCTGGTTTCAATGCCTCAAATATTTCATTCAACCAACCTAGTAAGTCAGGTACATGCTCAATAACGTGTGACCCTACAATATAGTCAAATTTACGATTCTTAATACTATTCAGAATACTACCTTTTTTTAGAATGAAATCTACATCTACTATATTACTAATGTTGCCAACAATCTTGTCATCTTTGTATTTCTCTCTTAGATCTTCTGTGGAAGCATAGTCTAGATACGATATATTTGCCTCTTGTTTTGTAAAGATTGGGCTATGTAGTGGTCCTAGTTCTAGACCAATATTATTTTTTAAATCAATAGATTTAGCAAAGATTTCTTTTCGAGAAGGCTTCATGGTATACTTGGTCCGTTTGGAATAAGACTAATCGTAGTACCATACAAATATACTACAGGGTATCTGCCTTTGTATTGATTATTGTAGGTGTTGGAATTCCAGATCCATCGTTTTGTTCCGTTCTCAATAAAGTATATTTTACCACTATCGTCCCTGACTAGCCGGGACAAACTACCATTAAGGGGTAAGCTATCATAAATTACATCTGAAACAATGACTGCGTTTTGGGCGCCATAGGCAAAGAAGGTTTCGCCATCAGGAAAGCTCATGCTCCCGCCAAAGTTCACTAATTTCACGCCCCACCCGCTTTGCTTTCGAATAAGTGTAGGGGCAACACCTGCATCTGTATAACTACTGACGGTTGAATCAGTTAATTGAGTAATTGATCTCCTAGTAGAGAGGAAGCCAAAGCCAACCTGAGCAGCAAAGTCTAGGGTGTATTTTTTACCCTGACTCATAAGCCAGATATTATTGTTGGCTGGGTTAGACGACTTTACTAAGTAGCTTGCAGGTGATGTGGTGGGAAGGTAGTTTTTTGTTAATGTCGTTGAATTAGACGACCCAATACCATACGCACTATCTAATCCACCGAGTGATGCCTTACTGCCATTAGTCATTAAATAATTTGTGCCAGATACGCTGATAAATTCTTTAATGTCAGGTTTACTTTGAAATCTAGCTAATGTACTAGGGCTAATTACTGTTGGGGCTGAAAAACCCCAGCTACTCTTTAATTCTGTTGGAATTCGATAATAATACCCATCTTCTAAGTAATAATCATTTGTACCGTCATTTATCCTAAATGAAACACCGGTTGATTGTGGGTATTGATAAACCAAAGCCTGACTAAGCTGTATTGCCCCTGTCAGTCTTGGCACACCCCAAGCATTTAAGGTATTTGAGTCAGGTATTTGACGAATAACGCTATTATCAACCGTATAGAAGTTTGGGTTGCCAGTAATTTGATAGACTGTGGATGCTATACTACCATCAGCAAGCTGAGATATACTTGCCTCACTATATGTATCGATAGCACTAGGATTACTACTCCAGCCAGAGAGCGTGTTTGTATCTGGTACTAGATGTTTTTTACCATCAAGGATAAAAATTCGATCAGAAGGTGTGAGCACCCGCACAATACTTTGGGCATTATTGGCATTTGTTAAGTTTGTCATTAAGGCAGGGCTAATTGCGAGTAGATTATTATTGTAGCCCCAGGTGTTTAAAATGTTACCATTTGGAATAAATCTTTTCTTGCCGCCATCAAGTAAATACCACTTTGGGTCACCCGCAGTTGTCAAAAAATTTGAGGTCGCTACGGTTGGTAGAAATCCTGGTGCAAAGCTGTTCATAGTTACAAATGTATTGCTTCCCCAGTTTTGTTCTTGCGAAGGTGTCTGCAGGCTAATTTTTCTTGCACTATCAACCAAGTATTTCAGCCCTGAGCTTGAAACATAACGGCCTGCGTCAGGGCCAGTCTGTTTTAAAGCCAAGAATTCTGGGGTTACTGTAGTCTCGGCACTAGCACTATAGCCCCACTGATTGAGAATGTCGTCATTTGGTATTTTATTCTTTTGGCTACCATTCATAAGCCATCGACTATTGTCGTTGCTGTCACTACTTTTAGCGAATCTCCCTAGATATCCCCCTTCAGGAATATTATTTAGTAAGCCAGTTGCTGGCACATAATCTACATCTTGCTGTGTATAGCCCCAGAGTTGTAAATATTGAGAGCTTGGAATGTAGTGCTTCATTCCGTTTGATACAAAATAGTAGTATGGACCCGCTCTACCAACTTGTTTTAAGTCAGGTAAGGTACTGAGTGAACTAAAGAATGTTTGATCAACCTGAATAATTGTTTGGGTATTAAGCCTCCAGCTAAAATAAGTTTCTGTAGTAGGGATCCACATTTTAGTATTTCCAACTCTTAAAAAATACCTTGAATCGCCTGGTGCCTGAATCACTTGAGTTATATATTCAGAAGAGTAGGTTGAACCAAACCAATCTGTAAAGTCTCTCCAGAAGTTTCTATTACCATACGCACTACAGCCATCTCCTGTACCATACAAGTTATTGAGCGCAGCTTGATTTGGTCTATATGGTGTGTACGAGTATAAAGATGCAGTTGCTCTATTGTTAATATATACAGAGCTAGACCCACAATTAGAGTTGGGACTCCATTTTATTGTCGCTTGACCAATTGTATAAGGTACGAACCAGTTAGGATTGTTATCAAAATAATTTCTAAAATGTCGTGCACCTTGCCCAACTTGTTTGGTAAAACCAAAAAAGGTCGGGTCGCAACTTCCATCATCGGGGCAGGCAAAACCCATTGCGGTACGATACTGCCTGCTATATGGAGAGGTATCTGTAACTAAACCATTCTCTTTTTGAAGCGTGACTAAAATAACCTGCGGATTAATTGAATAGTTTTGCGATTGTTCCCAAATAATCTGTGCTGCAGACTTACTATTTTCTGAGTAGTCCTTTAAACACGTAAAGCCTGTATTGCAGTTTGGTACTTTTGAGTTTAAAAAATACTGAATATCCTGAACTGTCATACTGTTTTTGCTAGTGAAGACAGTGTCATCAATAATTCTACCAGCATTGAACTCTGCACCACTTGCAGCATTTACTCGAGACGTGAACAAAACTATAGAGAAAAAAACTACACTTATCGTTAGGAGTGTTTTGATAATACTACTTAACTGTAACTTCTTGATTGATTTTTCCATTAGCTTCCTTACTGGTTGCTTCAATTTGTAATTGCCAAACACCTTTTTGCAGGATTTCGTTCATATTTATAACAAACCCGCTGCAGTAATAATAACTAGGCCCTTTCATAATTGTACCCTCTCTCGTAATTACTTGTGAGTCTTTTTGTAATGATAGTTTACAAGTGCCGTCGCTTACACCATCAATTAGAGCTCTAACAATTAACTGGTTAGGATTTTGGGTAATTTGTGAAATTGTTATTGCTACTGTTGATGCTTTATTTGTGTCCTGAAGGTTGCTATTCGTAGTATTATTTTCTAAAGGTGTGCCATCAGGAAGATTCTTTGTTGATTGAGATTGTGAACCTTGATCTACTTGGGTTGCAGGCTGATTATGGTATTTCTTATAGAGTAGTAGGCTAATAATAATTGCAATTAACAAAGCTACTATGAGTAAGGTGATTAACTTTGTTTTCTTTTGTTTTTGCATACTAAACATTATACCACTTTTGTATATATATCTTCTGTGCACTTGGGTGATTTATACAAATTTCTGACCTATGCTATATTTATACAGTATAAACATTGAGATTAAGAATGAAAAAGCTTACTAATTACATCAATATAGATAAAAATATTCCTACCATTTTTTTGGTTTTTGCTGTTATGGTTGGTCTAACCTTCCTCATCATAACTCCACCTTTCAAAGCACCTGATGAATCAGCGCACTTTTACCGCGCTTACAGCGTAGCTACTTTTAATATCACTTCGCAGAAGCAAGGTGAAGAATATGGTACAAATATTCCAAAGTCCATTCAACAAATGACTAAGGATTTAGAGAGTTCTGAGAATCCACAGTCAAATATGTCTCAATATAAACACTCAATAAAGTATTGGGGTACCCAACCATTAAATGATACTGTGAGTAGTTTTAAAGCATTTAATAGCTCATCGATATACTCACCAGCACCATACATTCCACAGGCGATTGGTATAAATGTTGGTAGGCTACTTCATTTATCACCACTATTAGTATTTTACTCTGGTAGACTAGTAAACCTATTCGTCTGGATTCTTCTTATATATTTCTCAATTAAATTTATACCGTTTGGTAAATGGGTGATATTTTGCATAGCATTAATCCCAATATCAATTTTTCAAGTTTCTTCAATGTCAGCAGATGCGGCTACCTATGGTTTGATTGTATTCTTTATTTCTCTCTTTATGTACTTACGATCAAATCCTGTAAGAATTAGTCAATCTACCAAGGTATTATTTTTAACCCTACCCCTACTATTGTCCTTGTTGAAATTTGGCTATTTTACATTTGCATTTTTTCTAATATTTATACCAGATAGATATTTTGAATCAAAAAGAGATAAATGGATAAAGGTTTGTCTTATAACTGTAATATCAACTGTACTGACACTTATCTGGTATTTTGTTGTTAAAGATATCAATATATTATATTCTTCCCCAGCTCAAGATCTTTTAGTTGACCCTGTACGGCAGCGGGGTTACATATTTACATACCCCTTGCAGTTCGTCAAAACAATACTATTTACTTTATTTATTCACCCCGTTAGTAACAATATACTTACTAGCTCAATTGGTGAGTTAGGCTGGTTGAATATTAAAATACCATTATTCTTGATTGTCGGCAATTTTGTTACTATCTTTTTATCGCTTATATCCATCAAGCCTCTGAAGAGTTTCAAGTTAAGTAAGCCTCTCGTGCTGTATACGGCTGGCTTGATCGTATTCTTGATACTTTTTCTCTGCATAGCTCTATATATAACATATTCTCCCGTTGGATCGGTTGATATTGCTGGCATACAAGGTAGGTATTTTATACCTATTTTTGCACTATTTATAATCCTTTTTTCATATAAGCGTACCAAGTTTAGTCTGCAGGCTGTAGTGCCTTCATCTATTTATCCGGCATTTTACATATTTAGCTTAAGTATTGCGATATATTTTACTTTCACTTTTTATTACTAGAAAACTACTATCTATCACTATTGAAGTGGTCAGTGCTAGCCACTCTTAACTATACTAATAGCTAGATTACTCATTTGTTTGTTTTAGTTATTCTTGAATTCCTGAGCGCAATTTCTTCATTTAGTTTAGTGAGTTTATTTTGTAATTCTTCAATTCTAA
>Ga0105051_10006462_pt1 | contig 12623 bp, 9 predicted proteins | sample FRY02_FD_78383 | JGI IMG/M metagenome (GOLD analysis project Ga0105051, IMG submission 78383) | Freshwater microbial communities from Lake Fryxell liftoff mats and glacier meltwater in Antarctica - FRY-02 (megahit assembly) | ecosystem: Environmental > Aquatic > Freshwater > Ice > Glacier...
CGATTATAAAATAAAAATAAGAGAGCCATAAAATGTTAATTCATAATAGTACAAACTGGAAGATTTTTAAGAAAAGACTCGAATTTTAAAATAATAATAATACAAGTGCAGGGAAGGAAATAGTTTAGAAAAAGGCTTCACATTAAGTACAATATAAAATTAATAAAATTATTTGCCGTATTGATGAAAAAGTTAAAAAATAGGTCGTCTAAAGAGAAAACTAACAATTGAATATTGTTACTTCTTTTAAGCCTTTAAGCAAAAAATGTTTTTCTAAAGGATTAAAACAGATTAAAAGTTAAAAGATATTGATAAAGTAGTTAAACTCAAATAGTTTTTCTAAAAGATTGCTCTAAAAAATTAAGTAGATGTAACAAAGTGAAAAGTAAAATACCGAAAGACATTTTGATAAATTTAAAGGTCAAAATCATCAAAGGGTTGTCCCTTTCTCAGCTAACTCTTCTCCAATCATTAAAAAAATTTCTTCTTAATTTAACTTGTATGAGAAATCGAGTAAATACTTGAAAAACGATGTAAAAATTCAGCAAAGAAAAATAAAAAGGTTAAATGGATAAAAAGCATCGTTACTCGGTGAGTTTGAACGATTAAAACATGAGAACAAATAATATTTAGATTAGCAAGCAATGATAAAAGATGGAATCAATATTTTCAATGAAATTCTAGCGACTTAAACGTTAAACAGATAGTTTTTGCCTGAAAATATAAATGTAGCGACTATCAGAAAATCCCCGTTTCAGAAATACGTTGAATTGAAAAGCTGTAAAATATCTCCGAATAATACTCTAAGCAATTTCAAGGAGCTTACAAGCTCAAGAGTTAACAAAACTTTCATTTCACGTAATTCAAGATTAAAAATCGAATTAACAACTAATACAACAACTCCGATTCTAATATCGTCCCCCAAAAAGGGAAAAATTGCGCCTTAATATTTCAAACACTGCTGACATTGATAACTATGTCTTAATATTTCTGAAAAGAATAAAAGAATATTTTAAACATCCCTTGGAATTTAAAAATATTTAAATTTATAAATAAATTGATGAATTACAATTTATATGAAAATTTATACCTTTCCTTTATTTATAAGCTTTTAAAATAATTTTACAATAGCAATTTGCTTCTTGATAAAAACCAATCAATGTTAGACACATCATACGGATTTAACAACCTTCTTAAAGAGGTATTTTTGTTTTTTATTCAACTTAGGGTCATAAACATTACTCAGGATTCTAGGAGGTCGTCTTGAAAAATATCAGTGCATGTAAAGAGATAAGTGGGAAAATTAAAAGATCCTTCGGACCATATGGTAAGCAAAATATCGATTTTTTGAAATTTTCAGTCTGTTTGAGGAGCTTTTAAATTGCTTAAAGACCTCCTTTAACTTGACCAATTTTCAAAAATATTTAAATTTTTTTAAATTTGTCTCATATTTTAGCTTTAAAAAAAATGGTCGTTAATCACATCGACAAGACATTTGTAACCAGTGATGCTGCCACTATTTTAAAAGAATTATAAGTAGCTCATCCAGCTGCTAAAATGCTTGTTATGGCATGCAAAATGCAATAAGAATAATGCGGAGATGCCACTAATTTCACTGTAACTTTTGCAGGTGAATTGTTAAGCCACGCTGAAAATTTAATCAGAATGGGATTACATCCCAGCCAAATTGTATTGGGTTACGAAGACGCTCTTAAAAAATGTTTGGAAATTCTCCCCACTATTGAAAGTTATAAAGTTGAGGACTTGAGAAATTAATAGCAAGTTGCTAAGGGACTTAGAGCCACAATTTCAGCTAAACTTCCTCAATATGGAGACTTTTTCAGTCAATTGATTGCCAGAGCCTGTATTAACAGCTTACCTGATACAACCTTTAAATTCGACATTGATAACGTTAGAGTTGTACAGATTTTGGGATCAAGTGTGAGTGACTCAACTTTCATGAGTGGAATGGTTGTTAAAAGAAACGTTGAAGGAAGTATATAATCAATGAACAATCCAAGAATTGCCTGTTATTCATGCCCACTCGATACTCAGTATTCAGAAACTAAGGGTACCGTGTTAATCAAAACTGCTGATTAATTGGTCAATTACACCAAAGGTGAAGAGGACTTAGCGGAGAAATTTGTTCAAAAGCTTGTTGGTGCCAATATTAATGTGGTTGTCTCAGGGGGATCTATTTCAGACATTATTCTTCACTTTTTGGACAAGTATAAAATCATGGTCGTTAGAATCATGAGCAAATTTGAATTGAGAAGAATTGCAAGAGCCATTCGAGCTGTCATTCTTTCCAAACTCGATCCTCCCACACCTGAATAAATTGGAGAATCGGATGATGTCAGAGTTCAAGAAATTGCTTCTTAAAAAGTCGTTGTTTTCAAAAGATCAACTGAGGACTGCAGACTTTCAACTATAATTTTGAGAGGAAGCACCAGAAACATTTTGGAAGACATTGAAAGAGCTATTGACGATGGAGTCAGCATTTACAGATCACTGATCAGAGAGCCATCATTTGTACCAGGTGCTGGAAGCATCTAAATTATTCTGTCCAGTAAACTTTAAGCCGAGGCTAAAAAGCTTACAGGTCTTGACCAATACAGCTACAGTAGATTCGCTAAAGCTTTTGAAATATTCCCAAGAATTTTATCTGAAAATGCAGGTCTAAATGCTAACGAAATGGTACCAAGATTAATTACCGCCAATGAAACATAACCAAGTGGATTGAATGTTTTAACAGGCTAAGTTGATAAAGTTTCAAACCTTCAAATTCATGATCACAGAAAAACTAAAGAATGGGCCATCAGATTGGCTGCTGAATCTGCCATTACAATTTTGAAAATTGATCAAATTATCATTGCCAAGCCTGCAGGAGGACCAAAAACACAACAACAAAATCCAGCTTACGATGAAGATTGATTGTTTTATTGTTTCTAGATGTAATTATTAAGTGAACTTAACTTTTTAGTATAAAATTATGTTTAATTTATCGATACATAGTGAAGTAAAATTGTGCCAAATATACAGAATATAAAATCATTTTGAAAAATACTTACAGAAAACTAAAGATAGAATTGCCATAAGCTTGATGAGAATGTTTAAACTAGGGCCTGATGTATCTTTTAAAGGATCTCCTACAGTGTCTCCAATAACAGCAGCTTTGTGAATTTATGAGCCTTTTGTGACAATATTTCCTTCTTAATCTTTCATTAATCCAGCTTAGATATACTTTTTAGCATTGTCCCAAGCGCCTCCTGTGTTTGATGCAGAAATAGCCATCTGAACTCCACTTACAATCGCTCCAGGAAGGAATCCCATGAGAGCTTTAGGTCCAAAGCAAAATCCAAGTAAAAATGGAGTAACTGTCACCTGAAAATAAAAAAAAAAATACCAAGAGACCGGGAAGTATCATCTCCTTAAGAGAAGATTAAGTTGATATTCTTACACAGCTTCTGTAGTCAGGAGTAGCGGTTCCATTCAATATTCCAGGATTAGCTCTTATTTGTCTTCTAACTTATTCAATCATTCCCAGTGCAGCTTTTCCTACTGATTTCATAGTTAATGCACTAAAAGCGTATGGAATCATTGCACCAAACAATAAAGAAGTAAAAATCATCGGATCATCGAAACTCGTGCTTCCGGGAGTTATTTTCTTGAAAGAGTAGACTCTGTGAAGAAAAGCACCATACAAGGCAAACCCAACTAATGTAGCAGATCCAATTGCGAATCCTTTTCCAATTGCAGCTGTCGTATTTCCTGCAGCATCAAGTACATCAGTTCTCTGTCGTACTTCATATGGCAACTAAGCCATTTAAGCGATGCCCCCGGCATTATCAGAAATAGGGCCATAACCATCAATGGCCAAACAAATCGGTAAGTTAGAAAGCATTCCAAGGGCACTTAGCGCAACACCGAAATAACCAAGACTAGAATGAGAGTAATAACAAACGAAGCACAGGACGATAACAGGGACGATTGTCGACAGATATCCCAAAGCCAATCCATAAATGACATTTGTAGCAGCTCCAGTTCTGCAACTGTCACTTAATTACCTTACAGGCTTGTAAGTATATGACGTCATTATCTCAGTAAAATATCCGATGATAAGTCCCGCTACCAGACCAACTGATATACAGGCCCAGACATCAACAGCAGTTTTAGAAGATTTTTCTGTTTAGGAATGGAAAATCAAGAAATCCCCTAAAAATTCCTCACTGACAAAATACAGTACGGGTAAAAGTAAAAGAGTCGAGTATATCAGTTGTTTCTTCAAGCTAGATTCTACCTCCTGAGAATGCTGAATCTATGCCCCTTAAGTCAGTATCGCCGAAACAACAATACAGACTATAATTCCGCATGCAGGTATGAGCAGAATGAACAAGAAGTTCTTAAAGTCCGAAATTTCATGAAGATTTGTAATTGAATTACCCCCGATGATTAAGGCAGCACAGGTTGATTCTGCGAAAGATCCAAACAGGTCAGCTCCCATACCGGCAACGTCTCCTACATTATCGCCGACATTATCGGCAATAGTGGCAGGATTTCTGGGACTGTCTTCAGGCAATCCAGATTCGATTTTACCTACAAGATCTGAGCCCAAATCAGCTGCCTTGGTGAAAATGCCTCCTCCGACTCTTGCGAATAATGCGACTGTTGACCCTCCCAAGCCGTAACCTGCAATGCTTTAGAAGAGTTATTAGAAATAGTTTTTGTTGCTGGAGTTTTATTTCAAACCCATCAATTATTTGTAAATTAAGAGTAATATCAATAAAATAAGCATCGAACATGAAACCAAAATAAATCCCATCACACATCCAGCTCTGTAGGCAGTATTAAAAGCTGATCCAAGAGAGTTTTTAGCGCATATCGTTGTTCTATAATTTGAGTAAGTAGCTATTTTCATTCCAAGAGCTCCACAGAACATTGATGTTAATGCTCCAACTATAAAAGCGAAAGTTGTAAAAATGCTTTGCCCTTCATCAACGCAAAAAAAGACAATAACGGCCATTAATAATACAAAAATAAAGCATATCTTATACTCGCTGACTATGAATTAAGTAGCTCCTTCTTGAATAATCGCCCCAATCTGAACAGGCCCCATCGCAGGGGCTCTTTAATCTTCCAAGTTCATCTAATCCTCCATCAATCCAGACTAATAGCTCACGTTGATTTAACGAAGATTGCTGTAGTGATGATAGCTCCAAACAATTCCCATAATTGCAGCAATAACAATTATGATAACAATAGCCCACATCTTTTTACTCGTAGTAAAGAAATTAAATTCAATTATTTTTATTTTAATTTAATCGTCTAAAAAGATATTAACTTTACTATTTATATTTATCTGCCTTCACATGTCTTGATTCATCGAATTATATAAAGGAAACGCATTTACTTTGTTTGATTAAACAAGTTTAGCCTTATTATAATTTATAAGTCATATAAAGATACAAATGCACGTAACGTACGGGTTCGTTTACTATTTCACTGTGTTTATGATTATGATGACTGTCTCGTTGACAGCATTCACCTTGAGGCCTCTTAGGAAAAGGGTGTTCGATTATCTTAAAAAAATTAAACTTATGGATCATTTTGTCATTCAATCTGTTGTATACATTTCGTTTGTAGTAATATTTGTCATTCTGATCGATTCAGTTTGGACCTACTATAGCCTCGAGAGAAATCTATAATCGGGTAATTTTTAACTTATTTTAGGAGCCACTTCTCTTAAAGACTTTGCCCTTGATAACTTTGAATTGGTCAGGGCTGAAAATAAATAAGATTACCTTCAGCTTTACAGAAACTATAGAGAATACTATATGTCGGAAAGAAACTTTATGCTTACGAGTTCTGCTCTGTTTATTTCATTCGTTTTTCATCGACTTTGTGCAACTATTGCAAAGTTAAATGACTTAGAAAATGAAATTTAGCAAGGAGTCTTAAAGCCATCTTCCTAAGAAAACTAGAATCTGCAAAAAAATGTATAAAAAACCTTAAAACAAAAAGCTACATGATATTGTAAAAATTCTGCTTTATGTATGTGTCTAAAAATATGTTTTAAACTATATTCCTAAGAAACTCCCGTTACTAAAAAGGTATAACTAGTTTATTTAATATCCAAAGAAATATGTATTATAAACTAAGCTATAAAAATTATACAATATCTTTTATTATAGGTTCCTTAAAGATAATTTTTCATTAAATACTCTCTTCAATTTTGTTCGATGAAGGCTATTTTTAAGATTTCTATTATTATTGGCTTTCTTATTTGATTTTTTTCTCTTAATTGGCTCCTAAAATGTATCCGTTGGGGTACAAAAGTTTAATTAGACGATTTTTGTGATCTTAGAAATCACGATGATCTTACTCACCTAAAATTAAATAAAAAATTACGATTAATACGGAAGACATCGATGTTTCCTGCAACATCGCCTGTAATCAGGATAGGATCTCCTCTACAGAATCGGATGATAGTTTTTGGGATAGGTTTTTCATTTGGCTTTGATTTCTTGATACAAATTGGGTCAAGCATATTCTTCTTTTACAAATCCCTATAATTAATTTAACATTTACCAAAGTTAGACTCGTCCATCTTTGCAAACTGAAGCAAATACAGTTGATTAATTCGGGCTCCATTAAATATCAACAACTTAGTCTGTAAGATCCAAACTTTGGAAGGTCTGAAGAGGCTGATCTTTCCTCCAATTCCATAATTTACAGCTCCAATCGGCTGAACAAGTTAAGAATACATCGTAGAAGTATGGATTTGCTCTCGTTTTATATACTGGGCCATTATGACCTGTGTAGACTTCCAAATACTGTTGGGTGTAACTTTTCGAGCATCGATAAATTACACCTTCTTATGTGGTTGCTAAATACATGGAAGACTCTCCTTTAAGGAACTCAAATGACAGACCGCTCGCAAATCTAAAATTCATATTATCAACGTTTTATTTCTTATTGTTCTGGGGTAATCTTCTGAGAAACATAAGGTCGTTACATTAGAGTCCTTTTTTCATTGACCATTAGGTTATTCGTCCGTCTGCACTGATAGATACAAGGGTTTAACCCTTTCCGCCTTTGCCTTTTGAAATCCATTGAATGTCCCAGACTGCGTTTGTATTTTTATCAAGAGATTATCTGTTTTCGGCGATTGGGAGGTTCGATTTGTTTCTGATATCGTAGATTGAAACTGCCCCATCATGGGATCCGCATGCAATTAGATTAGGATTTTAAACACTGAATTTACAAGAAGTGAATGAGAATTCACTGGTGAATATCTTTTCAGGAAAGGCCGGATTCTTAAGAGTCCAAAACATGAGTAGCCCTTTCTTATCATTATGTTTGGTCTATCTCGCAGCAATTTTGGGATCCAACTAATACGCAACCGCCAACAAGTCCTTATTAACCGGATTCCAATCTGCATTAGTGACAGCATAATTCTTAAAGGCCTTGTTCCTGAAGCTGAACAAATACTGAAGGGGCTCTTTATTGACCTCCTCCTTTTATTTTTATTTCTTCTTGTTTCTCCTCAAATCATCCTCTTGGACCTTCTTCACAAATTCTATTTCTGGGTAGTTTCTGTACGAAATGAACTCCTTGTGGTACGTCTGTGAGTTCAGGATACGGTCGATGTATTTCAGGGAGGTTTCCAGTGCCTAGTTTTTGAGAAGTTTCTGTTATGATTAGGAAGGAAGAGTTTTAGCTCGTTGTAAAGTCGACTCTAAGAGTTATTTTTATTATGATTATATTTTTTATTGCTACTGTTTTAGCTACAGTTGCAGTTGGGCTGTCTTTATGCCCTTTCGGTTACCTGATTGGGAGGATTATTGCTTTCGATAGCCAGAGGTTTATTGATTCTTGGTGTCGTATTGAGGGATTTGTTGCTGGATGTTAGAGATTTGGGCCAGGCCGCTTTGGGTGTTGGAATCGCCGGTGTAGCCGCCTGCTTTACGTGTTCGTGACTTTTTGTCGAATTATTTCTATTTGAGAATGTACTCGGCTGCTCCTGGAACTTAGTATTTAGAATGTATTTCGATAGACTGCTTGTCAAGGCTGAGGCAAGAGAATGGATTTAATAAATAATTCCCAAATTACTCATCGACGTTTTTTTTTATTTCCTATTGCAGGACTTAGAATTCACTCTTTTTTTATAATTTTAAAATATCTTAAATGTCCCACTCAGAAGCGAATGCTCCCTGATCATTACTTCCAGCTCTGTCGACTGATTAGACTATCTTTTTGTGCTGAAAATTAAATGTTTGAACAGGCCTTGGTATGTAATTATCAGATCCGATACGTTTTTGCATGTATTAACGATAACATGCGTTAGTTTTCTTTATATCGTCGTTTTATTGCTTATAGCAGGTTGAATGTAAGAAAAAAGTAAATACGGTTTAAGTTTATTAAAGCTATAATGGTATGAAGGCTTATAAATCTTAAACAGTAAGCTATTATTTATCCTTTTTTGCTGTTTTTGATTATTTTTTGAATTAGTTTTATGACTAGACATCTGATTTATTGGACGATATGAATGATTTTTACTGATTCATGGAGCTGCTTTATTTCATTTATGAATCATTCTGAGATAAAAATATAAATACTTGGGAGGTTAAAGAACTTTTCGGCTTGATTTCATATTGCTACTTATTTTTACGATCCTGCTATTACTTCGATTATAAAAGCTTTAAGTACTCATCAGTATACGATTTATACCGTTTTGAAATGAGTCTAAATTAAGCATAAATAACGAGCTTACTATTTAGGAGTGCGTACTTTACCATCAACTACAACGACCCCATTATCAACTTAAGATTGGGAAGTTTTTGTGGCGCTCATCGGAGCCCTTAGTCTTCCGAATCCTTTCTTACTAAAATATATTAAAGTTTGATACCTGATACTTGTGCCAAAACCTGGTTTGAATGTGTTCTTAGTCTTGGTACTGCCTGCTCTCAATTATGCAGAATTTTAATTTTACATGATTTAAAGTTTTGAGTAGTTGCAATTAATATTGTAATTACAATTTACCTATCAGATATCTTAATATATTGTTATAAGTAAAAGAATATGTAATGATCAGGAAATATTTTAAATTGATTTTGTTGTGTTTCGTTATCTTTAGCTAGTAAGTAATAACCGTGATAGATGTATCATATGTTATCGATCCCGAAAAAGGTTATTTTTATAACATCACTCCTTAATAGTTATTAATGTCAGTATCCCCAGCACTAAATATTAACTATTTGGGCATAAGTATTTCACCTTTCAGATCTAAAGTAAAAGGAGTTATATGGGGATATGGAAAAATATTATTTGTAAGTCTCCCGGTTAGATTATATCACAAAAACTGCCCTAACAGACAGATGTGATTTTCAAAGTCGATACTGGATCCCCATTTTCAACTCTCACACCTTGGGTAATTGACGAGTTGTTTAAAAATTGCCCTAATATCGAGAAAACAGCCAATCATTTATATTAAGTTCGAATAAACAATCAAGAACATGAAGTTTCATAGTCATAGATGTATTTACATAATCTAAATATACTTGGGGCTGATTTTATGATAAATAATAGAATTTAACTAAAAGTTCAATACACGAAGTAAATTTAGAAAACAAAAGTTTAGTTGAAGTTCGATGCAAATAAATAGTAATAGCTATGATTTCGTGATAACATTTAATTTTTCAGTAATATTTAATTATATATAAAGATCAACTGAAAAGATATACGAAAACCATTCAAGATACAAATAAAATCGCAAAATTGAAATAGTCATTAAAAATAAAGCTAAGCCTTTTAAAAGATAAACAGAACCGATTGAGGTGGTTTAATATAAAATTGATATTATGTAATATTCAAACTTTTTATATATTTTTTAAAATGCACGAAGCAAAATAACCTGATCCACTCATCTAAGCTAGAAAGCTTTTTCTAAGTTAGAATTATTAACAGTCCAAAGCGTAATTTAAATTTATACCTTAGAAAGTTATAAAGTTTCAAACACACCAATGAGAATATCGAGCTAAATCTACTCTTGGCTGAACATAAAATCAACCCAGGAAACAGCGACATCGTTTTAAAAGCATTAAGTAACCCTCTCTTAATTTCAGTGGATACGCTCACCTCGATTAACATAAAACTTTTTAAGGATCTTGGAACTCTCATGAAAAGCGACAAATCAGATAGAAACCCCATCAAATACATTTCCCATGAGTTTTACTACTGGAACATAATTATAATCGCGCAACAAATCGGTAAGCCATCCATTGCAAGTTTGATGGGGTATGAAGCCCTTCACTTTTCATCATGTTTCAGATCAAAAACAGCGCTCATGATAATTTACGAAATGCTAAAACAAATGGCGTGTTAGAATCGATTGGCCAGCTGCGGTACTTTAGTAATGAAGTTTAAAGAAATATTCTAAAAAGCGAAGAATTTTACCTCTGAATAAGAAATTTACCGCGCAATGAATCATATCATGTGGACAAAAATATTCCTAAGACTTGGCTTCTTGGATGAGTCTGTTCAAATGTATATGGAAAAACTTGGTAAAAATTAAGAATAGCTTTTTGATGCGTCACCTTCAGTCCTGCCTTTCGAAGTTTATCGATAATTTTTGCATGCATAAATCGAATACTTTAAGCAGAATTACAAGAGTTCCATTAATATTTTAGGATAAATTCTAAACAAAGTATAAGGCCTTTAAAAAATCGATAAGTCACTAAAATAAAAAATTCGTAATATGGTCTAAAGCAATTTGGCAGCAATTTTCCTGTGTATGAACAAAGTTATTGTAGGAAGAAAATTTATCCTAAAGACAAATGATTACTTCAGAAAAGTTTGCCATTAAGGTATCGACAATTAACGTTTTTTAGTATACTAAAGAAGTAAGGAGCTGCTTTTCTATTCATTCTTAAAATCTCCTTCCAAAAAGCTATCAAAATAGGACTACTCAAAAGCATTTCACCTGATGTCAAAATCTTAATCTAATAAATCGTACAAACTATTCTACCGTAAAGGCCAATTGTGTGTTTAATACTTTCATCACATAATTCGAGAGCAGCAAAACTCTTTGCCATACAAAAATATCACTGATAATTATGAATGCAGTTATCACTATATTAACGATCCTTATTTTCAATCAAAAGGAAAGAATAAAAATCCAATTTATGCTCAGGGCAAAAGATTTTACAGAAGATATATTGTCGAAGAATGGGATGATAAAGGAATTTAATAAAGAAATAATTAATTGAATGCATACAAAAATTAAGAAAGTTCTGTTCTTCATGTTGAATTTAGTTAGCCTAACGACTTTGATAATTAACATATCTCAATGGATAAGGCAGGAAACAACTTACGAGATTTTAACGACTAAAAACCTGAAAAAAAGAAAAGAAAAGCAAGTAATGTAGTAAATCAACAGCACAACAAAGACAAGAAAAATGCAAAAGATTATTCGGAAGACGAACACGAATCTAAGAAAAAGACAAAGTCTGAGCCTAGAGACAAATAAGAAGAGACAAAAAGCAATTCCTTTTCAAAAAAAAATCAATAAGCCAGCGAAATGGCATTCAAATCCATCACATTTTTCAAGCAATCCTTGTCCCTACTTTAAGAATAGAAGAAAGTGATCCTGACATTTACCGTATAAGAACCTCACACTGACCTAACTTAGAGAGTCAACCTGTAATTTGTTTAATTATTAAGAAAAATCTATGAGGACTATCGAGTTTTCAAGCAATCTATCCTGATGCAACTCTGCTACCTTTATCTCTTCAGAAATAACTGGGCCAAAGTTATCGAACAGGCTAAAATATACAGAAAATTTGTAGCTTACGACAAGGAATCAACCTCCTATGAAACTCTAAACATAAAGAAAGCATACAATCAGCAGGAGTACTTCTCTGTACTTTCGTATGAGATGGAAGCCTATTGTCAGATTAACAAGTTTCCCAAGGCCTATGATACGATGCAGGATATCATCCATCTGGGATACTCGTAAGGATTATGCTTTGAGGCTTGTAGCGGAATAAATCTTGGTAGGTTTTTGTATTATTCTAGAGCCTAAACAGTGTTTTGTCGAATAAACCAACCAGTACCATAACTTGCTGTTTAATATCACTGTTATTCACACAAGAGACAATCATTTACCTGAGGCTCACCAGGCCTTGCAAAAGATCTTGAGTTAAACAAACTTATTGCCTAACAGAACTTCTCTGAAAACCCCTCTGAGTGTTAACGATTTGTTACTTCATTACCATTTAAGAACTGGCGATCGTGCATCCGCTTTAGAAATTATCAAGAGAAGAAGAGTCATGGGTATGGGAGGTGTCAATGGAGTATACAATATCATGAAAGTAACCAAGTGATCTGTTAAAATGAATAAGATAATCGAAATAAATATAAATTCAATACTTTCAGAATGAGAACATCAAGCCAGAATCACAAAAATCAATTTTGTATAAATTTCATCATTTTTATTTCTTTTGTATAAAATAAAACAATATTTGTCTACATTAAAATTACTTAATATTTGTAAAAATAATATTTGTTAAATGAGGATTAAGTTAAATTATGGGTGATTTATTTTAATTGTGGTCTTATCTTTC
>Ga0105051_10006469_pt1 | contig 12620 bp, 9 predicted proteins | sample FRY02_FD_78383 | JGI IMG/M metagenome (GOLD analysis project Ga0105051, IMG submission 78383) | Freshwater microbial communities from Lake Fryxell liftoff mats and glacier meltwater in Antarctica - FRY-02 (megahit assembly) | ecosystem: Environmental > Aquatic > Freshwater > Ice > Glacier...
ACTTCGCGGGCGATCGGTCTGCTGTCGATGCTCGTGGTTGCATTTTATTTCGTCGGGCAGGATCGCGGCGCTTTCGTCCGCGCCATCGTCGATGACGGCAAGGTCATCGCGGTGGAAGAGCAGCAGGGGTTCATGGAAAGCATGGACTTCGCCAACCTCGAATTCCTCGAGTATCTGACCGAGACGATTCCGCGCAAGACCGGAACCTATGGCCTGTTCCTCGACAATTTGCAGGTCCTCACCGAGCCGATCCCGCGCAAGTTCTGGCCGGGGAAGCCGGTCGGCGCGCCGATCAAGCGGTATAACCTGTTCGATTATGGTCGGCCGTTCGGGATGACCTATTCGCTGCCGGGGAACGGCTGGGCGCAGGGGGGCTATTTCGGCGTCGCTTTGTGGTGCGGGCTGTGGGGCCTGGCGCTGGGAGCGATCTACACCCGGTTCGCGCGGGGAATGCAGGGCAATTTCGCGGTTGCGCTGTATTTCTCGTTCCTGCCGATTTTCGTCATCGCCTTCCGCGACGGACAATTGCTGACGATCGTGCGGACGGCAGTGTTCTATCTCTCGCCGATCCTGCTGTGGTTGCTGATAGCGCGCGCGATGGGCATCCACGAAACGTTGCGGCGGCTCGTCGTGCTGCCACGCCGCACGTTGGCCAAGGCGCAGCTGGCCCGCAGGACGCCGCCGCGCGAACCGGCGTTGCCGCCGCGTGCCCGCCGGGCCTCGCCAGAGGGCGGGATCGTGCCGCGCGCGTGGCGGCCCGCGCCGCGCATCCAGGCACCCGAGTGAACCCAGCACCGCTCGCGGGTGCGCGGATCGGATTGCTGACCTCTGCTGCCTCGCGGCTGGGTGGCGGAGTGTTCGAAGCGGTCGCGGCGCAGGCCGGTATCATTCGCGCGCTGGGCGCAGCGCCGGTGGTGGTGGCGCTGGCCGATCCGCATGCACTGGAGGATCGGGCGAAACTTGGCGAAGCCGAACTGGTGCTCGCCGACAGCGCCGGGCCGCGTCAGATCGGCTACGCGCCCGACCTGATACGGCGGCTGGACGAGGCACGGCTCGATCTGCTTCACCTCCACGGCATCTGGATGTACCCCTCGCGCGCCGGGTCGGTCTGGGCGCGGCGCAGCGGGCGGCCCTACCTGATTTCGCCGCACGGGATGCTCGATCCGTGGATCACCGCGCGGGGGCGGTGGAAGAAGGCGCTGGCCCGGATCGGCTATGAGCGGGCGAGCTGGGCGGCCGCGACTGCGTTCCATGCGCTAACCTTGCGTGAAGCCCGCGACATTGCCGACGAATGCGGACGCAGCGATTCGCTGGTCATAGCCAATGCCGGACCGCAAATCATGATGAAGGCGCGGGGCTCCGCACCCTACGAGTTGCGCGCCCCAAGGCTGGTTTACCTCGGGCGGATCCATCGCAAGAAGAACCTCGCCGGGCTGATCGAAGGCTGGCGGAGGGCCACGCGGCCACCACAAGCCCGGCTGATCATCGCCGGCTGGGGCGACGACGACGATGTGGCGGACTTGCGTGCGCTGCTGGCCGGTCTGGGTGACGCCTCGATCGAATTCGTCGGGCCGGTCTGGGGTGAGGCCAAGCAGCGCTTGCTGGAAACCGCGCGTTTCGTGGTCCTGCCCTCGTTTAGCGAAGGTCTGCCGATGGTCGTGCTCGAGGCCTGGGCAGCGGGCACGCCGACGATCATGAGCGAAGGCTGCAATCTGGATTCAGCCTTCGAGGTGGGCGCCGCGCTGCGCTGTGGCACCGATCCCGCAGACATCGCGCGGGTGCTCGAAGCGGGATTCGCGCTCACGGAACCGGGCTGGCTGGCGATGACGGGGGCTGCGCTGGGGCTCGCCGGCGGTCCGTTCGCTCCCGCCACGATCACGCGCTGTTGGGGCGATGCTTATGGCGCGTTGTTGGCTGGCGTGCCTGCAGGCGCCGGGGCGAAATAGCCCCTCGGCCGACGGACCCGCGCCGCGCCGGTTCGGTCGCCGCGTCAGCGCGGGCGGAGCCGGGTCCCTTCGCCCGCAGTGATGAACAGCGCGGTCGCCGCGTCCTCCACGTCGGCGGTGTGCCAGACGCCGGGCGGGTTGATCGCGTAATCGCCGGGGCCGAGCGTTACGCGGTCGGCGCGGCCGTCAGGAAACTCCTGATGCAGCACGATCGAACCGGCGGTGCAGACCACGACTTCGTCGCCCGCCGGATGCATCTCCCACGAATCCCAGCTTTCGCTGAAGGTGTGCAGGCTGACCAGCCGCCCTTCCGCGCCGTCGGCAGCGGCGCGCGCGCCATAGGCTTCGTACCAGTCCATCCCGGTGAACGCAGGCTGCGGCCGCGCCGTCGCGCCCAGACCGAGATGAAGCGGGTAATTGAACAGCGAGCGCGCTTCGGCCAAGACATTTACCCCATCAAAAACGCATTGAGCTTGTTGCCGTCGGGATCGCGGAAATAGGCGGCGTAGAATCCCTCGCCGCGCGGTCCCGGCGGGCCTTCGTCGGTCCCGCCATTGGCCAGCGCGATGTCATAAAGCCGCTGAACCTGATCGCGGTCCTTCGCCTGAAGCGCGACCATGACCCCGTTGCCCACGCTCGCCGTTTCCCCATCGAACGGCTTGGTCGCCGACACCGCGGCAGCGCCGCCGGGCGTCCCCCAGACGATGAAGGTTTCGAAATCCATCATCCGTCCCGTGCCCATCTCGGCGGCGATCGCGTCATAGAATTTCGCGGCGCGCGGCAGGTCGTTGGTTCCGACGGTGACATATCCAATCACGGCGCTCTCTCCCTAGCGACTCGACAGGGTGGAACATTATATGAACAGAAGGCGCCTCACAAGGGCGTGCACTGCTTCTCAAGCCAAGCCTTGTCTGCGCCCTGCAACTGCCCTGCCAGCACCTCGCAGACCTTCGCGTGATAGGCGTTCCACCAGGCGATCTCGTCTACCGTCAGGAGCTCGCGCGTGACCAGCGCGGCGTCGATCGGCACGAAAGTCAGCGTTTCGAAGCCGAGGAACGGGGCCTCTGCACCATCGATCTCACGCTCCTCGACCAGCACCAGATTCTCGATCCGGATGCCGTATTCGCCCGCCTTGTAGTAACCCGGCTCGTTTGACAGGATCATGCCGGGCAGCAGCGCCTGCTCGGTCCCCGCCTGGCCGCCCGCCACCTTGGCGATTCGCTGCGGGCCCTCGTGGACCGAGAGGAAGCTGCCCACGCCGTGGCCGGTGCCGTGCGCGTAATCGAGCCCGGCTTCCCAAAGATGCTGGCGCGCAAAGCTGTCGAGCTGGCTGCCCGCCGTGCCTTGCGGGAACACCGCGCGGGCCAGCGCGATGTGGCCCTTGAGTACGCGGGTGAAGCGGTCCTTGACCTCGGCTGGCGGCTCACCGGGGCCGATCCACACGGTGCGGGTGATGTCGGTTGTGCCGTCGGGATACTGCCCCCCCGAATCGACCAGGAACACGCTGTTCGGCGCGATTGGAATGTTGCTGTCCTCGTCGACCCGGTAATGGGGGATCGCCGCGTGCGGGCCCGCCCCGCTGATCGTGTCGAACGATAGATCGCGCAGTAGCCCGGTCTCATCGCGGCGCGCCCTCAGGTAGGCCGATGCCGACAGCTCGGTCTCGCTGCCGGTCGGCGCGGTTTCGCCCAGCCAGCGCAGGAAGCGGCTGACAGCGGCTCCATCTCGGGCTTGCGCGGCGCGGTGCCCGGCCTGCTCGACCGGGTTCTTGACTGCTTTCGCCAGGACGCACGGATCGCGCAATTCGATGATCTCAGCCCCGGCCTCGGCCAGCGCGGCGAAGATCGCCTGGACTGAACGCTCGGGATCGACCGCGACGCGCTTGTCCTTCAATTCCGCCAACGAGGTGATGAAGGCCTCGCGCTGGTGGACCGAGACCGCATTGCCCAGGTGCGCGCGGACCTCCGGCGGGACCTTGCCCTCGGCCATGAACAAGGCGGCGGTGCCATCGGCATGGACCAGCGCAAAGCCCAGCGCCACCGGGGTCCGCTCCACGTCCGAACCGCGGATGTTGAACAGCCAGGCGAGCGAATCGAGCGCCGAGATGACGGCGGCATCCAGCTTCCGCGCGGTCAGCCATTCGCCGATCTCGGCGCGCTTTTCCTGGCTGGATCGGCCCGCGTGTTCGTGCGCGTGGACGATCGCGGGGGCATCCGACGGCTCCGGACGATCTTGCCACACTGCGTCGATCGGGTTGCTGTCCACCGCGACCAGTTCGCCGCCGCTGGCTTTCAGCGCTCGCGCGGCAGCGGCGACCCAGCCCTTGCCGTGAAGCCAGGCGTCGTAGCCGATCCGTGCGCCCTGCGGCGCGTGCTCGCCCAGCCATGCCGCGACGCTGGTCTGCGGGACCGATTGGTAATCGAACAACTGCCCGTTGACCTGCTCGCGCACCTGGATGGTGTAACGCCCGTCGATAAAAATTGCGGCCTCATCCTTGAGCACCACGGCGGTTCCGGCCGAGCCCCCGAACCCGGTCAGCCATGCGAGTCGCTGGGCATAGCCGCCGACATATTCGCTCATGTGCTCGTCGGAGATCGGGATGACGAACCCATCGAGGTTCTGGCGGCCGAGTTCCTTGCGCAGGGCGTCGAGCCGGGCTTCGTGAGTGTGCATCAGCATATCGCCATAATCCTGTCGGGCAGTCCGGGTTGCGGGTTCATGGCCACCATCATAGGGCCGCTGGATGACTCTTTCCACACCTCCTGTTGCCGCGAAAAAGCCCTCCGGGATGACCCATCACGGCGTCACCCTGACCGACGATTATGCCTGGCTGCGCGATCCCGGCTATCCCGAGGTCACCGATCCCGTGGTGCTCGCGCATCTCGCTGCCGAGAACGCCTGGTTCGAGGCGCGGATGGCACCGCAGCAGCCGCTGGTCGAGACGCTGTTCAAGGAGATGCGGGGGCGGATCAAGGAGGCGGACAAGTCGGTCCCGCAAAAGGATGGCGACTGGCTGTACTGGATCGAGTTCGAGGACGGGGCCGAATACAAAAAGTGGTGGCGCAGGCCGGTGGAAGGCGGCCCCGACGATCAAACTGGGGATGAGCTGATCCTCGACGAGGTCGCGCTGGCCGATGGGCTCGAATACTTCCGGCTGGGTGCGATCGCGGTGTCGAACGACGGCACCCTGCTCGCCTGGTCGGTCGACGACGACGGGTCGGAACGCTTCACCGCGCGGGTCAGGGTCATCGCGACGGGCGAGCTATTGGCCGACGAAATTCCCGGTACGCTGTCCTCGCTCGTCTGGGTCGCAGACGACCGGGGCCTCGTTTACAGCCTCGCCAACGAGCAGTGGCGCACCGACAATGCACGGCTGCACTGGCTGGGCCAGCCCCTGGCGACCGACGTCGAGTTGTATCACGAGGATGACGAAGGCTTCCGCGTCGGCTCGGCGCTTTCGGCCAACGAGCAGTGGCTGATCGTCGGCACATCGGATCACGAGACCAGCGAAGTGCGGTTGATTCCGGTGAGCGATCCGCTCGCCGAACCGATCCTCGTCAAGCCGCGCCAGACCGGCGTCGAATACGACGTGGAGGAGCGCGAGGGGGTGGTGTTCATCCACGCCAACGACACCCACGAGAATTTCCGCCTCGCCACCGCGCCGCTGGCCACGCCGGGTGAGTGGACCACCCTGATCGAAGGTTCGGACGACTTCTACCTGACCGGGTTCGAGCTGTTCCGGGATTTCTACGTGGTCGAAGGGCGGCGCGGCGGGCTCGATCAGATCGAGGTGCGATATTACGATCAGCCGGAGCGGATCGAGCCCATCGCCTTCCCCGAAGCGAGCTATGACGCTGGGCTGGGCGACAATCCCGAATGGGCGATGGACACGCTGCGGCTGTCCTACGAATCGATGGTCAGTCCGGCGACGGTATTCGATTACGCGGTGGCAACGCGCGCGCTGACCCCGCTCAAGGTGCAGGAAATTCCCTCGGGCTATGATGCCGCACTCTATCGTACCGAACGGATCGAAATCGCCGCGCGCGACGGCACGCCGGTTCCGGTCAGCCTCGTCATGCGCCGCGATACGCCGCTCGACGGGTCCGCGCCGCTCTATCTCTACGGCTACGGGGCCTACGGTATTGCGATTCCGCCAGGGTTCTCGACCACCCGGCTAAGCCTGGTGGATCGCGGCTTCGTCTATGCCATCGCCCATATTCGCGGCGGAGACGATCTGGGTCGCGCCTGGTACAAGGCGGGCAAGCTGGACCAGCGGACCAACACCTTCACTGATTTCGTCGATGTCGCGCACGGCCTGATCGCACGGGGGACGACCCGCGCCGGGCGGATCGCGATCGCGGGCGGGTCGGCCGGGGGCGAGCTGATGGGTGCGGTGATGAACTCGGACCCCGCGTTATGGGGCGCTGTGGTGGCGCACGTCCCGTTCGTCGATGTGCTGGCAACGATGCTCGACGCCACGCTGCCGCTGACCCCGGGCGAATGGCCCGAATGGGGCAATCCGATCGAGGACAAGGCCGCATTCGAAACGATCCGCGCCTATTCGCCCTACGACAACGTCTCGGCGCAGGCCTACCCGCCGCTGTTGGTCACCGCCGGGCTGAACGACCCGCGTGTCACCTATTGGGAACCAGCCAAATGGGTCGCCCGGCTGCGCGAATTGCGGACGAATCAGGCCGAATTGCTGCTCAAGACCAACATGGGCGCGGGCCACGGCGGCAAGTCGGGCCGGTTCGAAAGCCTGCGCGAGACGGCCGAAGAATTCGCCTTCATCCTGTGGCAGCTGGAGGTTGAGGGGTAGTCTACCCTAGCGCAGCCGCACCGGAATGAACGCTGCCGGCTGGCCCCGCCGCTGGACGCGCAGCAACAAGGCCTGACGGCCATCGCTCTGCGCGGCCCTGATCGCGGCCTCCAGATCGGCGCTGGTGCGGACCGGGCGATTATTGGCCGACAGGATGATGTCGCCACGCCGCAGCCCCTTGCTCCCGGCATCGGACGAACCGTCGACCGCCGAGATGACCAGGCCTTCGATTCCGTCGCTGACGCCGAGCTGGCGCGCGATGGTGGCGGTCAGCGGAACGACCGCGACGCCGCTGGCCTTTTCGATGAGGCCCTGATCGCTTGGCACGTTGGGTGTACGGCCTAGGCCGTCGGCCGCTTCGGGATCCTCGTTGCCGAACCGGCTGGCGGCGAGTTCCTCTTCGCTCGGGCGCTTGCCGACCACGGCGTTGACCGTCAAACGGCGACCATCGCGGATCAGTTCAAGCGGGATCCGGCTGCCCGGCGGGATGTTGGCGACGATGAACGACAGCGTCTGCTCGGGGGTCACATCCTTGCCATTGACCTTGACCACCACGTCGCCCGACTGGAGCCCGGCTTTGGCGGCGGGCTGTGCGGGTTCGACCGACTGGATGAACTCGCCGCGATTGCGCGGCAGGCCGAGCGACTGGGCGAGATCTTCGCTGAGCGGCTGGATCTGCACGCCCAGGTATCCGCGCTCGATCGCCTGGCCAGCGCGCAGCTTTTCCACGATCGGTGCGGCGATCTCGGCAGGGATCGCGAAGCCGATGCCGACGCTGCCGCCGGTTGGCGAGAAGATCGCGTTGTTGATCCCAATCACGTTGCCCTTCATGTCGAACATCGGCCCGCCCGAGTTGCCCCGGTTGATCGCCGCGTCGGTCTGGAGATAGCGGTCATAGGCCCCGCCGGTGCCGGTGTTGCGATAGACCGACGATATGATCCCGCTCGTCACCGTGCCGCCCAGGCCGAACGGATTGCCGATCGCGACCACCCAGTCGCCGACCCGGGCCTGCCGCGAATCGCCGAAGCGGACGAACGGCAAATCGCGCTTGCCATCGATTTTGAGCACCGCAAGATCAGAGGCGGCGTCCTTGCCGATCAGCTTGGCAGGATATTCGGTCCCGTCGGGCATCGTGACGGTGATCGCCTCGATGGTCGAGCCGGGGCCCTCGGGCGAAATCACATGGTTGTTGGTGACGACGTAGCCGTCGGCCGAGATCACGAAGCCCGATCCCAGCGATTGCGCCTCGCGCGTTGCGGTGCCGCCGCCTTGGCCCTGACCGCCGAACAATCCTTCGAACGGAGTGCCCGCAAACGGGTTGGCGCCGGTCTGGAGCCGGACCTTCTGCCGGGTCGAGATGTTGACCACGGCGGGCTGAAGCTGTGCGGTCAAGTCGGCAAAGCTTGCTGGAGCACCCGTGAGGGGCACGACCTGCGACATCTCGCCCGCGTCGTTCTGCGCGACCTGCGCGCCCGCCGAATTGCCGGTAAATAGCGCGAGCGCGCTGCCGCCCAGAAGGATCGCCGAAGTCAAACCGTAAGCGTAGCGCACAGGGTGGTGTCCTCTTGCTACGGGACGGCGGAGCATGCCGCCGGAACCCGAAATCTGATCACGGGTTCACGCCAGAATGCCTTAACCCGGATTGAATGACGGCCACAAAATCAGGCCTCAATTCCCGCGAAACTGGCGCAGATAGGCGTTGTCTGGCGACAGGATGATCGAAGTGCTGCCGTCCTTGGCCGCGAAGGTCGCGTCATAGCTCTGCATCGCGCGGTAGAAATCGTAGAAATCCGCATCCTTGTTGAACGCATCGGCGTAGGTCTTCGAAGCGTCCGCCTCGGCCTCCGCGCGGATAATCTGCGCCGCCTTTTCGCCCTGCGCGCGAATTGTCGCGGCTTCCTGATTACGCGCGGTCTGCATCCGGGTGAACGCCGATTCGAGCGGGGTGCCGGTGGGCAGGTCGGCGCGCTTGATTCGCACGTCGATCACCTGAGCGCCATATTCGCGCGCCTGGCGGTCGAGCCCCTGCTTGATCTGGAGCATCGCCGCGCCGCGATCGGCGGTGAGCAACGACTGGAAGCTGCGCTTGCCCAGTTCCTGGCGCAGTACCGAGTTGAGGATCGGCTGAAGCTGTTCGGCCACGCGTTCGACGCTGCCAGCGGTTTCCACCATCGTCACCGGATCGATGATCCGGAACCGGGCATAGGCATCGACCTCGAGACGTCGCTGGTCGGCCGACAACACCTGCTGGCTCTGCATGTCGACATCGAGAACGCGCTTGTCGATCCACACCACGCGTTCGAGCACCGGAATGCGCATCACGATACCCGCACCGGTCTGGCCGAAATCGGCATTGGGGCGGAAACGGTTGATCACGCGGACCGGCTCGCCGGTCCGCACGATGACTGCCTGCATGGTCTCTGGCACCACCACTACGCTGCTCATCAGTGCAATCGCCACGACGGCGATGGCAATGATCGCGGCGCGGTACTCGCGGAGGATCGCGTTCATCGGGCCGGCTCCTGCGGGGCAGCGGGGGTGGCCGCAGCGGGCGCGGCACGGCGCTTGACCTCGGGCAGCGGCAGGTAGGTCTGCACGCCGCTGGTTTCCACGATGGTCTTGTCGGTCTGGCTCAGCACACGCTCCATGGTTTCGTAATACATCCGTCGGCGGGTAACTTCGGGCGCAAGCCTGTACTGCTCATAGACCTTGTCGAACGCGGCGGCCTCGCCTTGAGCGCGGGCGGTGAGCTGCTGGGCCCAGGCTTGCGCACGGTTCACGGCACTCTGCGCATCCTGCTGCGCGGCGGCGACCTCTTTGAAGCTGTCGATCACTTTGTTCGGCGGATCGGCTTTCTTGATCTCGACACCCTGGATCGAGACCCCCGAGCGGTAGGCATCGAGGACCGATTGCATCCGCTGTCGAACCGATTGTTCGATGATTGCGCGTCCCGAACCGCCCATCGCGTCGGTGAGGTTCACCTCGGCGACCGACGCGCGCATCGCCGCCTCGGCAACTTCGCGCACGGTGTCGTCGGGCCTTGCCAGCTGGAAACTGTAAAGTTTTAAGTCTTTGATATTCCAGCGAATCAAATAGGATAGATTGATCAGGTTCTGGTCGCCGGTAAGCATCAGCTTCTCGGTCTCGCCTTCGGGGATCGAATCGCGCCGAATGGACGTGACGTCGGTCACAACGACGCTCTGGATCGGCCACGGCAAAGTCAGCGAAATGCCCGGGCCGATAGTCCGGCTATAGGCGCCCAGCGTGGTGACGATGCCCTGTTCGCGCGGGCCGATCTGGTGGAAGGTCGAGAAGACAAGCCACAGGCCCGCGATCCCGACACCGATCAGCGGCAGCCAGCTTTTGCCACCGGGTCGTTCGGGCAGGCGGGGAAAGCCATTGCCACCGCCGCCGCGCTTGGTGGTGCGATTGCGGAAGATGTCCTCGATGCTGGCAGAACGACGCGGCTCCTCGCCGCGACTTCCGTCGTTGACCGGCGGCACCCACGGATTGCGCGGGCCGTCTGCCTTGGGGCCATCGGGAAGCGGTTTCCCCGCGTCCCCCGCAGGCTCATCACCGTTCGGCGGGGCATCGCCGGGCGGCGAACCGCCGCCCCACGGGCCTTTGCGCCCGGCCATAGCCAAGACTGTTTCAAGGGGGCGAACCGCGCCGAAGCCGATCCACTGTTTCCAACCGCCGTTCCCGTCCATGGGGTCGAATATAGGGCAGGACTTCAGAAATAACAGGTGCTGGGAAAAAACAGTGCCCTCTCCCGATTTCCCCCGTCCGATTTCCTCTGTAGGAAGCCGCGCATGCCTCACGACCACGATCACGCAGACCAGAACGAAGCGCAATTGGCCGAGCGGCAGGCCAAGGACGCGCTCGCGCAAGTCGCCGGGCCGCGGCTTCAGTCGCTGGCGCTGAAGGACGGCGTGGCAACGCTGGTGCTCGAGGTTCACGGGCTCGACCGGCTGGCGCGCGATCGGCTTGAAATTGCGGTACGCGATGCGTTGCGGCCCTTGGCGGCGGTGCGCGAAACGCGGATCGCGATGACCGCCGAAAAGCCCCGGCGACGGATCGTCGCGGTCGGTTCGGGCAAGGGCGGGGTGGGCAAGTCGACGCTGTCGGCCAACCTTGCCATCGCGCTGCATCGGCTGGGACGCAAGGTCGGGCTGGTTGACGCCGACATCTATGGTCCTTCGCAGCCCCGGCTGATGGCCAACGAGGGCCATCGACCCGAGGCGAAGGAAAACAAGCTGATCCCGGTGCCGAGCCCGTGGGGCGTGCCGATCCTGTCGATCGGGCATCTGGTTCCCCCCGGACAGGCAATCGCGTGGCGCGGGCCGATGACCGCCAATGCGATGGGCCAGCTGATCGATGCCGAATGGGGTGATGCCGATATCATCATCGTCGATCTGCCGCCGGGCACCGGCGACGTCCAGCTCACCATGATCCAGCGCCACAAGCCGGTCGGCGCGGTAATCGTCTCGACCCCGCAGGACCTTGCGCTGATGGACGCGACCCGGGCGATCCAGATGTTCGAGAGCGGCGACGTGCCGATCATCGGCATGGTCGAAAACATGGCCGGATACCTGTGCCCGCATTGCGGTGAGGCGAGCGATCCGTTCGGCCAGGGCGGCTGCGAAGCGGCCGCCAAGGCGATGGGCCACGCGTTCCTCGGCCGCGTGCCGCTCGACATCACGATCCGCCAGGACAGCGACGCCGGACGGCCCCCGGCGGCATTCGACGGGCCGCAGGGCGAGGCTTTTGCGGCTATCGCGCGGCGGGTGGCGGCCTGGCTCGATGCCCATAAGTAACTTGGCAGAAATGCGTGAAAGGTGCGCGTAAGCCGCAGGGGCCTGTTGATCGGGGCGGCGGCAGGCGGGGGGGTGCTGGTCGCCTACAGCCTGTCGCCGCGCCGCTATCCGCTGCCGCTCGATCCGGCCCCCGGGGAGACCGCCTACAACGCCTGGATCAAGCTCGACCGCGACGGGGTGCTCAGCGTTTCGGTGCCCCAATGCGAGATGGGGCAGGGGATCACCACGCTGCTTCCGCAGATCGTCGCGGTCGAACTGGGCGCAGACTGGCGTCAGGTGGCGGTCGAGCCCGCCGCGATCAGTCCGGCCTATGCCAATCCGGTGCTCGCCGCGCGCTGGGCGCCGCTGTGGGCCGGGGTGACCGAGCGACTGGCCGATGCGCCCGACGCCACGCTGGCAACGCGCTTCGCCGAGCGTGAGGCGCTGATGATCACCGCCGACGGGACTTCGCTGGCGGCCTACGAAGCCCCGGCGCGCGCTGCTGCAGCGGCGGTGCGCGCGATGCTGGCGCAGGCCGCCGCCGAGCGCTGGGACGTTGCCTGGGAGCAATGCGAAGCCAGGGACGGGTTCATCCTCCACGGCAAAAAACGCCTGAGCTTCGCCGCGCTGGCGATCGAGGCGGCGGGCTTCGATCCACCCGATCCGCCGGTGCTGCGCCCCGAAACCGCGCAGGAGCGGCCAGGCGCTGCGGCAGGGGGTGTCGCAAGCCAATTCCCAAGGCTTGACGCTCCGGCCAAGGTCGATGGCAGCTTCGCCTTCGCCGGCGACGTGCGCTTGCCCGGGCTGGTCTATGCCGCCATCGCCCACGGCCCGATCGGCGATGCGACGCTGGCGGGCTTCGACGAGCAGGCGGCTGCCGGAATCGTCGGTCTGATCCGGGTGGTGCGCACGCCGCGCTGGCTGGCGGCGGTGGCGACGAACTGGTGGGCGGCAGACCGCGCGCTGGCCGCTTTGGCACCGCGCTTTCGCGTTACCGGCGGGATCGACAGCGGAAAGATCGATGCCGCGCTCGACGCCGCGCTGCGCCGGGGCGAGGCC
>Ga0105051_10006472_pt1 | contig 12617 bp, 9 predicted proteins | sample FRY02_FD_78383 | JGI IMG/M metagenome (GOLD analysis project Ga0105051, IMG submission 78383) | Freshwater microbial communities from Lake Fryxell liftoff mats and glacier meltwater in Antarctica - FRY-02 (megahit assembly) | ecosystem: Environmental > Aquatic > Freshwater > Ice > Glacier...
CACTCAACATGTCACCTCAAGCAGGTGAGCCCTCGGTGGGGTGGGGCATTAACTTCAGCCCAGATGGAACCAGACTTCTTGTTGAACGTTCCGATTCAATCATGGTCTGGGACGGTAGTCCACTTCCAGAGGAAATCGAGTCCAAGCCAGATTCCATATTGACAGATAGGCCAGATGTGGGAATGACAACTTCATTCAACGTAGCGACTGAATCCGCGACGGAAACTGACGACAACTATCCTAGAATGGTACTCAACGGTCATGTAAACGATGTTAACAGCGTCGCCTTCAGCGCGGATGGCACCCAGTTGGCAACTGCCAGCAGCGATGAAACAGTAAGAATTTGGAATTCTGGAAACGGCCAGCAACAACTGGTTCTTGAAGGCCCTGAATATAAGGTGAATGATGTTGCGTTCAGTCCGGACGGTCGGCAACTGGCCGCCGCATATGATAATGGAACGATTGTTGTTTGGGACCCGATCAAAGGCCAGGCACGATTGACGCTAAAGGGGCACGTTGGACCGGTGAATCGCATTGCATTCAGTCCTAATGGTCTGAGTGTGACATCGTGCGGCAGAGACGGGACGATCAGGATTTGGGAAGCCGAAAGCGGTCAGCAGTCGTTTTCGTTAAGCGGGAATTTGAAATCAGTCACATGCATTGCATTGAGCCCCGACGGCCAACAACTGATTTTCGGCGGTGGCGACGGGGCAGTTAAGCTATGGGATATCCAAACTCAGAGTGAACGGCGTAGCTTGAATTTGCATCGTTACGCCGTATTTTGTGTGGCTTTTAGTCCAGACGGAAAGCGATGCATCTCGTCCAGCGACGATAAAACGGTATCTGTATTCGACGCTGCCAATGGTATAGAGTTCTACAGAATTGGTACTCGAGCGTTGGCCATTAAGTACAGTCCCGACGGACGCTTCATTGCGACCGCTGGCGCGGGGTCACCTCCGCAACTGTGGGACTCTAAGAGCGGCTCAAAAGTTCTCTCCTTGAAAGGATCTGCAGTCCCTTATGTGTGTACGGTGTTCAGTAGTGATGGGAAAAGACTTGCCGCAGCTAGCGATAAAACGGTCGATGTCTGGCAACTTCCTGATTCAATCATTCACCCCAAGGGTCCGTCCGGTAAGTGAACTAATGTTTTCTACCTATAGTAATTGTGAAAGTGTGGTTGATGCACGATAGTTAAATTGGCCGCATGTCCTTTGTGCGGCTCGGGCGACTCTTATGCGATTCGTTGCACTGGTTCTTGTCTGAGTCCTTGGTCCAGAAGATCTCGATGGATTCCATGAAATAGTTTGAGTTGCAAATTCTTTGACTTCCCCCAATCGTACCATTGGGCCGAGATTGTCGAAGACATTGAGATGCGAACGGATGCACACGATTGTTCCAGTAAAATATTGATTCGCCCACGGTTGGTGATTAATCCGGCAGGAATATCCGAAATCAGTAAGCACTGCGTTTCACCCTGCTGCACTTCGGCGATGGCGAGGGACTTGATCGCCAAACTGCTGAGAACGGCAAGGATCACTCGACCGGCGGGAGCATTGTACAGAGCCTCGGATTGGTAATCAGTCTTGATTCCCAAATTTCATAGATGGGAAGAATCGCCGTCGTCAGTTTTCCGTGCGAGAAACCAATGGGTGAAACGGCATCGAAAACGCTCAGCAAATCTTCGCCCGTCAGAGCTCCCGTTCCGCATGGACGGATCGCCCCAAGTCGACTGCGAACGTCCGGGTGTGCGATGACGGCTTCCTAATCGATCGAGTCGGTCCAGTGAAACGATGCTGTAATGATTCCGTCCGCTCCGGAACAGCGTGAACCCAACTGATCCTACCCACACGCCGGACAGAAAGCCGCTGCCCCAGACGCACCGCATTGAAAACATTACATGGTTTTTCCTAGAAATCTAACATGAACGCCTCACGATGATCGATACGCCACGAGTGCGTTAACACGCAAGCCCGGATTTTTCGGTCAGGCTCATAGCAAATCCAAATCGCATCGGAATACGAATCGACATTAAGCTCGTTTCGCGAAGTCTTTCGGCATCACTCGATCAGCCGGATCGGGTTAGCGACCGGTGAATGGTAACCGTGGGCTGACGCCCAATGGCTGATTCCACCGGCTGATTCCACCGGATGATTTGTGCCGACGTACTTAGCGGGATGGGTAAGGGAACCGACCTCCGTGACCCCAACGGCCACAGCGAACGGTGCTCCTGTACGCTTACCAACCAGTAGCATTTCGACCGCTGCGAAGTTTCTTTTTTGGGTTTCCTAAAACTTCTTAGCACGGGAACAATATTAAAAGTTTCCGCGCTTGATTCGTTCCAGGATGTCGCCTTAAGGCATGGAGAGTCTGGTGCATGATCTCGATTTCGCTCGACGTGCCCGACGAAGTTCCTCGCACAGCCCTGAGGATGCGAGGATTTAACCGTGCCTTAACCAGGCTTTATCAACGGGCAGCAAACGGACATGAAAGTCAGTACCGAAGACAACGCTGCCCCGGAGCTGGAGCAGTACCGCGACTATCTGAAACTGCTTGCTGACCTGCAGTTAAATCCGCGTTTGCGAGTTAAGGAAGGAGGCTCTGATATCGTGCAACAGACGATGCTGGATGCCCACCGCGACTTGGCGAACTTTCGTGGAAAGACAGACTTGGAATTGCGGGCTTGGCTAAAGATGATTTTGACCCGCAACCTGCTCACCGTCGCAAGACGCTATGGAACACACAAACGCGCCGCTGGTCGTGAAGTTTCGCTGCAGGATCGGCTGGAAAAATCCTCCATTCTATTTCATCGCCAGTTGGTTGCCGACCAAACTTCCCCCAGTATGAAGCTGATCAAACAGGAACGTTCTGAACAACTGGCCGGCGCGTTGTTGCGATTGCTCGACGACGAACGCTCGGCCGTGGTTCTAAAGCATTTTCACGAATGGTCCGTTGCTGAAATCGCTCAGCACCTCGGACGGACTCAGGAGGCCGTGGCAGGATTGCTGCGGCGAGGATTGAAAAAGCTGCGTGAGCATTTGCGAGAGGAGGCTTAACGATGCGGAACGTTGAACAAGATGAGAGCGAACGCGAGCGACGACTCGATGTGATCATCGCTGAGTACTATCGCCTGTCCGATGCGGGAGGAGTTGCCGATCAAAACGAATTCATCCAACGTAACCCGGATTTTGCCTCGGAGCTAAAAGAGTTCTTCTCTGATGCCCGATTGCTCCATAGCCAAGGTCACTCCGATCCAACAGAAAATCTTCTTGGCCCCACGATCGCGCTGGGCACGTCGCTGCCGACGAAGCCTGCCGCTGGGTCGGTCGTACGGTACTTCGGTGAATACAAAATTCTGGAGGAACTTGGCGCTGGAAGCATGGGCGTTGTTTATAAGGCTCGGCAATCAAAGTTGAAGCGGATCGTTGCCCTCAAGATGATTCGCTCCGGTGAGTTGGAAAACTCGATGGATTTGCAGCGATTCGAAGCGGAAGTCAAAGCCGCAGCGAAGCTGTCGCATCCCGGAATTGTGTCGGTTCATGAAGTGGGAATCCACAACGGACAACACTTCTACACGATGGACTATGTTGAAGGCGGCAATCTGTCTCAACTGCATCGAGAAGAACCGGTCCCTGCAAAATATGCGGTGAAGCTCGTCCGTCAATTAGCGGAGTCGATGCACTACGCTCACCTCAAGGGGATTGTGCATCGCGACCTAAAGCCCGCAAACATTTTGTTGACCGCTGACGGTGAACCGAGAATCACTGACTTTGGACTCGCGAAACGCGTTCGCGACGACGACGAGTCGCATTCACCCACCATGACCGAAAGTGGCCAGATTCTCGGCATAGCCGGATACATGTCTCCGGAGCAAGCCTCTGGAAAGTCGCGTTTGGTGGGCCCATCGTCCGATGTCTATTCACTAGGGGCAGTGCTCTACGCACTGCTGACGAGTCGTGCTCCCTTCGTCGGAGAAACGCCATCTCATACGATCATGCAAGTGCTGCAAAATGAACCCGTATCACCGAGAAAACTCAATCCCAGCGTCCCTCGTGATTTAGAGACTATTTGTCTCAAATGCCTGAAGAAAGATGCTTATAAGCGATACGGCTCAGCACAATTACTGGCAGATGACCTGGAGCTTTTTCAGGAAGGAAAGCCCGTCAAGGACCGCCCCGTAAACTCACTGGAGCGTGGATGGCGATGGTGTCGGCGAAATGCCATTTTGACTGCCCTAGTGGCTTTGGCGGTGCTAGTGTTTCTTGGCATGCCCATCGTGATGTTCTCTCAAATCATGTCGGCCTTGAACGGAGTCCAGGGTGCCCGTGGACAAGCTCTCGCAGACGTAATTTCCCACCTGCACAAGTACCCGGCGTTTGCAGTTACCCCAATCTTGAACTGTCGATTCGAGAACGAGAGTGACTCGCATCGTAAGAGGAATCTGGCGTTTGCTTTGGCCAGTTATGGAAAGTTGGATGCCGACTATCTGGTTTCCCAGATCGATGCCATCGCTGACGCTGATGCACGTAACTATGTCACTGCGTTGCAGGCAAATCCCAAGACCGCCCTCACCGCGTTGAAAGTCGAGGCTCTGAAGTGTACCGACAAGTCCCTTTGGCGTCGCAAGGCAAAGCTGGCGTTCGCGGCACTCGGTCTGGGTGAAACGGAACTTGCCCTTGATGTATGTACTTGCGAGAAACGTCCCGACCGGGAACAGCGAACTAGATTCATTGATGAGTTCGGAAAATGGGAACACGATTTAAAGGCTATGCTTGATGCCGCTAGGAACAGCGATAGTCCGGCACTACGCTCTGGAATCTGCCTTGGTGTTGGCCAGGTCCCGGTTGAGACGATCAGCGATGCTGACACAGAATCATGGCAATCTCGCGCTTCGCAGTGGGTTGGTGACCGCGAAGTGACGCGCGGGCAGTTCGAACAGTTCATCAACGACGCAAAGTACGCTGCCAGTGAAAAGCCAGCAGATTGGAAGGGTTTTGATGTACAGATCAGCCCCACAGCCGACCATTCCGCTCAGCGTGTGAGTTGGTATGACGCGGTGCTGTACTGCAACTGGCTGAGCTTGCACGAGGGCTTTCTGCCGTGTTACGAGCGGACAGGCTCCGAGGAAAAGAGCATTCGTTACAGTGCTACCGCGTTGACGCATGGAGACAGATTCCCGGACCCAATGGCTATCGCCTGTTGGATGACGCGGAGTGGGAATATGCTTGTCGAGCCGGGACATCGACGGATTTTTCGAGTGGCAATGATCGATTGTTATTATTTGGATATTGCAAGATGTATCCATCAACGGTGACTGCTTTATGTGGTGAGAAGCTCCCAAATGCGTGGGGCCTGCACGATGTTCGTGGAAACGTTTGGGAGTGGTGCTGGGACTTATCTCATGAGAGCTCGAACCTTCGCGTACGCCGTAGCGGCGCCTGGTCGGGGGGCTTCTATGCGGAGCTTTGCAGGTCAGCGGTTCGCGCCGCGCTAAATCCAGCGCACCGATCGTCCGACCTTAGTTTCCGCCTGGCCCTGAGTCCATCTGGAGTTTCGAGCCCTGCGGAGCAGGGTCAGGGAGAGAGCGAAGCCAGCGGGCGAGCGCACTTGGTACGTAAATGGGACATTTAAGTTTGGTAGATCGGATATCGGTTCTTATGGATGACGGTGACCATTGCGTTGTTTTAGTGCTACGTCACCGCTAAGAATTAGGGTTGGATGGTAATGGACGAGGTTACGAGTCCAAGCGTTCGCCGAAGCGGAAAGGACTCGTAATCTCGTTCACTACCTTAAAGTTAAGCTTTGACAGAGCATTAGGCACTGTTTATCAAATCATTTGAATGAACCGTCGCATTGCTGCGAGCAGCACGAATGTTAGCAACGAACAAGTCAGCTTATCGTATTGTGTCGCGACACGACGTGATGCTTTAAGCCAGCCGATGAACCAGTTATCGTGAGTCGATCCAATGAGCCTCGCGAAGGTGACTTTGACCGTGATGGATACCAAAGAGAAAAAATTGTCGAAAGGTTCGTCATGACCCACAGATTCTGCGGAAGAGCAAAAAAATGTTTGATTGATGGTTGCGGGCGGTCTAAATACGTCATGCTGAACTCAAGGCAGTCGATTTCGCTTGGTTGCGATTTCCTTGCCGCCCTCTTGTCACTGCTTACAGGAGTATCGTGATGACTCGTCAGATTTTCGTGCTTGGACTCGTGTCTTTTTTCGCGGCCGCGTGTTTGCCCCACGCGTCGATCATGGTCTCACGCGTCGATGGCGGCGAATCGCGATCGGACCGCGAAGCGACCAAGCATGCAAGTGATTTGGTCCATGAAGCGCTCAATGCCGAAGCCAAAGGTGATTTGACGCTTCGCAAGCAACTTTTGGATCAATCCGAATCGATCGCCACGGTGCCGGTGAATCAATGGCATCGGGGAATGGTGCGTGACCCGAGCGGACAATGGACTAACGTTGCCGAAGTGATTTCTCAGGTACCCGATGATCGAAGGATTGACAGCTACGAACACCTGCGAGCCAACACACCAGCCTCCTTGGACGGGCAATGGAAGTTGGCCGCATGGTGTGCTGGCAAGGGAATGTGGGATCAAGCTCGATCGCATTTGAATCAAATCTTAGCGATGGACTACGACAACCGGCTTGCGAGAACCGCGCTGGGTTATCGGTGGGTTAATCGCGAATGGGTGTCACCTTCGGAACTCGAAAAGTATCAACACGAATCTGAAGCTGCGCATGAGTCTGTTGCACGGCACGGGGGGGCAGTGCGAGCGATTGCCAAACAGTTGTCCTCGAAGAACGAGGCGGTCCGGCAACAGGCCATGGATTCGATCGCCGAACTCACCGACCCCGACCTCGTTCCGGTCATCGAGTCGGTTTTTCATCCTAGGCAGGCGCTTTCTTCCGTGACTATCCAGTGGCTGGCGTCGATCGACTCGCCGTCATCGTCTCTCGGATTGTCAAAGTATGCCTTGTTCAACGATGACCCACAGATTCGTGCTTTGGCGGTTGAGAGATTAAAAGATTGTCCGCTGCACGACTTTGTTCCAAGTCTCTTGGCCATGATGGCAACGCCGATTCGCTCGTCCATGGCACCCAGCTTTGATGGACGCGGCAATTTGGTGGGGTACGCTCAATCGTTTTCGCAAGAAAAGTTTGACAGCACAGATTTGATTTCGAATCAAATCCGCTTTCGTAATGATAGTGGCAATCCGGCGATCCGACAAGTTTTGCCAATCCGCGTTCGTGACGATGCTGGCAATCCGGAGGATCGGCAGGTTTTGCAAATGTGGGTTACACTCGCCCAAAACCCGGCCACGCAGTGGCTAACCCAATTGCCCGAGACAATCTCACAAGAAGAAATTCGGTTGGAGAATAAACGCATTCAGATCCGTAACGATCGAATCGGGAATTTGGTCGCAGATGTTGGTAATATTTCCTACAACGGTGACGTGAAGGAGCTTTGGTCGTGGTGGGATTTGCACAACGAAACGGCATATCAAGATTTCAAGCTGTCGCGATACCAGTCTTACCAGAACGAGTATGTGATACCAGCTCCAACCATTTTTGGTGGGCAATTCGCTAGCTTTGGTGTGCAATTCGCCGGTGAATGCTTTGTTGCTGGGACGCCCATTGTGACCCAACGTGGAATGAAGGCGATTGATGAAATCTTGGTCGGTGATGTGGTGCTCAGCCGCAACATCACCACGGGCGAACTCGATTGGAAGCCCGTTTTGCGAACGACCCGGCGACCGCCCGAGCCAACCGTGATTTTGTCCGTCGGTGGCGAGCAGTTGCAGTGCACGACCGGTCACTTGTTATGGGTTTCGGGCGCGGGTTGGAAAAAGGCCAGCGACTTGCAGCCGGGCAACTTGATGCACGGTGCACGCGAACCGATAACGCTGGATAAAGTGAACACGGCGGGTGACGAAGCGACGTTCAATCTAGATGTAGCCGACTTTGGCACCTACTTCGTCGGAAACAACATGATTCTGTCGCACGACGTCAAACCTCGAACCGCCAATCGCGGGACCGTTCCAGGGATCAGTTATCACTTTCATCGGCTGACTGCAAAATAGCGCCGCTAAAGGCGATCGGTGGCTGGCTGTTAATATTAGATCACTACCCCCGTCCGATTTGTCCGTGGACAAAACGAAGGTGTCAGCGACGGTCTTAATTCTTGGCAATAGGCGAATCGCAAACATTGTAAATTTGCGATTCCCGTTTTTCGAGTCCTGATGACTCAGTGCTTCTTGGGGCCAGTCCCAAACCCAAAGATTTCATTGCGTTTAACGGGACGCCAGACGCAGACGCTAGGTTCCTCGGGCATTGCAACCGCTGCGTACAGGCCAATGCTTAAATAAGATTCGGTGCGCGCCACGTTTTACTCGCACGTCGGGATCGTCCTCGACGGCGGCGTGTGCCTTCAGGCGTTTAATCACTTGGGGATTGCCACTGTGATGACTCATCCCCTTCAGTTTGAATCACTATTGGCAAACTGCCGAGCAAGATCAGCATCCACGATTTCTTTCACCGTTCTCCAGTCGACACCAAGCTGTTTTCCGGCTGCTCGATAGCTCCCCGACTTCGCGAACACTAGCGAAAAATATCCTCGCAACAGCGCATCGCGATCGAGTTCTCCACCCTCAACATCGGCGACGAACTTTTCCACCTGTGACTTGTCACGCGCGGATTGTCGCCGGCCAGGAATATAGCTGCCACGAATCATGATGCTTCTGACACATTGCTCGAGTTCACGAATGTTGCCGGGCCAAGCGTAGTTGGGTCCGAGATTACAAGTGATCCAGGAGTCAACTTGGTCGGTAAGCCGGCTCGCTTCCTCGGGCGTATCGGGGAGCAGTCGTGTCGCAATGAATCTTACAAAATTGACGATGTCATCGGGGGACTCCTCCAACTGGGCGCGCAGCGAAGGCGTTTCAATGCGATCGGCACATAAACGATAGTAAAAATCTTCTCGAAACCTGCCGGCTTCCATCTCCGCAGCAAGATCTCGATTGGTGGCCGCGATTACCTTACCCACAAATTTTCGAGTCTTCGAATCGCCGATGCGCTGGTACTCGCGACTCTGAAGCACTCGCAGTAGCTTGACTTGGATGAGTGTGTCAAGCTCTCCGATCTCATCCAAAAGTAATGTCCCCCACCGCGGGCATTTGGATTCATCGAGATAGCCCTGACGATCCGTTTTGGCATCGGTGAACGCGCCTTTGACATACCCAAACAGCTCGGATTCGATCAACGTCGGCGTTATGGCACTCAAGTTAAGACCGACGAAACTATCTGCATAGTGCGCGACAAACTTTCGTGTTTTAGAGTCGAACGCTACAAAACGAGAATAGGCGATCGACTGGGCCACCAATTCCTTGCCGGTACCCGAGGGCCCCGTAATGAGCGTTGTTACGTCTCCCATGTATCGATAAAGCGAACGCAGGTAGCTGCGCATGTCGTGCGTGAATATCGATTGCCAAATCGCAGCCCGCAATTGGGCCGCAGCCATGGAGGGACCCATGATATGCCTGAAGATGTGAAAGAACGCACGCTCGATCTGGAACAGTCCGGCAAAGATGATGTCTTGGTTCAGATTCGATGGCAACCTTCTCTCGGGTAAAACAAGAAACTGCTGGTACTCTTTCTCGAAGGATAGGTAGCACTCCAGAATGTCATCTTCGGGTCGGGTACGGAAACTCGACACAGGCAACTCCAGTACGCTGCTCATAGAGTGCATGTAGAGCTGGTAAAGCACCAGATTTTCGTAGATCTCCAACTCCGCCTTGGTAGCAGGAGTTTGGGCGACAAGTTTCGCACGCATTTTCAACACCAGTTTTTCGGTAAGCTTGCGCAGCGCGGGCACGTTGGGGAACATGTCGCTCACTGAGCAATCCGCGCGAAACTGCAGAAAAGGTTGGAAATGTACGAACTCCTTGCCGAGTGCTCTCTGCTCCAGTTCGATTCGCTCGGGCAAGAACGGATTCGCATAGCCGATTCCCGCGATCGCTTCTGCCACACGCCATTCACCGGCGGTCAATAAAGACATCGTCGTTGGCCTTCAATTGGTACAAAACTTGTCGCATCATGGTACACGCATTGTACCATCGCTTTGCGACCCGCTCCATCATGCCGCCGAGCCCTGTGACGTAAAGCTTTGCAAGGAAGCCACTTGCATGAAATATACATCGTTGGTACGCGGGTCGCTAAAGGGGAGTTCGCACTTTCCCCTTCCGCTCCCTCCTCAACGAGAGATTTCCATGTCGATTGAAGTTGCTGAACCAGTTTGCCAACTAATAGCTAGATTGTCCAAGTTCATGGCCAGACCGCAGCGTCATCGCTTGCTGCATGGCTATCCACTTGCCGCCGCCATGCCTTACAGCGACCCGCAAGTGAGACATCGCGCCGCCAATGGCGATCCCGCATTTGTGCTTCCGTATAACCCGCAAGATACGTTGCTGGTCGGAGTGCTGCCTCATCCATTTTGCAATCCCAAGATTAACGGTTGTGGATTTTGCACCTTCCCGCATGAGACCTTCAGTGCCGCAAAAAGCACAACGGTTGTGGATGCCGTCACGCAAGAAATCGATCAACGACTTGCGCAACAACCCGAATTTCGGCAGGCGCCTGTGACGGAGATTTATATTGGTGGAGGCACAGCCAATCTGACCCCCGCTGAGCCGTTTCGACTTTTGGTTCGTAAGCTAGCTGAAGCGTTTAATGTCTCCAAAGCGGAGGTATCGCTAGAAGGCGTCCCACGCAACTTTGTACCGGATAACTTGAGGCGAGGCGCGCCACTGCTGCTGGATGTGATGCGGGAGGAACTACCAGCGCGTCACTTTCGCATCAGCATGGGGATACAAACATTTTCGGAGCAACGGCTTGAGCAGATGGGACGCTTGGCCTTTGGGGGATCATCGACTTTTGTTGCCGCCGTGGAAGCTGCCCATGGGCGTGGTATGACGGCAAGTGGCGATCTGCTATTTAATCTTCCCGCCCAGTCGCTTACGGAGATGCAAGCTGACATTCAACAAGCGATTGATATCGGGCTCGATCAAATTTGCCTCTATCATCTAGTCATGTTTCGTGGCTTGGGTACCGTCTGGTCTCGCGACGCCGAGTTACTCTCGAACCTTCCAGCCAACGACGAGGCGGCTGATAACTGGTTATTTCTTCGCGAGTATCTAATCGACCGCGGTTTCAGGCAGACTTCGTTGACGAACTTCGAACGCACTGAATTAGCGACTGACCCGCGCCGTTATCGCTATGAGCAAATTAGCTATGAATCCGATCGTTGCCAAGTTCTGGGTTTTGGTCCTGCAGGTATTTCCTATTCCTCATCGGACGATGGTAAGTATGCATTGAAGACGATGAACCCAGAGAGTTCAGCGGAGTATCTTCAAGCAGTGGGTTCGATGGGCCCGACTTGGAATCGACACTTCCAGTACACACCTCACGACGTGCAGTTGCTGCATTTTACCCGCCGGCTGGCCGCTTTGCGAATTGACAAGGGAACGCTCTCACAGATACATGGGCCGCATGCATGGGACCGCTATGCCGAGCGGTTCCACTTGCTCGTGGCGGAGGGGCTATTGCAGGAGGGTCAGCAAGACTACGCCTTGACGCCGCGAGGCATGTTTTTCTCCGACTCGTGCGCTGCGTTGCTGGCTGACAGCCGTCGACAAACCCTCAGTAATGCGCCGCTGCTTGCTGCTGCTAACGACAATGGCTCGGGATTTATGTAATTCTGGCAAGGGTCAGCCTTATCTCGTAGTGGACGAGGCCACGAGCCCCAAGCCGGTGGGATTCGCAGCCTCATCCACTAAGCTACTCATTTAATGGCCGTTTCTTACTTTCAATTCTTTGCAAAGGTTATCAAGTGTCCAATATGTTACAAGTTAGTCAAACTCTGCTAGATATGTATCGTGAACGCAGCGGTGATCCGGCATTCTGGGCGGAACCTTTCAATGCGCTCAGCAACGCCTCGTTCATAATTGCAGCGGCGTTCGCAATGGATCTCGCGATCCGCCGACGAGCGCTGACGCCAAGTGCGATCGCTCTGATTTTGATTGCTGGCGTTATAGGTTGTGGAAGCTTCTTGTTTCATACCATTCCGTTGCCGCTTACCAAGTGGCTCGATATTCTTCCAATCATGTTGTTCCAAATTATTTTCTTATGGCTGATCTCACGTGATTTGCTCTCAATAAATGGATGGATTTCAGCGGGAATCGTCATTGTCGTTGTCGGTTCTTCGCTGGCTTTGATGCCCATTCTTCAGCCACTGAACGGTTCTTTATTTTACATCCCCTCACTGGCGGCGATGTTTACGTTCGGAACCTTGTGGGCCAAACGCAGACGCACTGAGCCGTTTATACTTCTGATCGCTGCCTGCTGTTTTACCGTAGCCATAACCGCTCGATCAATCGACTGGATCGTACCGTGGCCATGGGGCACCCACTTCCTCTGGCACCTCATGAACGGTTTCGTAGTTTACGCAGGTCTCAGGACCTGGATTGTTGCAATCTCACTCAATAAAACACAGGAAACATATCGTGGCTCCATTGCGGTGCAATGAAATGATCGTCTATAGAACGTCGACTCTTAA
>Ga0105051_10006476_pt1 | contig 12611 bp, 10 predicted proteins | sample FRY02_FD_78383 | JGI IMG/M metagenome (GOLD analysis project Ga0105051, IMG submission 78383) | Freshwater microbial communities from Lake Fryxell liftoff mats and glacier meltwater in Antarctica - FRY-02 (megahit assembly) | ecosystem: Environmental > Aquatic > Freshwater > Ice > Glacier...
CTGGCTATCGCTGTATTGCGCAGGCGGCACGCGGCGCATGTCTTCCAGCGCGGCACGGACATCGGCATTGGCCCCCAGCACTGCGAACAAATTCAGCGTGCGCGCCTTCCAGGGCTGCGCTGCAGCGCCCGCAGGAAACCCTTCGTTTTTGGTCAGCCGTTTCCGCCATGATCCGTCGGCCGTCAGAAAAACGCCGGCCAGCGTCGCCCAGCCATCGATGTCATCGGCAAAACCTTCCAGCCCCAGATTGCCGAACGCAAAGTCCGCGATCGCGCGTAGATCAGCACCGGCATGCGGCGGAACAACTGCGCGCAAGCGGACAACTGCCATGTCGCGCGCGTGATGCAGCGCGCCCTCAAGTTCATCGCGTTCGCGGCCATGCACATGGCGCAGCCACTGGTCGCGGCGCGCCAGCATGTCGACCAGCAGATCCTCGACCCGCGCAACATCGTTGTCGAGATGGGTCAACAGGATATCGATATCGTCCGCAACCGCACCGGCCTCATCCACCAGCGCTATGGTCGCCTGGGCAGCCTGGCAATAAAGCACACGGGCATCTTCAATGCTGTCCGGCGGTGCGCCAAAACGCGACAGCACCGGCATTTGCCGCGTCAGCCCCGCACACAAGGCGTCTATGGTCTGAATGCGCAACTGCCCGGGATTGTCGATCAGATGCCAGTCGGCTTCACGATCGCGTCGCAGTGCAGCGGCGGCAAGTTCCAGCGTCAGTGTTTCGTGTGCCGACGCCGGAGTTTTCTCGGCCTGCGCATCAGCCAGCGCCTGCAGCACGCGCTCGCGCATTTCACCGGCGGCTTTTTTGGTAAATGTCACCGCAATTATCTCTTCGGCATGGTTCACGCTCGCCAGCAACAGCAGATAACGCTGGATCAGCAATTCGGTTTTGCCCGACCCCGCTGGCGCCTGGACGATAAACGAGCGTTGCGGGTCCAAGGCCTCGCGGCGTTGATCAATGTCGGGAATGGCTGCCGTCATTCTCCTGATTCTCCATCCAAAATTTCTCCATCCACCATGTCTCCGTCCACCATGGGTTCACCCATCCGTTCGCGAATGCGGCAGAACGGCTGCTGATCACAGTACTGGCAGGTCTGCGGATAACGCTTGGGATCCACGACCGAAACGCCGACGGCAAACTCCCCGGCAATGCGCTCGAGATCGCGCCGCCACGCCGTCACCAGATCAGGCCATGCCGGATATAGATCCCTGTGCCTGGTGTCGGCATGGGCCTTGATCCCCGGTAGCAGATCGCCATCACGCGCCAGACCGACATAAGCCATGTTGCCGGCACGCACCCGCGCAAACACCAAGGCGACAGCATCCGGTTCGGCCGCCAGCAAATACAACGGCAATTGCGGTTCTTCAGGCCGATCACCCAGCATGTCACCGGCTTTGGCATTACCGGTCTTGTAGTCGATGACTATACGGCGCCCTGCCGCATCCTCATCAACGCGATCGAGTCGTGCATTGAGCTGGAGTCCGCCGATTTCCATGCCGCGCTTGTCTTCCACAGCGAGCACGGTGAATGTGCCACGCTTGCGGTCTTCTTCCAGCCAGGCGCGCGCCAAACCGGTGAGGCGGCGCTTTTCAATGTCGGCAAAACGACCCGACAATGCCGTGGGCCGTTCGCGCCGGAGGCGCTCCATCGCTGCGTCCGCCGCATCGGCAAGCAATGCGTCTAGATCCACACTGCCGATGGCAGCCAGCGCGTCGCTGGTGCGCAACTGTGCCCACACTCTTGCCAGTACGTTGTGCACCAGCGTGCCGCGCTCCAAGGCATCAAGGCCGGCATGCGGAACCTCCGGCGCAACGGCGTGCAGGCGATGTCTGGCGTCGGCGCGAAACGGGCAGGCTGCCTGATCCTTGAGCAGCGCAGTACCCGCGCCGGCAATCAAGCCTGCGACCAGCGGCGGCGCAACATCATCGACAATGCGCTCGTTATCGCGCAGCGCATGGATGGCACCGCGAAAATCCGGATAACTTTTGATGTCGGGTTCCGCCTCCACCGCATGGACGATCAGCGTACTGGGGCGCAATTCGCGATCCTCCTCCTGCAACGGGTAGCTCAACACCACCTCTGCGGCGGCGGAACACCAGCGCGCAGTGATGCTGCGCGCAGTCGCCAGCGCATCGGCCGGTGAACATTGCGGCACACCCGCAGCCCGCTGCACTGCCAGCGGCAAAAAAGGATTGGGACGCTGCGGCGGTGGCCAGCGATCATCCCCTAGCCCCATCACCCACAGGCTGTCGAAAGTCAGTCCCGAAGTTTCCAGCACGCCAAGGATCTGGATGGGCACGTCCGGCGATTCCGGCTGGAATGGGGCGTCAGCAGCCATGCGCCGTAACCTGGACAGTGCCTCCGCATAACCCATGCGCGGCACCACCCGATCCAACGCGGCAAAACCTGCGACCACTTCATGCCAGCATTTCAGCGTCTGATATTCGGCGGAATCCAGCGCGCGTTCTCCGGGAAATCCAATACCGGCCAGCGCCTCCGAAAAGGCCCTGGCCCACGACGAAGGCGACTGCGCGCCAAAAAGGCGGTCTTTGCGAATTGCGGCGAACGCCGCAATATGCCGCGCCAACTGCGGGCAATCCGCGCCATGCCGGAGCAGCAGACTCTGCAGTCGTTCCAGCGTCACCGCCGGCTCGGCACGACTGCGCAATTCGATATCCAGCAAGGCACGACCCGATCGCTCGATTTCCGCGCCGGCGATAAACGGCGAACGCAGCACCCGGCTCGCGCGCTCAAACTGAATCTCCCTGCCGGCCAGTTCCAGCAACAGCATCGCAGTATTGACCAGCGGATAGTCCGCCAGCGGCACGCCCAGCGACAGGTTGAACGGCAATACGCGCGGCGGCGCATCCGGCAATGCGTAATCCGGCGACATCACTGCGCTGAACAGACGCACGACCGCAGCACGGCGCGCGGCGAGATCCGGAATAACGACGCCAATGTGCTGGTGCCCCGCCTCCAGTTGTGTACGGGCCCAGGCCGCGGCACTGCGGATTTCCGCCTCAGCATCGGCGCAGGGTTTGCGCAGCACACGGGTAGCATGCTCTGGCGGGCCTGCCAGCAACACCATGCTACCGGCCTGTTGCAAACCGGCAAAAAAATCAGACTGCTGCGGGGTAAAACTGTCGAAGCCGTAGGCCACCAGCATCTGCGGTCGTCGCGCAGTGCCGTCGGCCATCAGCGGCAACACGCGATCAGCCAGATCCGCACCATCAATTAGATCATTGCGCTGCAACGTCCGTTCGTAGCGTGGCGACCAATCCTGAAATGCCTTGCCGTCTTCATTCAGCGTGAGGCCGCGCAGGTGCGGCTCGAGCCGCCATATCCGGGCGAGCTGCCAGGCCTCATGCGCCAATCGCGCCGCATCGGCCACCCCCAGCAGGACTTCTCCGGTCGAGGAGTTGCGCAGCAGGTTTTCCCACAAAGCATGCGATTGCGCTAGAGACAGCACCAGCGGCAAGGTCGTCACACCGGAATATCGCGCGTCCTCGCAAGCTCGTTCGAGAAAGCCCGACCACGGCAGAATATCTGCGGATTCCCACAGGACCTTGCCCCGGGCAGCCTGGCGTTCACCAAATTCGTGCTGCAATACCAGCGCCAGCCGGCGGTTCGGGGTGACCACCGAAACAGCCGCGGACGGTGACTGCGTCAGTCGCGCGAAAACCTCTTCGTGGGGAATGCTCTGAAAAGTAGCGGCGGCAGCCATGGGCAGGGATGATAAACCTGCCGCCGCAACGGCGCTGTGCGCGCCGCTATTTTTCCAGCAAATGTTTCTTTTCTTTGACCTTGACCCAATCGTCGGCGTCAGGCGGCCCATCTTTCTTCTCAATGATGGGCTTCCATAGCTTGGCCAGCTCCGCGTTCAACGCCGTATATTCGCGCTGATCGTCGGGCACATCATCTTCGGCAAAAATGGCTTCTACCGGGCATTCAGCGACGCACAAGGTACAGTCTATGCACTCATCCGGGTCGATGACCAGCATGTTCGGCCCCTCGCGGAAACAATCGACGGGGCAAACATCGACGCAATCGGTGTATTTACACTTAATGCAGGATTCGGTAACTACGTAAGTCATGAAAGATCCTGAAAACGTGGCCCTGGAGGCCTTGAAATGAGCGGAAAGGCCCGCATTTTAGCAGAAGCCGTGCAGCTACAAGGGAAGCCCCCCAAGAGGGGCGCGACTTCCCAAAAGCGGCAATTTTGGATAGGATGGTCCATCAATTCCTCGCCGCGGCCCCGTGGCGACATCTTTTTTCCAATGGATTTTTTCCCAACCACAAGGCAGGACCTATATGAGTGAGCACATTCATCACGTAACGGACGATTCTTTTGACCCCGAGGTATTGCAATCAGCAACCCCGGTGCTGGTCGACTACTGGGCAGAATGGTGTGGCCCGTGCAAAATGATTGCGCCCATCCTCGACGAAATCGCCAAGGAATATTCGGGCAAACTGAAAGTGGCCAAGCTCAACATCGACGACAATCAGGCGACGCCGCCCAAATACGGCATCCGCGGTATCCCGACGTTGATGCTGTTCAAGAACGGCTCTGTCGAAGCCACCAAGGTTGGCGCGGTGTCGAAATCACAATTAACCGCATTTATTGACAGCCATATCTGAACGCTATACTCTTCCGCCAGCGCCTGACCCATAAGCAAGTCGCTCCCGGCACTGAATAACAGAGCACGGCAGGCGCCGGCGAAGATTCCCGCCTAGGCATTAAATCCGAAGTAAGCCTAAGCAAGCCCGAAGTAAGCATTACCCAGCAGCACCCGCCCCCCTTAATTTTCCTGCTTTTTCCCGCAACCTGCGCCCGAAGTCCATGCATTTATCCGATCTGAAAAACCTCCCCATCGGCGAACTCGTCGATATGGCCGTCGCCAACGAAATTGACGCCGCCAACCGTTTGCGCAAACAGGAACTGATCTTTGCGCTGCTTAAAAACCAGGCCAAAAAAGGCGAGTCGATCTACGGCGGCGGCACTCTGGAAGTGCTGCCCGACGGCTTCGGCTTCCTGCGCTCGCCCGACACCTCATATCTCGCCGGTACCGATGACATTTATGTCTCGCCGTCGCAGATACGCCGCTTCAATCTGCATACCGGCGACACCATCGAAGGCGAAATCCGCACGCCGAAGGAGGGCGAACGTTATTTCGCACTCGTCAAAGTCGACAAGGTCAACGAGGATTCGCCGGAGAACTCCAAACACAAGATCCTGTTTGAGAACCTGACACCGTACCACCCGACCGAACACCTCAAACTCGAACGCGACATCAAGGCCGAAGAAAACATCACCGGCCGCATCATCGACATCATCGCTCCCATCGGCAAAGGCCAGCGCGGGCTGATTGTCTCGCCCCCGAAGGCCGGCAAAACCGTGCTGATGCAGCACATCGCGCACGCCATTACCGCCAATCATCCGGAAGTGATACTGATCGTTCTGTTGATCGACGAACGGCCGGAAGAAGTGACCGAAATGCAGCGGTCAGTGAAAGGCGAAGTGCTGTCGTCGACCTTTGACGAACCGGCCAGCAGGCACGTGCAGGTCGCCGAAATGGTGATCGAAAAAGCCAAGCGCCTGATCGAACATAAAAAAGACGTCGTCATTCTGCTCGACTCCATCACCCGCCTTGCCCGCGCCTACAACACCGTGGTGCCCGCTTCGGGCAAGGTGCTGACCGGTGGCGTGGACGCCAACGCGCTGCAGCGCCCGAAACGCTTTTTTGGTGCCGCCCGCAATGTCGAAGAAGGCGGCAGCCTGACCATCATCGCCACCGCGCTGATCGACACCGGCTCGCGCATGGACGACGTGATCTACGAAGAATTCAAGGGCACCGGCAACATGGAAATCCATCTTGACCGGCGCATGTACGAAAAACGCATATTCCCCGCGATCAACGTCAACCGCTCCGGCACCCGGCGCGAGGAATTATTGATCCCCAAGGATGCGCTGCAAAAGATCTGGGTCCTGCGCAAGCTGCTCTACCCGATGGACGAACTCGAAGCCACCGACTTCCTGCTCGACAAGGTGCGCGCCACCAAGAACAACGCGGATTTCTTCGACTCGATGCGCCGCGGTTAAGCGATCCGGCGTCCCTTCGCTGGTTACGCACCACCTGCTTTCCGTTACCGAAATCACGATCCGTCTGCGGGGTCGCATCCCCGCAAAAAACGCGGGGCCCCTGCTCCGCCCTTCGCGGCCCCTTCGCCTCGATGCGTCGTGGCCGAGCGATCCGGCATCCCTTCGCTGGTTACGCACCACCTGCTTTCTGTTTTGGCATTCCCGACCCGGTACGGAGCTGCATCCCGCAACAATCTGTGTCACGGACCGCGTTCGGTTACCCGATATCGCGGCTTGCTGACCACCCTCGCGTCCCACTGATGTTACGTGCGACTGTCGTGCCCGGCGGCCCCATGCACAGATCGCGCTACGTTCCAGCACACCCCGGAATGAAAGCCTGCTGCCACCTGTTTACCGCATAACTGCCAGCTTGGTGCATCCCCTGGGTGCACGCTGGCCGGACAGGGCGTAATCTCTACGCCATTCAGAAGTTTTTGACGAGGAGCATGTCATGACCCGACTACTACTGCTCACCATATTGATGCTGACTGGCTGTGTGCAACTCCCCCCGCTACCGGGTGATGCAACGGCCAAGCGATTCGAAACCGTCCCGGACCGTGCAGTGATCTATGTGGCACGGCCCAGACTGGACAAGGATTTTGTCGCCCCGCTGCTGCTTGATGATCAAATGATCGGAGCGACGTACCGTGGCACCTACATGCACATCATCGTGCCGCCCGGAAAACATCGCATTGCCGGTTATGCCGGGGACAGCGGGGTGATTACCCTCCAGACCGAGCCTGGAAGATTGTATTTTGTTAACCAAACTACACAGGGGTTCCGCTCCCTCTCCAGGTCATCCTTCGAGCTCGTGACGCCGCAGTACGGGCGCGAAGTGGTGCTCAGCGGCACGCTGACCAGCGAAATCACCCAATAACCTCGCCCTGTATGACCGCAGGCAAAGCTCGGTGCGCCGATCCGTGCCTGTGCCTCGGCGCCGGCTAACCACCCCGAAACAGGCCCACGCGCCGCCAGACCTCCAAATCCACCACTTGCCCAAGCCACTTGCTCCAGCAGGACAAATCCACGATAATCGCGGGTTTCCCGCCCCGCTGGGGCTACAGTTCAGGATACCGCCATGAAAGCCGATGCGCACCCGGAATACCTAGAAATTTCAATCACTTGCAGCTGCGGCAACAAGTGGCAGACCCGCTCGACCATGGGCAAAGATCTGAGCGTCGAGGTTTGTTCAGAATGCCACCCGTTCTACACCGGCAAACAAAAGACTCTGGACACTGCCGGTCGCATTGAGAAATTCAACCAGAAATACGGCAAGAAGACGCCGGCCAGCCCCAAGCCCGCAGCCTGATTGCTTGAGTACAGTTTGTGCGACGAGGGCAGCCACGCGGCTGCCCTTTGTTTTGGCCTAAAAGTTAGGGCGACGAAGATTTGTCGGCCCGTTTTGGCAACTTTATTTTGGCACGGCAGTTCTGGCGCGCGCGCCGGAATTGAAAACCAGGAGATCAAAAAATGAAATCATTTCGCATTGCCGTGATTCCCGGAGACGGCATCGGCAAGGAAGTCATGCCCGAAGGCCTGCGCGTCATGGAAGCCGTTGGTCGAAAATTCGACATCCAGTGGAAGTTCGACGAATTCGACTGGAGCTGTGACTACCACGCCAAACACGGCCGCATGATGCCCGAGGATGGTCTCGATCAACTGAATAAACACGATGCGGTGTACTTCGGCGCAGTGGGCTGGCCGGCCATGCTGCCCGATCACATCTCACTGTGGGGACTGCTGATTCCCTTCCGTCGCAGCTATGACCAGTACGTCAACTTGCGCCCAGTGCGCCTGATGCCCGGGATGAAGTGCCCGCTCGCCGACCGTAAACCCGGCGACATCGATTTCTGGGTCGTACGCGAAAACAGTGAAGGCGAATATTCTTCGGTGGGCGGTCGCATGTACGGCGGCACCGACCGCGAGTTCGTCACGCAGCAGGCGATATTTTCACGCCAGGGCGTCGACCGCATTCTGAAGTTTGCCTACGAGCTGGCGCAGAAACGTCCAAAAAAACACCTGACCTCCGCCACCAAATCCAACGGCATCTCGATTTCGATGCCGTACTGGGATGAGCGCGTCAAAGAGATGGCCGCGAAATATCCGGGTGTCAAAACTGACCAGTACCACATCGATATCCTGTCGGCACATTTCGTCATGCATCCCGACTGGTTCGACGTCGTCGTCGCCTCCAACTTGTTCGGCGACATCCTCTCCGACCTGGGACCGGCAGCCACCGGCACCATCGGCATTGCACCTTCGGCCAACATGAATCCGGAACGACTGTTCCCGTCATTGTTCGAACCCGTACACGGCTCGGCCCCGGACATCTACGGCAAAAAAATCGCGAACCCGATCGGGCAGATCTGGGCCGGCGCAATGATGCTCGACCATCTGGGCTGCCCCGAAGCCGGCGCAGCCGTGGTCAAGGCCATTGAAACCGCGCTGCTTGAGGGACCCAAAACACCGGATCTCGGCGGCAAGGCCAGCACTGCTGATCTCGGCAAGGCCGTTGCTGAAGCACTGTAGCCCTGGACCGGTTTCTGTAACCGGGCACTGCGCCCGGTACAACTGCCGGTCACCAGCTAATATCCGGCCATGCGAGCACCATTACTGATCAGAACGGTCGCGTTACTCGGTGCGCTGGCAGTCAGCAACTGCGCGGTGAACCCCGTCACCGGTAATCCCAACTTCGTGACCATGTCCGAGTCACAGGAAATCAATGTCGGGCGCACGGAAGACAAAAAAGTCCGTGAACAGTATGGGATCTACGACAATCCGGAGCTGCAACGGTATGTCAACGATATCGGGCAACGCCTGGCCAAAGCCAGCCACCGTGCCGGGCTGCAGTACCAGTTTCTGGTCGTCGATTCCCCCCAGGTCAATGCCTTCGCACTGCCTGGCGGCTATATCTATATTACCCGCGGCATACTCGCCTACCTGAACTCAGAGGCTGAACTCGCCGCCGTGTTGGGGCACGAAATCGGTCACGTCACCGCACGCCATTCGGTGCAGCAGATTTCGGCGGCAACAGCCGCCAATGTCAGCGTCTCAGTACTGCAGATCCTGGTGCCGCAGGCGCGCAGTTCGGCCGGGGATCTGCTGATCAATGTACTGGGTGGCTCCATCCTCTCCGGCTACGGGCGCGAGCACGAACTCGAAGCCGATCGGTTGGGCGCCGAATACCTGGCGCGCACCGGCTACGACCCGCAGGCCATGATCAAGGTCGTCGGCGTATTGAAGAACCAGGAACTGTTCGACGCTGCAGTCGCCAAATCCGAAGGTCGTGAGCCGCGCGCATACCATGGCCTGTTCGCGTCACACCCGGATAACGACACCCGGCTGCAGGAAGTCGTGCGCGAGTCCGCCAAATTCACCAGCAAGGAAAACCGCATCAACCGCGAACCCTTCATGAAATACATGGATGGCATGATCTACGGCGACAGCCCGGAACAGGGCATCGTGCGCAACAACGCCTTCTATCATGCGAGTCTCGGGCTGGCACTGCAGTTCCCCGCCGGCTGGCGCGTGCAGAACTCAGCGCAGCACGTTACCGCCCAGAGCCCTGATCGCAATGCGCTGGTTGATCTGCGCAGCGCAGGCCGCGCTGAAGGTTCACCCGCCGCGGTGCTGCGCAAACTGCTGAAGCTCGGCAGCGGCAGCGAAGTCACACCGACGACCTTCGGTGGACAGTCCGCCGCGATCACTGAGCAGACTTTGTCAGGGAAACCCACACGCATTGCCGTTGTGTTCATCGACAAAAACGCCTACGCGATCGGCGTGCAGGCCAATACGACGGCGGCCTACAACCAGCACCGGGCGGCGCTGGACACCGCGATGAACAGCTTTCACGCCATGACCGCGGCGGAACGCGTACTGGCCAAACCGTTGCGAGTACGCGTGACCACTGCGCGCGCCGGACTCACTTTCGCCGATCTGGCACGCAATTCCCCGCTGGGCCGTTTCGCCGCAGACCATCTGCGTGTCCTCAATGATCGTTATCCCGGCGGCGAGCCGGTGACCGGACAATCGCTGAAAACCGTCGAATGATGTATCAATTCAAGATACTCGAACACAAGAGTTCGAGGGCGCGCGCATGGATGCGATAATCGGCAACCATAACAATAACGAGTATCGATTGTGAATGTTGCGCTGCGCCCGCTGTTGATTGCACTGCTCTGCCTGGCTTGGTTGTTGCCGGGACTGATTGCCCATGATCCATGGAAACCCGACGAGGCTTATACCTTCGGCGCCGTTTACGAAATACTGCAAGGCAGCAGCTGGATCATCCCGCAGATTGCCGGCGAAGCGTTCATGGACAAGCCGCCGCTGTTTTATCTCAGCGCCGCGGCCAGCGCCCTGCTGTTTTCACCGGTATTGCCACTGCACGACGGCGCGCGCCTGGTTGCCGGCCTCTACATCGGACTCGCCCTGCTGTTCACCGCGCTCGCCTCACGCGAACTGCACGGCGCAAACCGCGGACTGACCGCAACGCTGTTGCTGCTCGGCAGCCTGGGGTTAGTAGTACGCGGCCATCAGTTGATCGTCGACGTGGCAGCACTCGCCGGTTTCGCCATGGCCTACTACGGTGCCGCATTGTCACTGCGCCGCGCCCTCGCCGGTGGCTGCTGGATCGGCACCGCCTGCGGACTGGTGTTCATGACCCAGGGCATACCCGAAGCGGTAATGATCGCCGTGATCGCCCTGCTGTTGCCGCTGGCCGGCACCCGCTGGCGTACCGCCCGCTACGCCGCCACACTGGGTGTGGCGCTGCTGGTTGCCCTGCCATGGCTGGTGATCTGGCCTGTCCTGCTTTACCAGCGCGACCCGGTTTTATTCCAGGCCTGGCTTACCGCCGAAAATCTCGCACGATTCTTCGGCACCCGCGACATGCTCGCCGGACTGGGTTATTACCTGCGCATCCTCCCTTGGTATGCATTTCCAGTTTGGCCGCTGGCCCTGTGGACATTGTGGCGCGCCCGACGCATGCACCTGCTCAATGCCCCCGGCATCATCCTGCCGGCGCTGGGTTTCATGGTTACGCTGCTGATGCTGGGCAGTGCTGCTGAAGCGCGAGAGCTTTATGCCTTGCCCATGCTGCTGCCCCTGGCGCTGCTCGCTGTGCCCGGCATCGAACCGCTGCGGCGAGGCGCTGCCTATGGCTGGCTCTGGTTCAGCGTCATGGCCTTTACTTTTTTCATCCTCGTTGGCTGGTTCTATTGGGGCGCCCTCGAACTGGGCATGCCCACGCGCCTGCACAATCATTTGCACACCATACGCCCCGGCTACGACTTCGGTTTCAAGTGGCTGCCGTTCCTGCTGGGACTGGCCTACACCGCGGCGTGGTTCACGCTGCTCACCAGAATCAAGCGCAGCGCTGAACGGCCGTTGATCGTGTGGGCCAGCGGCCTCACGGTAATCTGGGCGTTGCTGGCCACGCTGTTCATCGGCTGGGCAGACGCCTCCAAAAGCTACCGTTCCATGATCGCCGACATGGGCCGCGCCATGCCTGCACAATATGCATGTTTCGCCAGTCGCGACCTGGGTGACACACAGCGCGCGATGCTGCATTATTTTGGGGACATCCATACCGAGCGCGTCGAAATCAAACCGCAGGGTTTTGCCTGCGACCTGCTGCTCACACAAGGTCACCCCCTGGATGAACTGGTGATGGCGCCGGGATGGCAGAAAATCTGGGAAGGACATCGTCCCGGTGACAAGGACGAGCGTTACCGGCTGTATCACAGGCAGAACAAAAAGTAGCTCAGTACCTGCGCTGTAGACTGGGTGAAACCTGCCAAACCCCAGTTGAACGGCAGACAGTCCGTTCCAACTGGCGTAATTAAACCAGCGCGCCAGCTTCCGGCTTTAATCAAATTTATAATGTACTGATGTCTGACACCCTGCAGCGCTTTATTTTCGAACACGCGCCGATTCGCGGCGAACTGGTACAACTCACCGCCACCTGGCAAGCCGTCACCGAACGCCACGACTATCCGCCACCCTTGCGTAAAATACTGGGCGAACTGATGGCTGCCGGTGCGCTGCTCGCCGCAACACTCAAATTCGACGGCGCACTGATCCTACAACTGCACGGCAGTGGACCGGTAAAACTGATCGTCGTCGAATGCGCCGCCGACCACGCAATGCGCGCCACCGCCAAATGGGAGGGCGACATACCCGACGGCGATCTGCGCACACTGCTGGGCGACGGCCGCTTCGCCATCAGTCTGGTCTCCGCATCAGGCAAACAGAATTATCAGGGGGTGGTTGATCTGGACGCCGACAGCATCGCTGAGGCACTGGAACATTACATGGCCACTTCCGAGCAGATCGACACCCGCTTGTGGCTGGCCTGCGACGACACCCGCGCCGCCGGCCTGCTGATACAGAAACTACCGGAGCGCGAGACTGCTGATACCGACGCCTGGTCGCGTGCCAGCCATCTGGCCACCACAG
>Ga0105051_10006477_pt1 | contig 12609 bp, 14 predicted proteins | sample FRY02_FD_78383 | JGI IMG/M metagenome (GOLD analysis project Ga0105051, IMG submission 78383) | Freshwater microbial communities from Lake Fryxell liftoff mats and glacier meltwater in Antarctica - FRY-02 (megahit assembly) | ecosystem: Environmental > Aquatic > Freshwater > Ice > Glacier...
GCGCGGGGACGGGGCACAACAGCGGAGGAACACGCCGCTGCTGGACGGGGAGGGGAACGCGTCAGCGCCCGATGAGCCGTCAACTCCCAGCGGACCAGCGGGGCGCAAATCCCCCAACGGTCCGCCGGAAATCCACCTCTCTTCAGGGGGTGGAAGATGTTAACCAGCACAACGAGGGCAACGCCGGAATATGGTCGGCTTTTCAGGCAGGAGACCTGGGAGGCAAGGTCTCCGGACCGAGGCATCATATCCTGATGGACGCGTCTGGCGGGCGCGGACGTTCTCCGGACAACTGGCCCCGACCCATCACGGGCGTGGCCTGCGGTTACGCGGGCGGCATCGGCCCGGACACAATAGAGGCAGATCTGGACCGGATAGCGGGTGCGGTCGGGGATGGGGTGATCTGGATCGACATGGAGGGTCGGGTACGCGACGAGGTGGATCGGTTTGACCTAGACCGGGTCGAGACCGTGCTGCGGGCTGTCCGGGAACGGGTTCTCTGATGCCGGATCGGACGATATTTCAGCACGCAATGCGTGGCCTGCATCCCCTTCCGCATGTGGGTGAGCACCCGGGGGTGCCTATAATGATCATCCTTCTGGGGGTCGGGTCAGCCGCGGGTGCCCAGAGGGACGGCCTCCTGGGCGCCCTGATAGGACTTTGCTTCGCAGCCATCTGGGTCCTACCAATCCTCTTTATCGGATCCGTTGACCGGTCCCGCCTGTCGGATCGGCTCTCCGGAAAATGCGCGCCGTTAGCTCAAACAGATAGAGCAGCCAAATTCTAATCGGCAGGCTGGGCTGGGAATAACAAGAACCCCGTCTGATGTTTCGCATATGCGTTCCCAGATCGCACATGCAAGAAATAACACGAACACCATATCTGAGTTTACGACGCGCCAAACTCATATTCTTTTGCAGCCGACTCGTAAGAGGAGCCAACAGGAGGCCAGAAAGGAGCCATAATGTCCGTCTCTAACCATCACGTCCAGAATTACACCGCCCCAAATTACCCGGCGCTCGTCCTCAATGCGGACTTCTCCCCGGTCCGGATCCATCCGCTCAGCACATGGGGATTTAAGCGGGTCCTCCGGGCGGTCCTGAAGGACAGGGTGGTGGTTCTGGAGGAGCATGATGCGGAGCTGCGCTCCGCCTCGCTTACCTATCGCCCTCCTTCGGTGATCGCACTGCGCCGCTATGTCCGTCCACAACGGGCGGTCCCGTTCAACCGGATGAACATCTTCCTTCGGGACGGGTTCAGGTGTCAGTATTGCGGGGACCAGTTCCATTCTCGCGACCTCACCTTCGACCACGTGATCCCGCGCTCGCGCGGGGGCGGGACGAATTTCGAGAATATCGTGAGCGCCTGCGCCCCGTGCAACGGCCGCAAGGGGAGCGAGTCGATGCGGCCACTCCGGCAACCCCGGACGCCTACCCCTCGGGAGCTTGCCCGAAGCACGTCGCAGGACAAGACCCAACTTCTGAAGTGCTGGGTTGATTATCTCTACTGGGCCGGCTTGCTGGAACAAGACTGAAAAAAGGCCCCCGAGATTTCTTGGGGGCCTTTTTGCGCGTTCGTCAATCAGCTCCGCTCCCAGGCCCAGGCCGGAACTCCTATGCCAGACCACATCAATATGACCCCAACAAGACCGGCCCCCAGAAACATGAGGAGGCCGATGAGCGCCCATCTGCGCATCCGGGCCGCGATGACCGGGTCAGTCCCGGTCGTGCGCTCGCGTATCCGTTTCAGATGTCGTGTCGCCACCGGCTATCTCCGTTACTTTTTTTCGCAAATATGTGGAAAAACCATTTCCAAGTCAAGTTCAACTGCATACATCTAGGGTATGACAAGATTTTTCGCACAATGCGAACGGTATATGAGAAGGCTGCCATGACCACAACTATCACTTCCCACGAGCCGGGCCCCGTCGACGTTTTCGATGAAGCGGCCCAGAGCATGTCTGACGGCGCAGAGGACGTTTTTCCGGTCCGATCACGTGGACGACCAAAAACGGAGCACGATGAGGCCCAGAAGCGGGAGGCCCGTCGCGTCCTGTTCGGATCGAAGCTCCGACGCTTCCGGGAGGGGCGTGGTCTGACCCTCGCCGAGGCCGCGCAGCGCGCAGGCATCTCCAGCCCGCGGAAACTGTCCCAGTACGAGACCACCTGTTACCCCCCGGGCTGGGTGATCCGCGCGATCGCCCCCGTTTACGGGGTCAGGGAGGCCTTCCTGGCCGAACTGGTCCTGAAACACAACGACCCGGACCTTCACCACGCACTGATGTCGGACATCGACGAGGGAGAGATCCAGAATGCATAAGCGGCTCATCAAGGGGGGGCTCGCGGTGAGCCTATCTGCGCTGGTTGCGGCAGGCGCGAATGCACAGACCCCGCCACCTGCCCTGTCCGGTGTCCCCGGCATCAATTTTGAGGGTCAGGTAGGCGGGATGGAGGTCTGGTCAGCGTCCGGGATGACGGACTTGTTCGCGGTCACCCCGGATGGTCGTACGATCCTGCGGGGCCTGATGTTCAGCGGTTCAGGTCGGGACATCGGTTCCGCCTTCACCGGGGCGGCCCCGACGGATCTCCTCAGCGTAGATCAGGTTTTGGCCCCGGTTTTGTCTGACCACGGCCATGAGCATGATATCCCGATGGTGAATACGTCGACGGATGGGGACTTCTCCGGGCTCCGCGGCCCGGACACTTGTCAGTCTCCGACCATGGGGTCTACCCCCTCCTTCGGGCCCCCAGAGGTGGCAGGTTGGGATGAGGCCGGTCGCGGTAACCCGCCCGCCGTGCAACCCTCCGCGACCCCCAGCACGGGTATCACCCCCCCTCTTGATGAGGTGGGCCTGATTGATGGTGCGGAGGTCGCCAAAGAGGCCCAGAACGCCCTTGAAGGGTTCGATCAGGAGGAGAAGCGCAGGCTGCTACTGGACTTGGTAAACGGTCTCCGTTCCGCATCGACCCAGGAAGGGTTCCTGCAAGGCATCGTCTCCTGGCGGTCCCAGATTGACGAAAAGCGGGTCGAGAAGGGGATGAGCCGGCTTTACTCACAAGACGGGTCAGCGCTTTTGCCCCTGGTCGGAGCCCAGGTCCCGGCGACCACGCTCACCCCACCTGAGGTTATCACCACGCCGCTCCCACCATCGGAGATGATGGAGGCGGGTACGGAGACCCCCCTTGAGCAGGCCTTGCTTGAGGATGTCCGGAAGAACGCCCTCTGGTTCTCCGTAGGCGCAAATGACGTACCTACCGTTTACGCCTTCATCGACCCAACCTGCATGTATTCCGCAAGCGCGATCGCAGCCCTGTCAAAAAAGATCGGCGCCGGTGAACTGCAATTGCGGGTTGTCCTGGCCCCGGTCATCTCGGAACGGTCCCCCGGCCTGATCGCTGCGATCCTGAACAGCGATCGTCCGCCATTGACATTCTTTGATCATGAGGTGGATCTTGCTGAGCGGGGACGCTCGGACCTCGTCCCGGGCGCCCTCACTGACCTGCCCGGACCGGTCCAGGCCGGCATCCAGAGAAACTTCGACATGGTGCGCGACTACGGGATCCCCGGTGTCCCGTTCTTCGTCTACGAGACGGCGGAGGGGGCTAAGGTCCTGTCCGGCTCCCCCGAAGGGATTGACTTCCCGGGCGCGATTTCTGACCCCTATACGGGGACGAACTGAAACGGGGCCGGGGCGGACAGCTGCCCCGGCCTCACCCCTGATCAGGGGGAGGGGTCCACATCGGGGGACACGGGGGTCTGCCCGGCCCCGATCTGACCCGAGAGTGTCACCGCCTCCTCCCAGCTGAGAACGGACCCGTCATTCTGGCGTCCAATCCAGCTCCGCGGATCCCCCAGACAGACCTCCTCAATCAGCCTGAGTGCTATCCCGTCCGTCCGGCACGCCCCGTTGGGACGGGTCCCGAATCCGGCGAAGGCACAGGGATGACCGCCCCCGATCGGGGTATGCGGCGGGCCCCCCTCCAGGAGCGTCATCCCCTGATCCGTCTCAATAAAATCGAGCGTGCAGGCGAACCCGTCCGCCGGGAACCGGTCCAGCGTCTCACGTAGATGCGGGCGGGACAACGCCTCGGGGGAGGCGTCGCGCAGCAGCTCCACATCCATCCAGCGTGGGTGCAGGTTCAGCCCCAGGCCCGCGTCGACGATCCGTTGCGCCGCCCCCGCGGCCTCAAGCGCGCGGGCCGCGTTCTCCGGGGTGACGGACCCCACCCAGCCGTAATAGGCGGCGACCCCGGTTACCCGGCCCCCCTCGATGAAACAGCGCCACTCCATCGGCCACCGGCCCTTGCCGGCGAACTGAGACCCGTGCCGGTGCGGGTCCTCCGCTTCCCCGTAACGGGCGGCGTCAACCCAAGGGCGGGCCAGGTAGTGGATCCGGTCCTTGTGGCCTTGAGCGAAGGTCTCAACGAACCGCTTGTCCGTCGCGTCGATCCGGACGCGGTTCCCGGTGCGGACCCAGCCGGCGCCGACCTCAACCCCCTCCGCAAGGGTCGCCCCCTCGCGACCGTCCCCTAAAAGGCCGGTCCCGGCAAGGCTTTTGAGCATGCTGGACCCGGATATGTTGGAGCGGACCATCCAGTCGGACGGGATCCCGTCCATGGCCCGGAAGAGACGCTCGTGGATCTCGGCCGGGTCAGGCCCGGCCCCCCCTGGCGTGATCGCCCCGTCCAGCTCCGGAAAAGCCCGTTTCAGCCCCCGGCTGATCGCGTTTGAGACGAACTCGGGGAGCTGGAGCTTCTGGTCGATCGCGCTTAGCTCTGCCTCTGACAGGGAGAGCACCTCACGGGCCGGAACGAAAGGAACCCCGGCGCGCTCTGCGAGGGCGAGCCAGTGGCGCAGATCGCAGGCGTCGAAAGGTCCGCCGGATTCAATCATGTCCGGATCAACCCAGGAGGCCGCCTCGCCTTCGGCCCTCTCAGCGACCGCCGCGATCCCCGAGAGCCGGTCACGCGCCTCCTGTGCGGGGCCACGCAGAAGTGCGCCGGTCTGAAGACCCAACTTGCGCAGGGTGCGCCCCGTCTCCTGCTGACCAGAAATGAAACTGATCCGCCCTATCACGTCCTTGAGTCTCATAGCGCCCCTCATTCTGGTTCCGGCCCGGAACGGTCCGGGACGGGCAGGGCGCGGATGGCGGCCCTGTAGAGATCACGGGTTCCAGGCACGTCATGCCCGTTCCCGACGAAGCTGTCGTCTCGTCCGGTCAACTCCAGCCATTCCGCATAAGGGACGGAGCGGTCCGGGACCAGGCCCGGGGAGGAGCTCACCTCCCGGTCCGCCACCCCGCGAAGAATACCTGCGCTCCGGGTTTCTGGGTAATCAAGGATTTCAAACCCCATCTCGTCCGGGGACGGGTTCGCGTTGGAGCCCAGCGCGAGCTCGAAGAGGGCCTCCGCGGGAGATCCGGGGAGCCAGGTGTTGTCCCACCAGGCCTCCAGGTAGGCCTCCCGGGCGGCGCGGACCAGACGCCCCATATCGGTGACCTCCGCGCTCACCTCAAAATAGACCTCGTCCCGCTCCACCGAAAGCTCCGAGACTGTGATCCGAGCAATCCCAGCCTCTACGGCGCTAACGGGCAGTCGAAGCATGGAGGCCTCCAGGTCGGCGGGCCTGAGGTCGATCTCCCTGTTTAGACCCATCGCGTACCAGAACGAGGCCCGGTCCGTCACGCGGAGCAGGACACCTATCCGTACGTAAGCAGGCGAGATCAGAGTCTCTTGCACGAGCCCGGAAGAGAAGGGGGTGTCAGCCCCCTCAAACTGTGCGGCGTAGTCGCCGTATGGGCCGGTCCGGACATGAACCCTCTGGGGCATCTCAAACCCACCGGGGCACCCGTCCCAGTCCATGACAAGCGTGCGAACCCGGTCTTGTCCCTCCATGGAATACCGTTCCGAGACCGCTTGTGCGCCGGTGATCGCCTCGGTGAGAACTTCATCGATCTCAGCGCCCTGAAGGTCCTTTTTATCCATGTTATCCGCCTCCTCAGCAGGGCTCGGGTTCCGGGTCGGTTGCAAAATGTTCGATAACCTGTTCAAGAAGGAGATCAACCTCCCCGGCAAGCCTGGTCAGGCTATCCCCGTTGTTCTGGAACCGGATATCAGGGGTGATCAGGGCGGTTGCCTTATCTGTTTCTAGTCCTGAAATTGTCGAACCGTCCCGAACAATCTCAACGATAACACCGTTCATCTTCCGGATCACATCCACCTCATAAACGATGGATTCCGCGATGAGCCGTACGTTCGGATTCTGCTCGAATGCCAGCCGTACCTCTTGGCCGATCGTCCATTCGGGCCCCATCTGAACCCCCATAAACTGACCTAACTTCTCCATGAAGAACCGCGGGGTCTGGTTGTCAGGCAGTAACGGGCAGGCGAGATCCTTGAGGTCCCCATTGACCATGCGCGCAGCCTCGTCAGGTGTGGCCCCCACATGAACAAAGTACCCCACACAGGCGGCCTTGCCACCCTGGAACGGGTGGATACGTAGGAATCCATGTCGTTCGACCAGATGGTTCGCGACCCGGCTCTTGCCGACCCCGCGTCGTCCGGAAAGTCCGATGATAAGTCCGGTCATGAGTCGCTTCTCCCAATTTTTCACATCATGAGGTCTGAGGGGGCGGGCCGATCCAGCTCCGCACGAAGGAACCCGTCCTCCCCCAGAACGATTTTCAGGTCTGACTGAACAGGAACCTGCTGCAGGGCTCCGTTATCCAGACCAATCCGAGTCCCGCACCTGAGACCGTCGAGGCGGGACGCCGAAATGGCACTCTCGTCCCAGTTTATCGTCGGGAAGCGGTCCCGATGACGCAGATCCTCCATCTGGCTGAGCGCGTCCACGAAGCGTGACGGGGAGGGGGAGAGGATAGAAATGGGTCTGCCCGGTACCCCCACATCCGCGATCAGATCGTTCAGGTCATTTGAGATCCGACGTCCAAACTGATCTGACATCCAGATGATCTGGTCGGATCCGAGCGAGGACAGGCCTGACGTCGGGGAGATCGCTCCGTCAGTCCGGACCCCCCGACTGCGCAGCGCCGCGTCCGCCACCGCGCCGCCCCCTACCGCAGTGTTCAGTGTGAGGTTGATGGTCTGCTCCGTCACCTCTGGGGTCTCCGTTGGTGCCAGGACCATCTCATCCCGCACCTCTTCCCGAGCTCGAGAAAAGATTTTTCCGTAAGCCTTTTTCCCAAGATCATAAATCCCATAGGCCTCAGCGGCATTCTGCATCAGGTCAACCGCGGTCTGAACGACCTCCTTGACCAGAGTCAGGGCCACCTGTGGGTCCGGGATGGCGTTACGGATGTGATCGCGCAAAATGATGGCCCCGGCCGTTGCCGGCTGCCAAACCTCCAGAAAGACCGCCTTCGCCTGTTCCAGGGCGGGGCCTATAAGGGCGCGGGCCCGTTCAATGTCCTCGCGGGCCCGCTGGGCGATCTCCACCCCGGCGGATTGACACCACTCCCCAACCGTGTGGAGCGTGGCAGCAGCGTGGTACTGTGCGCCCTCATAGAGGGCGGTGATCTGGGCGATTGGGTCCGTGAAAGGGTTCAGCGCGACCGCGTATTGGAACGCCTCATGGATCGCCTCAATCCCGCCAGGGAGTACGAACCCCATATAAGCGCCTGCGATGAACACCCCCGCGGTCATGAGGGCGCGCCTGCTCGCCCCATTCGTTAGGAATGTTCTGACCCGGTCCCGCATCTTCCGTTCCTCCCATATTCGATTGTCGCTTGAAGATAAGGGGGGCGCAAGAAAGTAGGTATCACTTTTTTTCGCAAGTTATCCCCCGATCAGGGACGGACGCACCATGAGGACCATCCGGGTCCGTTTCGTCTCCCCGGTCCGGGACCGGTTCAGGCCGGTCACGCCAAGTCCGCCGACGCCGCCGGAATCGGAGCTGACTGCGCGCTCCTGCTCATACCCGCCCATGATCAGGGTTTCCCCCGGCTCCATGATCAGGGTGTACTCCACCGCCCTCTGATCCGCATCAGGCAGTTGAACGAAACCGGATCCGGTATCGAACGTCTCGAGGCGGTTCAGCTCGCTCTGGGTGACCCAGATCGAGAGCTGGATCTTGCCATTTTGCATGAGGCGGGGCAGGGCGTAGATCGAGATGCCGGAATTGATGTTGTCCGTCTCAACGGTGGGACCTGTCTCGGCGGTTCCAGCGGTGATCTTGGACACGTAGCCCCGCGAGTTCGTCAGCACGACCGGCGCCACAACGCCGTTCTGGGCGATCGTGTTCGACATCTGGTAATCGGCAACCCCTGCCGTTCCGGCCAGGCTACGCAGGTTGATCGCGGCGTATCCGTCCGTCCCGGAGATGACCCCGATACCGCCCTCGAGGGCGCTCTGGATCCCCCGGCCAAACTCCGCGCGCACATCTCCGCGTTCCCCACCGACCCCGATATTAAGGTTGAGATCGGAATCTTGTGACGCGTCCACGTAGAAGGTGGCGATTTCCAGACCGATCCGATGCGAGTAAAGCTCTTCGAAGGTGCGGATGATCTTCGCCGCCTCCCTCTGCTGCGAGGGGGTGGCGAAGATCGTGACCTGGCCGGTGTTGCGGGACACGTTGATCCGTCCAGGTTCCTCGACAACCGCGCCGAGCGCCTCCGTGATCTCCGCCCAGGGGTCGATGGTGAGGGTACGGGTTGTGCTGACCGAGTTGCCGGCCACGTTCACCCCCGACAGGGAGGTGTTCACCGTGCCGGTGGAAGCCGGCAGGGGGAGTCCGTAGCTGCGCGTCTCCATCCGGTCGAACAGGAGCGTCTCCCCGTCAAAGGTCCAGGCGAGGTCGAAGTTCGATGCAACGGCCTGAACAAGACCCTCAAGCGTCCCCTTGTGATTGATCCGCATGCGTGCGTTGATCGGGATCCGCAGCTCCTCATCCCCGGCCTCATACCGGGCCCGAACCACCACGTTGAACCCGGTCAGTTCCTGCAAGACGATCCGGACCTGTTCGATCGGAAGCAGCTCGGACGCTACCAGCTCCACGGCGCCGGGGCCGTTGAACCGGTCTGGGAACGGGGTTCCGTTGTCTTCCGAATAGCGGTTCGTCGGGCGTGCGTTCAGGTTACGGCCGTAGAAGGGTACATCCGCATCAACGGCACCACCGCGCCTCAGCGCATCCCCCCGGTCGCCGGCCATCTCGGTGCGACCTGCGATGTCAGACATCGCAGGGGTCTCAAAACCGGTTTTCGGCCCCGCGCAGGCGCTGATCGCAAGAACGGATCCGAAGCCGAGCAGGAGAGTTCTGACAGATTTCCGCATTATCGGGCTCCGATCGTCATGACGTTGTTGGTGTAAAAGGTCACGTAAGGGGCCACCGCTGCGGTCGAGAACCCGGACAGCACCTCGCCCACCGCACCCCTGAATGAACCGTTATGGCTGAAGGGAACCCCGAAACGCCAATCGCCGTCGCTTTCGACAATCACGTCGAAACCCGCCTCGTGTCCCCAACGGATGAGGACCTGAACAAGACCCGCCACGGAGGAGGCCTCCCAGAGGGGGGCAACCACAAGCTCCGGCACATCCGGATATGCAAGGACCGGTACGAACCGCTCTCCGGTGGTGCAGGGGATCCGGATCTCAAGACCAGCCTCAATTCGGTCAGGTGAGTTAAGCTGATCACGGTTCGCCTCGAAAATATCCGCTGACCTGATCCCGGAATTCCCTGTCCGGGCCGCAATCACGCCAAGCGTATCGCCAACGCGCACCTGGTAGGTCTCGCATGGCGCCACAGGGTCGGTCGTGGGGGTGACCTGACGACCTGAGCCGGTATCGGCGATCAGGGGGGCGGCGACGAGGGCGAAGGTTGCGATCAGGGCAGACCGCGAAAAAATTTGACGTCCGAATTTCATACGGTGTTCTCCATGCCCCGGGGGGTTTGGCCTCTTTGAGGTTAGATTACCTTATCCTGAGGTTTGATGCACCGGCCCGATCCCGGTCATCTGGAAGGTTTATGTGGAAAACCCCCCCTTGTGAGGCCGATTTTCGCATACCTGACTTAATCACAAGGCGTCGGGGTGGTAAGCTGGCCCCGGCACGGCCGTTTCGGTCCGCGCCACAGCCGGAGGAGCTTTTATGAACCCGATCGGAAGAATGTGTGACGTCGAGGTCGTTTTCGGCGGAAGGTGGGACGACCTGCCAGGGGGAGCACCACTGAAGACCTCGCATGACGGGGTCTCCGGTTACTATGATGTCAAAGGGCTCAACCTCAAGCTGGTGCCGGCACCGGTTGTCGCCTACCGTTCAGCGTCCCCGGATGACCCACTCGCGGCGCAGGCGATCTTCTATAATGATGACGAGGGGCGCGTTTTCGGATCCGTTATCTTCTCGGGGGGCAAGATTGCCCCGCTGTCGGAATCGGTCTATGAGGATGCGGATGAATGGGTTAGCGCGATCTCCCGATCCCTTCGCGACGCGAACCTGGATCTGGTTCATATCCCGGAGGGGGTGCGTGTCCCGACCGTCGAAAAACTTCGACATTATGATTTGACCCTCCCCGTTGAACACAAAGGGCTTCCGCGTCTTTCCTCCTCTGGATCCAAGAACCTGATCGGTATAGCCGTCATCGGCCTCATTCTAGCTGGGATCGGGGGCGGCACGTGGGCGTTCCTGACCGACCAGTTTGCGCCACCGGTCCCTGAGGTCCGGATGGTGACGGAAAAGCGTGTCCCCCTTTTCGGGGAGATCCTGAGCGCATGTGCGGAGGACCTGTCCGCTCCCTGGCCCGCCCCTCCGGAATGGGAGTTGGTGCGCGAGGGGTGTGTTGCGGACTGGGGCACGGCCCAGCTGAGCGGGCTGACGCCAGGCGAGCAGTCCCCCCACGCCTACCGTCTCTATGAGATCAACACACAAACCTGGGACACTTACCTGTCCCGTCTCGCTTTCCTGCGGATCTCTGAGCGGTTCCCGGGGCGGGTGGTCGAGGGGACAAACCAGTTCCTACTCCATATCCCCTATGAGCTGGAGACCCGGATCGTGGACAACGCCTATCTCCCGGACCAGGCCCCATTGGAGATCATACGCTCCAGATTTGTGGGATCCGTTCAGGTTCAGGGGGGCACCGGGATGGAGGCCATGTCAGCATCCACGGAGCTTGAGATGGCCGATGTTTTGGCACGGCTGTCCGGGGAGCGGCTCACCACCGGACATGTGTTCCGGGATCTGCGCGGCAGTCGCACCGGTATCCGGTTCGGAGCCGAACAGGTTCAGACCCGGCAGGTCCGCGCGGACTGACCAGAGCTCATATCGTCAGTCGGGTGAGTATATAAATCGGGATCGCCGCCCCCAGGATTGGGGGGGCCGCCGGGAACATGCTCTTGAGAAACCTCTTGCCCCGGATCTGTGAATAGGCGGACGCGGTGAGGAGGATCAGGAGCCCGGCGAGCAGGGCCCAGGAGACGAGCCAGGGTGATACCATGAACACGGTCACACCGATGAGGGGCGGGTCCCCCGCCCCAACCCGGGAGAGACGGCTTATGTTCCCGGTCAGAAAACGGATCGCCCCGTAAAAGGCCACCGCCGAGAGAGTCCGGATCACCCCCTCCTCCGCCGGATGATAGAGGGCCGCCTCCGCAAGAAGTCCACCGGCCAGGAGGATAAGGGTAGGGGTCTCGATCTCGAACTGTCGAAAGTCGACCCAGATCAGGCGCATGGCGCAACTGATAATGATCAGCGCGAGGAGCGCCGGGACCATCTGTTTACCGGAACGAAGCGGTCAGGTTCTGACACACCTCTGCGCTGATCGCCATCGCGCAGACCTCCCTCGGGATGCGGGACCGGTAGGCGGCGTTCGGGTCCTGGCCCGCGAAATCGATCAGGTCCGCCTGGAGCCCGGACAGCTTGACCATAACGCTCTGCTGTGTTTCCAGGTCCCGTGCAATGCGGCGTATCTCCGTAAGGTTCGGATCCTCGTCGGCACCCTCGGTGAACAGGTCAAGGGGGGCCTCTTGACCTGAACTGTCAAGCACAGAGGCGGTTTCCTCCTTGATCATCTCCCCGACCCGGTCCGCCATGAGCGAGCCCAGGTCGTTCAGGTTCCGGGGAAGGACCGCTCCGGATGGGAGCTGTTCCGGGATATTCATCCCGGACCTGTCCGGGACCTGCTGGGCTGACCCTTGCACAGGGATGGCCATAAGGGTCAGGACCGCCAGGAGGGGCCAAAAACGGGTGCGATGTGCGGACATATGTGTCTCCTTATGCGCTCTGGCGCTGATCAGATGCGACAAGCTTCAAGTTCAGCAGGTCCTCAAAAAGGGGGCCGGTGATCTCCGCGTAATCTGCGAAGACCAGACCGCCGGCGCGGATTCGGTTCCGGGTGGTGGCGAGGTTGTGGACGAGCCGCTTCCCACTAAGAATGCAGACCGCACGCGGATGCGCCCGGACCGGGACCCAGCCCGTGTTGGACCGGACCAGGTGATCCCCGGTCACCTCAACCCCGTCGAGCCGATAGAGGTCCGCGGCCAAAAAGAGGCCGGTCATATAGACCCGGCCGCCACCGGCGACCCGATCCCCAATGCGAACCCGATCGATCGCACGCTCCGTCCCGTCCGCCATCAGCACACAGGTGCCGGGGGCGAAGCAGGAC
>Ga0105051_10006478_pt1 | contig 12608 bp, 7 predicted proteins | sample FRY02_FD_78383 | JGI IMG/M metagenome (GOLD analysis project Ga0105051, IMG submission 78383) | Freshwater microbial communities from Lake Fryxell liftoff mats and glacier meltwater in Antarctica - FRY-02 (megahit assembly) | ecosystem: Environmental > Aquatic > Freshwater > Ice > Glacier...
ACCACGTTTCAACGTCTGCTGCCAAATCATTGGACGCAGGAGCGGATGCCTGCAAAAATCCACCGCCCTGTTCCGAGGTCGAAAGACCGAAATCGAACCTCACCCTTGCCACTAAAATTCAAGCAGAACCCCGAAACTCGAACCGCCGGAGAAAATAGGTCTACAATTCATGCGTTTCTCCGTTGTTGTTTAGCAGCGGAGAATCGATGGTTGCTGCGAATGTTCTTATTGAACAGGGGAGGATGTGATGCGTTTAAATCAAGACGGAACAGGGCAGGGCGAAACATTTGCTGAACTTGTCAACACGGCATCGCTTGCTGTCCAGTCGCACGCCGCATCGGACGACGTTGACGTTGCCATCGAGATCGCTCGATGCTTACTGCTTCGCTCTCAAGCGTTGCAAACGCCTGAAGAAAAACGTCAGCAAGCTGAACTGGATCGAATGATCCAGCATCCCGACGACAAGGCGACGCTGGTGCAGTGGACCGACCAAGCGTTTCGCACCCAGACTCCTTCTCGCGTTGCCGATCAACTGACGCACATCCTCGACGTTCAAGGCGTGCCACGTTTCTTCAGCCGACTGGATCAAACGCTGCTCCGCGGCTTTCAATCCTTCGGAGGCTACTTGCCAGGTGTTGCTGTTCCGCTTGTGAAAAGCAAGCTGCGGCGTGAAACTGCGAATGTGATCCTGCCGGCCGAAGATGATGTTCTGCCTCAACATTTGCAGAAGCGGCAAGCCGAAGGCATTCGGATGAATGTCAACTTCCTCGGCGAATCGCTGCTCGGTGAAACGGAAGCCGCGAAAAGGCTCGAGCACTATTTGCGCGCCTTAAGTAGTCCCCACATCGAATGCATCAGCGTCAAGATCTCCACCCTCTATTCGCAGATCTCATCGCTCGCACGCCGTCACACCGTTAGCGTGCTCGCCGATCGAATGGAGTTGCTTTACCGAGCGGCGGCAAAGCATATTTTTCGGCACGCCGACGGTTCTGTCACCACCAAGTTTGTTTACTTGGACATGGAAGAGTATCGCGACATGCGATTGACCGCGGATGTCCTCATGCAAGCTCTCGATCGCGAAGGACTTCGCCATGTGCGAGCGGGCATCGCGCTGCAGGCATACTTGCCAGACAGTTATGAGATCTTGGAAGAGTTGTCCGATTGGGCCAAACGTCGAACGATTGCGGGTGGAACGCCGTTGACGATTCGTGTTGTCAAAGGTGCTAATCTGGAGATGGAACGGGTCGATGCCGCAATCAACGGATGGCCACAGGCACCGTACACGAGCAAGCTTGATACGGATGCCAATTACAAGCGGATGCTGACTCGTTTGCTAAAGCCCGATGTCGAAGATGCGATTCATGTCGGTGTCGCATCGCACAACCTTTTCGACATTGCGATTGCCATGCTGTGGGCTTACCAAACCCGCTCGCTCGATCGCGTGCAGTTTGAAATGCTGGAAGGAATGGCAAACCATCAGCGGCGTGCCGTCTTCGAAGTTACTCGGTCGATGTTGCTCTATGCTCCGGCTTGCAAACGAGAAGATTTTTTAAATGCGATTGGTTACTTGATCCGTCGACTGGATGAAAACACGGGACCGTCCAACTTTCTGCGACACACCTTTCGTCTGTCGCCTGAGAGTGATGATTGGCATGAGCTCGCCGATGACTTTCGTCGTGCTTACGCGTTACGTGAAACGATCTCCTGCCGACCTCGTCGCACCCAAGATCGCAGACTTATTGCTGCGATGCCCCTTCAAGCCGCTCATTGGGATCACTACATCAATGAACCGGACACGGATTGGACGTTGCCAGCCAACGTCGCCTGGATCGAAGAGCGATTGGGTGTTTGGCAACGGCGAATCGGTGAAGACGCAATGACCGTCCCGCTCGTTATCGCTGGGCAGGTGATGGAGCCTAGTGTTCACAAGAGTGGTGTGTCGCACGATCCTTCGCGGCCTGGAATGGTTTCCTGTCGATTTGCAGCGGCCACCGAAGCGGATGTGGAGCGAGCCGTACGCTGCGGCAAAGATGACCCTTCGAACTGGAGAAGCCTGGCGTTTACGGATCGTCATAGCATCCTTCGCCAAGCTGCTCAGTACATGCGAATTCGCCGTGGTGACTTGATCGCGGCTGCGATGGTCGATGGTGGGAAGACCGTCAAAGAATCTGATCCTGAAGTCAGCGAAGCGATCGACTTCACCGAGTTCTATCCATTGACCGTCAAGCGTTTTGTTGATCCTGAATCGGAGGAGTCCGAAGGGATCGAAGTGGCTTCGCGCGGTCTAGTGGTTGTGGTCAGCCCTTGGAATTTTCCGATCGCGATTCCTTGTGGAGGCGTTGCGGCGGCCCTCGCTGCAGGCAATACCGTGATCCTCAAGCCATCAAGCGACACCGTGCTTCCCGCCTATCGGTTGTGCGAATGTTTTTGGGATGCGAGGGTGCCTCGGGAAGCGTTGCAATTCGTGCCATGTGAGTCGACGGAAGTCTCCAGCCATTTAATAAGTCACGACCTGGTCGACACCGTAATTCTGACCGGTGGGACGGCGACGGCGCGATCGATTCTCAGCGGAAAACCGGGCATTGACTTGATCGCTGAAACCGGTGGCAAGAACGCGACCATCGTGACGGCGCTCTCTGATCGTGAGCAGGCAATCAAGAACGTGGTTGCATCTGCGTTTGGTCATGCCGGTCAAAAATGCAGTGCCACATCGCTGTTGTTACTCGAACAAGAAGTCTTCGATGACGAAAAATTTCGTGACATGCTGGCGGACGCCGTTCGCAGTTTGCGAGTCGGTTCCGCATGGGATTTGTCGTCGCGAATTGGACCACTGATCCGCCCGCCCCGAGGTGACTTGGCGCGTGGCATTCAAGAACTTGAAGAGGATGAATCATGGTTGGTGGTTCCCGAGCAAGTTGATGGCAACTCTTGTTTGTTCCGGCCAGGCGTGAAATGGAATGTGTCGCCGGGGAGCTTTTCGCACATGACGGAACTGTTCGGTCCCGTGCTGTCGGTGATCTCGTTTCGCAAGCTCGACGAAGCGATCCAGATTGTCAACTCGACGGGCTACGGACTTACCAGCGGGCTGGAAAGCCTTGATAATCGGGAGCAGGAGCATTGGCGAGATTCGATCCATGCGGGCAACTTGTATATCAATCGCGGAACCACCGGCGCGATTGTTCTGCGGCAACCGTTCGGTGGCGTCGGACTCAGTAGTAACGGTCCTGGGTTGAAGGCGGGCGGTCCGAACTATGTCATTCCGCTGATGCGATTCTCCGAACGCGCATCGCTATCGCGGTCATCGCGTCAGCAATCCGTCGGGCGTCTCCCATCGCTGCGGGAAACGCTGCGTGAGTGTGAATTGGCGGTGACCGATGGCGAACTCAGCCCTGACGCTTTGCAGAGAATCATCTTCGCCGCAGCGTCGATGGAAGCGGTCGTCGCCAAGCACTATGACGGCTGGCACGATTCGGTACGTCTTCTCGGCCAAGACAATCTGCGCCGTTATCGACCCGTTTCGCATCTGCGAGTCCGTTTGCTTCCTGACGACAAACCCGATGACGTTGTAATCGCGGCCATCGCATCACTGCTGGTTCAGTGCCGGACCGTGTTTTCATTCGACGAGGAAACCAGTCTGGAAGCGATCGATCTGCTGCACCGTGTTACCTCCGCATGGGCCGGTCGTATTGAGACGATCAATGAAAGTGACGAAGAACTTGTCGAAGCCATTGTCGGAGGAGGAGTCGATCGCTTGCGTTTACTACAAGAGCGTGTCGAACTGGATCCCGCAATTCATCACGCCTGTGCCGAGCCGTTTATTCCGTTGCTTCGCAAGCCCGTCATCGCAAGCGGATTCATCGAACCGCTTTGGTTTCTTGAGGAACAAAGCGTTTCGCACGACTACAATCGCTACGGCAATCTCGGCCGCAGGGCAGGGGAGGCTCGCGGCAAAAACGGAGGGTGAGATTGGGTGTCGCATCGAAGTGTTCACGAGACGCGAGTGAGCACGACAGGAGCGATCTCTTCGTCGCAGCGAGGCGTTATCGCCTTTAATCATTATCGCTGGTAGATCGGCAAGTAGCCTCGATCAAGTTGCAACATGATTAGATTACACGCGGTAACATAAACGGGGTGGATTTGGGCTTCCCAGTATCCGTCGCTGCGTTGGTCCGTAACGATTCGTTCATACAACTTGTCACGGAAAGGAATCCACAATTCATTTCCTTGGCGATAGACGACTTGGCTGTAATACAGATAGGTGTAATGCCAATGTCCGAAGGCCCGCGTTGCGTCGCTGATCTCATGCAGATTATCTTTGGAGTACTTCAACATGTCGGGCACATGTTCGCTGTTGTGGTCGCCTGCATTGTAAAGCGCCGCAAGGGCGGCAGCCGTAATCGCGGGGCGACTGCTGCCGCGTTGACGACTGCTATAGCTGATGCCGCCGTCCGGGTTCTTGCACTCGTAAATGTACTGCTTCGCTTTGTCGATCACTTCCGCGGGCACAGGAATACCTGCGTTGCGACATCCACGCAGGCCTTGAACCTGAGTGATCGTTGTGGAACCTTCATCAAAGTCATTGCCTTCTCGAGCAGAAACATATCCCCAGCCACCAGCAGCCGTTTGTGCGTTGCCGCTGAATTCGACCGCTTTGCTAAGGACATCGACAAGCTCGTGCCGACGATCGATCAAGCCCTCTTCACCGAGGACCTGTGACAGAAACAGCATCGAGAATCCATGGCCATAGGTGTAGCGAGAATCGCTTTGAGGATCTCCGATTAAACCATTATCCCGGCTCTTGCTGATGATAAAGTCCGCGGCGCGAGCGACCTGACTCGCGTAGGGACCTTGGGTGGTGGTTGAACCGCTGCCGACAAGAGCGGTGCCCGCCAATGCCGCCATCGCGGTCGGATAGACTTGCGTGTTCCATTGGCCGCGTGACGACTGGTTGCGGCGAAGCCAATCCAGCCCCTTCTCAATCGATTCGTCCCAGCGACTATCGCGAGCTGCGTGAGCATTCTGTTCGAAGCTAAACGTTGATACCAAGCCCGCGGTGGTTGCCGTCGCCAACTTCAACCATTCGCGTCTCGTTCGGAGGTTTGTCATTGCTTGTCCTTTTATCCTTGAACCTATCCCGTAGATTGTAGCGGCTCAGCCATCGGACGACGAATTTGGTTTCAAATTCGAGCGAATATCGGGTCAAATGCTCCGTGGACTCCTGCTTGATGACGCTCATTTGCTCCGGAAAACGCCTGATTTTCGCTGGCAAACGGAGCAGAAAAACGTGCTGCGTTGCGCCTGCACGATACGGCGAATGACACCATCTTCGCAGCGTTTGCATGGTTCGCCTTCGCGGTCGTAGACGCGGTGTTGGTTCTGGTAACCTCCGTCCACATTCAGCGCATTGCGATAGGTGCCATCGGATAGGGTGGAGCCTTCGTGCAAAATCGCGTCCTGCAAAACAGCGGAAACCGCGGCATGTATTCTTACCCATTGCGGCTTCGTCAGTCGGTCACATCGAGTCCGAGGGTCGATCCCGGCGAGATGAAGGATTTCGGCGGCATAAAGATTTCCGATTCCCGCAACATGCTTTTGATCGAGCAGAGCGACTTTGATCGCACGCCGACTGCGGGTGAGTTGTTCACGAAGTTGGTCAGCGGTAATTTCCAGAGCGTCGCGGCCAATGCGGGATTCCCCCAACACCACTTTCGCTTCTTCGCCAGACAGCAATCTTACGGTTCCGAGTCCGCGACGATCCCAGAAAAGAACTTCCCGGTGCTCGCCATCACTCAGCTCGATTCGTAGTCGCAGATGGGCTTGGGTGGGTGGTTCGACGAGCAGCATCAGACCCGTCATCCGCGGCTCGATGACCATCAGTTGGCCATCTTCCATCTCGATCAAAATGCGTTTCCCGCGACGACCGATCTGCACAATCCGCTTTCCGCGAACGCTTTTATCAATCAACTCCACCGATGGAGTCATCTGAATCGGTCTGCGCTCGCATGGGGGCCGCGAGACCGAAGCAATCCGGCTTCCGATGATGGGGGCGATTCCCCGCCGCATGGTTTCGACTTCAGGAAGCTCGGGCATTGATTTCTAAACGTCGGCGGTGATGGTTGCGAATGGCAGCAAAGGATACGTTAAAAGCAAACGATTCGACGGGTCGCCCCATTTTCCGTGCGATTCCGCAGCCTGATCCGCAATCATACGATGTTGAACTTACCAAAGACCGTTGAAAACTTAAGGGGAATAAGGGGGTAGATTTGGCTTGCCGTTTTGATGAAACTCCCTTCGACTTGATTTTTCCCCAGCGTGCCCGCATGCGATCGGATTGAATAAAATGAATGCCCGCTTCTTTTTACGCCACTGCTTTGTTGTTGCTCTCTTCTTCGCATCTGCATTGCCCGCATACGCGGAAGAGGTGAGTACCGATGTTCGCGTCATGAGTTTTAACATCCGCTATGGCACGGCAAACGACGGCTTGAATCACTGGAACCTTCGTAAGGAGTTTGTGGCGGAGACGATTCGAGCATTCGCACCGGACCTGCTCGGCACCCAGGAAACGCTTGGTTTTCAACGGGATTATCTCCGCGACGAGTTGCCTGAGTATGAAAACCTGGGCGTGGGAAGAGTGGACGGCGGGGTCGATGGAGAGATGACGGCGTTGTTCTATCGGACGGATCGATTTGAAAAATTAGATGGCGGACATTTTTGGTTGAGTGAAACTCCTGAAAAAGTAGGAAGCATCGGTTGGGACAGTTCGCTTCCTCGAATGGCGACTTGGGTGAAACTGAGCGATCGACAATCTGTGGGAACCCCGCCGATATTCTTTTTCAATACCCATTTTGATCATCGAGGTGTGGTCGCGAGAAACGAATCCGCTCGACTCTTGAGGGAGAAAGTTGAGGAGATCGCTGCCGGTGAGATGGTGGTGATTACGGGTGACTTTAATGCGGGCGAGGGAAGCGTACCCTATCAAACGCTGTTCGGCGAACGGCTCGCTAAAGAGTCACCGATTGTCGATAGTTATCGCTCGGCGCGTCCGGCAATGGAGAAGAATGAAGGCACCTTCTCCGGCTTTAAATCGCAGGCCAATGCGGGCGCTCGCATTGACTGGATCGGCCTTTCGCGGCACTGGAATATCCTAAATGCCGATATCGACTACAACTCAAAAAACGGGGCGACACCTTCGGACCACTTTCCGGTAACCGTGGTCATCGCGAAAGACGCAAGCGTGTCAACAAAAGAGTAGTGGTCGTGTCCGTTTCGTCAGCTTTGATGGGCGACTCAATGTGGTTGCCCCTGTCCATCAACTTTGATTCGCGATCGTGCGGCTTGTATCCATCGCGACGGTTGGGCGTCATGAATGAAATGCCTGCCCGAGGGGGATTGATCGGTATAAGCCCTAAGACTGTTCGTTCGGTGCGTCAAATCGTCTTCTCGTCTCAATTGCCACTTCTTGAGCAAGCAATCGTTTAACCCGTGACTTAGGTTCTAAACATCAATCGTTTTCCTGCTTGGAATCTCCGTTCAGCTCAAATGCAGACATTGGTTATCACTTCCGAATCCGAATGGGAGCCTTGGCGTAAGCCTTGGAATGCGTTAGCAAAATCCAATCCAATGTTGAGCATGGAATGGCTGATGCCCTGGTGGCGTCATTACGGACAGGGACACGAACTCCATATCATTGCGGTTACTCATGACAATCAACTTTTGGGTGTCGTGCCGTCTTATCTGTACCAAAAACGGTTGGGAAATCAACTTCGTTTTCTCGGTTCCGGAGTCGTTAGTAGTGATTATATGACCGCGATGGTCGATCCGCAGAATGCAGCAGGTGTGTATGCTGCGATCAGCGATCACCTTCGCGGATCTGTGGATTCGGGGGCTCTTCGCGGGATTGAATCCGTGCAATGGGAAGGCATTTCCGGAAGCGATGCCTGGACCTCGCACCTGACAACATTTGCGGAACTGGGAGGGTATTCGTTTCGTTCCCAATCGATGGTCCATTCATGGAGCCTGCCACTGCCGAGTTCTTGGAATGGATACCTCGAGGGTCAACGTGGGAGAAGCGTTTGCAGAAAAGCGAAGAAGTGTGTTTCTCGCGTTGAATCCGGCGAGCTGAATGTGCGATTTCTTACCGGCGTGGAGGGATTGGATGAGGGCATGAAGGAATTGATTCGCCTGCATCAAGCTCGGCGCGAAAGCATCGGCGATGATGGCTGTTTTGCCGATCCCAAGTTTGACACTTTCTTGCGTGAAGCCGTCGCAGGTATGGTCGTCGCAGGAAAAGCCAGTTTCTCGCTTTGCGAATCAGCGGGACGTGTGATCGGCGTCCATCTGTTGTTTGTCGGAAGTGACACAATCTTTATGTACCAGTCCGGCGTGGACCCAAGCTATTTAAGCTTAGAGCCTGGCCACGTGATCATCGCGGCGAATCTGCGTGAGGCGATTTCTAACGGTTATCAGCATTACGATTTTCTTCGTGGAGATGAACCTTATAAATCGTTTTGGGGTGCTCAGCCGATACCGTTACAGCGTATCGTCCTTGCTCCTCCGACATTGAAGGCTCAAGCGATCGAAGCGGTTCATCGCAATCTGAGTTGGCTGCGGTCGTATTGCAGTGACCTGGGAACTGCGAGCGTTGCCAAGTCGTAATTGCGGCGATTTCAAAGACTTCAAAACCGCATCATGAATCGCCACGGATCATTGCCAGCAGGTCCCCGGTCGAGAACGATGCCGCAGCGGTGGTGCCTTCGAGCACGCCGGCGACGAGGTCACGCTTGGTGTCGTGCAGAGACAGAATCTCTTCTTCGATCGTTCCTCGCGCGATGATGCGATAAACCATTACAGGTTTGTCTTGGCCGATTCGGTGAGCGCGGTCGGTCGCTTGGTCTTCCACCGCAGGGTTCCACCAAGGGTCCATGTGGATCACATAATCCGCAGCCGTTAGATTCAAACCGGTGCCTCCCGCTTTGAGCGAGATTAAAAACGCATCGCAGGTGCCGTTCTGGAAATCATCGACTCGCTTCTGCCGTGCAGTCGCCGGCGTAGAACCGTCGAGATATTCGTACGTGATCCCGCGCTCGTCGAACGCTTTTCGAATGAGCGATAAATGTTCGGTGAATTGGCTAAAAACGAGAGCTCGATGTCCCTCTTCTTTAAGGTCAGTGAGTGTCTGGCAAAGGAGATCCAGCTTAGCCGATGACCCGGTCCATTGCTTGTTCACGATTCCTGGGTGACATGCGAATTGGCGAAGCCGGGTCAGAAGTGCGAGCAACTTGAATCGTTGGTCTTGAATGTTCGCTAGGCCAGCGATCTGGTCCACTTCGCCGATCGCGGAGGCACGAATGCGGTTGTATTGCTCACGTTCCTCGGGGCAGAGGTCGACGTAAAGATTTGTTTCCGTGCGCGGTGGCAACTCGGTCAGCACCTGGGATTTGGTGCGGCGCAACACGAACGGTTGGAGACGATTGGCAAGCGACATTCTTGCGTGGTCATCGGCGTGTTTTTCAATCGGTAATGCGTAGCGTTTGCGGAATTGTTCCCATCCACCCAGCACGCCTGGCGAGACGAGATGGAAAAGGCTCCAGAGTTCGCCAAGATGGTTTTCGACAGGAGTTCCGGTCAGCGCGATCGTCCATTTGGCATCAAGATTGCCGATCGCTTGGGAAGTTTTGCTGCGGCTATTTTTTACCGCTTGGGCTTCGTCCATCACGACCGTGCCCCATGTGACCTTGGCTATGACTGATTCATCTCGCAGCGCCAGACCGTAACTGCAAATCACCAGATCGCCGGGCCCCACGGAGTTTAAAAATTCTTCGCGATCGGTTTCGCGATAAAGATGCACTTTCAACGAAGGAGCAAATCGCTCGGCTTCGCGGACCCAGTTGAACCCAACGGATGTCGGGGCGATCACCAGCGCCGGGCCTTCGGCAACCCGGTCTAGCAACACCGCCAACGTTTGAAGTGTTTTGCCAAGCCCCATGTCATCGGCGAGGACTCCACCAACGCCCCATTCTGCAAGTCGGCGCATCCATTTGTAACCATCGATTTGGTAGTCTCGAAGTTCTGCATTGAGACCATCAGGAATCGTGGGTTCAAGCTTTTCGGCCAGGGCGAGACGCGACAGACACTCGTGCCAATTTTTGGTCGCTTTGACTTCAACCTCACCTTCCATCAGATCGCGAATGGCGGGGGCGGCGGTGGCATCGAAGGTCAGCGACTTGTGCTCGATGTGAGTCGCCTCGCTGAGTTTGGTGAGTTGCTTGCGCAGCGTTTCGGAGATGCGAGCCCACTGGCCATCGGCGACTCGAAGGTAGTCGCCCTGCATCGTCTCCTTGTCCGACATCGCTAAGCTCTGCAGCAATGTATCCAGCGTCAGCGTTTGATTGCCAAAATCACACTCGCCCGTGATCCCAAACCAATTGCGTTTGCTGGTGATGTTGACCCGGACATTTTTGCTGGCCAAACTTCCCAGCACCGTGATCGGCTGCTCACTTGTTTTATCCCATAAGACTTCAATCTCATGATGATTGGATTGCAGGGATTCCAGAAACCTGAGGCCTTTCTGGAAATCATGGATCGAACCGTGCCAATTATGCATTTGCGCCGAGTCAATCCCAAGATCAGAGGCGAGCGATTTCGCCTGTTCCACTTCATGGATCAGGTCGCGATGAAACTGGACTGGCTTCCCATCGATAACGGTAGAAGCAATCGTGGGTTGAGCACCCGGGATTCGAAGCGCACCCTCGGCGTCACGAAACCGAAAGCCATAATCGAGGGAACCATCGGATCGTGAACGCAGTAGGATCGCTGGAATTGCTTTTCGGCTGACAACTGGGCCTGCAAACCGTTCAGGCAACCGCAAGGCGAAGTTTTTTTGAAGGGGAGTCGCTTTCTTTACAAGCGTCTCAAGGTTTGCGTCTCCGATGGGAGGAAGTTGCACAAGATCGCGGATGAATCGGAAGAATGTCTTGGGCAGTGGGCTGTACCAAATCGTAGACTGTTTGATTTCGATCGAAAGGATGTGCTCATCGCGTCCGATGATGGAGCCGGGGCGTACTTCGCCGTTTTGATCGACCAGCATGAATTTCCATCCACCCTTATGCTGAATCAGGGAAAGTTCAAATGACCTACGACGAACGATGCAAGGTTGATCATTGAGAAGGACATTGGGTTGACCGATCAGAAGCGATAAGGCTTCGATCGGTTCAATCTGCCAATAGGATTGGTAGCCATATCGGTCCTGTGAAAACTTGATCGCGTTGATTACCGAAGTATCGGCGGAAGTCAGCGTCAGGCCGCTCTCCGTTCGCAATCGTTCCAGCGAGATCTTCTTTCCTTTGGTGAACCCATCGCCACGTTTCTTTTGCATCTGGATCATCGGCGTTAACGCGAAGGACCCGCTCTGGAACAAGAATGACCATACTATTCGCTGAACCGAATTGGTCGAAAGCTGAGGGAATTCTTCTTCGCTCTTCTGCACCGAGCTTGGGATGCTGCGAAGTAGGATATCTAAGTCCACAAGGCACTGGGCATCCGGGTCCGGCTTGAAACGCGATCGGTCAGGCTTCCCGGTCGTGAACTGCTTCGAATTGATTCGCCTATAAAGAGGGCTACCAGAGGCGAGCTCACGCATGAGATGTTGTAGAAAGGAATCAATGTGCAGGCATGGAAACTCGCCCACCGATTCATCACAAGAGCACCCGGCCGGTGGAATTTCACCACGGCACTGGACGAATACCTCAAAGAGTTTTCCTTCGGCAGAGCAAGTGCCCTGAATCTCTCCGGTGGCATAAACGCGTTCGATCTTGTGGGTCATGCGGTACGTGCTGAGAGCATCCCGCAGCGCGTCCGGCATCATGGAATCAATCGTTTCCAATTGTTCCAGCCAATCGTCAGCGGGCAAACGCTTGAAGGGCACGGTTTCGCTCAGGCCCATGAACTTCCCAAAACCGGAGAACAGGTTCCGCGAGTTCGGTGAATCGCTTCCCAAAGCCGCCGCAAGCATCTGATCCAGACTGGTGCGTTTCACAATTTTCTTTGTCACTGGATCTCTCCTTAAATAGCAGTGTTAGGAAGGCAAGTTCAAAGATGTGGGCTGGACAAAATATAATGCAAACGAAGGGATCAGCTCAACTACACCCATTCGCCATTTCAATGTCCAAGTAGGTTTTTTCATACTGTCATCGCTGCTGCGCTCTCGGAGGGACGGCCTGATGAAAATGTTTGAATATTGTCCGAACGTCGAACCGGAGAATCACCCTCCCGTTTCGGGAGGGTCGGACGCGGTAGCGGCCGGGGAGGCCCGTTTTCGCAGTAAATTGCATGGGTGCCACGCAAAATCGTTGAGCCCTCTCCTCGCCTGGGACTCGACTCTCCCGGAGGAGAGTATTCTCGAAAGACCGACGAAATACCAACTCGAAGACATTCTCATCAGGCCACTCGGAGGGACGGCGTAATGAAAGTGAATGAACCCGTTGTCAATCATGGGGGTTCTTCTCGGATTTTAGTGGCATCTGTCCAGCATGGGGGATTTTCTGAGGCATCTACTCCTGCGTCCAATGGGAGTCCAAAAAGCAGTCTCGGCGGAGCAACGTTCGTCGAGA
>Ga0105051_10006486_pt1 | contig 12584 bp, 10 predicted proteins | sample FRY02_FD_78383 | JGI IMG/M metagenome (GOLD analysis project Ga0105051, IMG submission 78383) | Freshwater microbial communities from Lake Fryxell liftoff mats and glacier meltwater in Antarctica - FRY-02 (megahit assembly) | ecosystem: Environmental > Aquatic > Freshwater > Ice > Glacier...
AAAAAACAGGGAGTAATTGACTGAACGTGAACACCTGGGTTAAAAACCCGGGTACGTGATGCGCTGGGAGTTCAGGTGTTCACGTTCGTCCGGAATAGGTGTTCACGTTCACCGGAATACGCAGTGGGGGCGATTCAGTCATCTTTAAGTTTCGTGTCGCTTAAATACGGATATCCAACTGTGCAGTCTATCCAATAACGAATAGTTTGGAAATATAGCTTGCGTAGTTTCCCCTAAATATAAGAAAACCCTGCAAGGTTAGGCTTTGTAAATCGTTTCGATTAGTTCAGGCTTTGCGGGTGCAGCGGACTAAAAGCAAGAGGTGGGACAGCAGATACGATTACGTATACACTCATTGCGCTATCGAATTGGTATCGAATAGCAAAATGAACGCTGGTCAATGGACTTTGGGTAGGATCAGTTGGCTTGCGGACGATACTTCCGTGTCATGAACGTGCTGAATAATTACAGTCGGGAGGCCGTTGGTCAGTTGGTTAATATCTCGGAATAAGTTCGATGTTCTGCCAGACCTAGGTTTCTATAGCTATGTTTAACACCGTTCTATTTTTGTGGTTTTCCTCTCTACTTGGTGCAGCTGCCGCGTTTATCACCCAAGTCATTCTTGCTCGCCAACTTGGGCCGGAAGATTATGGCACTTTTGCTGCCATACTAGCGGTAGTTGCATCAGTCGCTCCACTAGCAGGTTTTGGCGTTGGCGCTTTCTGGTTAAAGATTTTTGGATTGGAAGGCTGGCGCGGCATGCGCTGGATTCGACCATCCTTAAGCTTCTCAACGCTCTCCACCTTCGGAATCATCACAATAATACTACTCTGGGGATTCCTCGGGCCGCATGATAAAAATAGCGCCATTTTGTTTTGCATTATGAGCGTTTACGTTGTTGGCAATGCAATTATAGAGCCCGTCGGTGCATGCTATCAACTAGAAGAACGATACGTCAGTTTTTCAGTATTGCAGATAATGAGGAATGTGCTGAGATTGATATTTGCCGGATCGCTTGCATTAATTTTCGGTAACAACTTGACGCCGGTAACTGTAGCCATCTCTTTCATGGGAGTTACGGCATTCATTGCCATAGCTGGGCTAGCGCCTATTGGTCGAATGCTGCGCGGGGAGATCTTACTTAAAGGTCATATTGATACTCGACAAGATTCCAGAAAGTTGCTGCCCAAGTGTGAGCCGGGAATAGTAGCTGTCGCACGCGAGGCCTGGCCCTTTGGAATAGCCGCAGCAGTCCATCTCGCCACTCTACAAACGAGCGTGGTACTGCTCAAGTATATGGCCGGAGATAGCGTTGCGGGCATTTATAATGTTGCTGTAGTCATTATGATCGCCATAACTCTGCTGCCCTCAGTCATTTATCAGAAATATCTTTTGCCCAAACTGCATCGGTGGGTGAACCATGATTTCTCGATGCTTTATGAGGTATACGTTAAGGGAAATCGGATCATGGTTTTTCTTGGCCTTTCGAGTATGGCAGCCGTCTTGGTGTTTAGCCCGTTCGCTATCAACCTGCTATTTGGTGCGCCATATGCTGAGGCATCTAAGCTACTCCAAATTCTTGCCTTAGGTATTCCTGTGAGGTTTGTTTCTATAGCAATGGATACAATGCTAGTACTCCAAGACAACATTCGCTGGAAGGTTCGCTGCATGCTAGCAGGCGGACTTTGCAACTTGATACTGAGCCTATTTCTAATACCGGCTTATGGTGCTGCAGGCGCCGCTGTTGCGATGGTAATAAGCGACTTCGTACTCTTATTATTATTTTATAGTTGTGTCCGAATGTTTGTGTTCGGAAAGAATCGATAAGCGATGACTCATTAGCTTGCTAGGAACTGCATTCAAAACTGTTACTTTCCATGGAGTCAATGACAATACGCTCCAAACGCTCCCTAGGTCATCAAGGGAATGAGTGTTGCACCCATTCTATCGGCGCAAACGCACCTTGAGCGCAGATCGACATGAGGGGGAGGGGAGTCTACCCCTATGGTCGGTTTTTATGATCAGCATGTGTGTCGCACCAACCCGTAAAGCGCTTCAACAGAACTATACTAAAGACGCCGAGAAACGATTGTGATAGCCACAAAATTCTGAGAAACGACTGGCTGCCAAAAAGTCCGTAAATATTAAAAGGCACCCTTCAGAATCATCTGTGAAGCAAGGTTGCGTAATATTCTACTAATGCGCCACAAACATCCGTTTTTTCAAAATTCATGCACACACGATCGCGACCTGCTTTGCTCATGCTTGCCCGCAAGCTGGCATCTCCTCCTAGATTAGCCATGCAATCTCGCAAAGCCAACGCATCGCCGACAGGGAATAGCAAGCCGGTAACGCCTTCCTCAACAGCATCAGTGACTCCGTAAACCCTCGAAGCAATTGCTGGAATGCCGCAAGCAGCTGCCTCTATGATTACAACACCGAAGCCCTCGCGATGGCTGGCCAGAATCAGGATATCAGCAGCAGCCATAAAATTTTCTGGACAATTTACAAATGGTTCTACATGTACGCGGTTACGACAGGGCGCAAGTGTTTCGGCGACCAGATCAAGCATGCCTTCCTCATCAGGACCAACTATCCATAAATGAGCATTCGACTCTTGCGTGGCTAGCAGAGCGAAAGACTCAGCTAGCTCTGGTATACCTTTGTCTCTATTAAGGCGACCGATATAGAGGAAGACAACATTTGAATCAGTCGCCCCATGCTTAGCTCTCAAGAAAGATCGCGCTTCTATATCAGGACTAAATCGTTCAGTATCTACACCGGATATTGAGCCGTTTGCCAGTACTATGGACCTTTCCTCTCGTAGCATGCCCTGGCCAACCAGAAAATCCCTCTCAGAGTGACTAACTACAGTCGCATCAGTACTGCACCAACCCACTAGCCTGTCTATACTTTTGAGAATATAGCGCCAGATACCGTGCCGTGTAACCCAGACTTCACCTTGAAAAGTGTGCAGGCGAATTGGGGTGCGAGCAAGCCATGCGGCAGTCATGCCAAGCAAACCCGCCTTGGGAGAAATGGTATGCACCAGCGCGAAACGCTCTCGCCTGAAGAGTAGGAATAATCGATAAGTCATCAGCAAATCGTGAAATGGCGCCGGCCCCCGGTTAAGAGCGAGTGGAACAACTCGGACCTTACCGCCCAGCGCTTCCTCTAGTAAATCCGGCGCTGATGTATTGACAACTAATGTCAAATTATACTTGCTCGAAAGTTCAATCAAAATCTCAAGAAGAAAGGCGCGCACCGTGTTCTCAACGGTAACAATCATGCATATTCTGTTGTTGCCCATACTTTCTAATTTTCTCTCTATAATTTCGAATCAATCTCTGCTGGTTACTAGTGCGCAAAGTGACCTGCCTGATTTCTTCGGACCACCGTCATCTAGAGTATGGCCTGTTGTGATGCCGTTACCGGCAGGGTTTTAATGTACTCATTCGGCGTAAGGTAGTTCAAGCTCGAATGCGGTCTGATCTGATTGTACTGTTTTCTCCATGCTTCGATAACAACACGTGCTTCAGCACGTGATCGGAACCATTCCATGTTCAGGCATTCATCTCTGAACTTGCCATTGAAGCTCTCATCGAGTCCGTTCTGCCATGGTTTTCCAGGATCACTCAACGCTGTATTGATGCCATGATCGGTGAGCCATTTCAGCACAGCCCGTGAGACGAACTCCGAGCCGTTGTCGGATCGGATATGGCGCGGAGCGCCATGCACAGTAATCAGTTTAGCGAGCTGCTCAATGACATGAGCCGAACGGAGGCGACCAGAGACCGTAATCGCTAAGCATTCACGTGTGTATTCATCAACGATGGTCAGGCACTTGAGCACCTGCCCGTTGGCACAACGATCGAACACGAAGTCATAAGCCCAGACGTGATGTTGTTGTTCCGGTGGTAACGGTCTCGGTCTGGAGACCAACGCACGTCGCCGTTTGCGCTTCTTCGGGACTTGCAGCTGAGCGATGCGCCACAGTCGCCACGCCCGATCGAAGCTCATTGGATGCCCATCGCGACGGAGCAAGATCGCTATCCGCCGATAGCCAAAGCGAGGATACAACCGTGACAGACGACGCATGGCTACCAATGCCGGCGCGTCCTTTTTAGCCAGCCGGGACTGATAACCTAACGTCGACCGGGCAACGGAGAATAATCGGCATGCCGTGCGTTGTGATAGTCCGCGCTTGATCGCGTAGGCGACTTGTCGTCGCCGCGCTGGCGCGGCTACCACTTTTTTCGGCTGACCTCCTTCATCACTTCGATCTCAAGGTCGCGCTCAGCTAGCAGCTTCTTTAAGCGGCCGTTTTCTTGTTCAAGTTGCTTGAGATGGCGAACGTCGTTCACCTCCATCTCACCAAACTTCTTACGCCACGCGTAAATGGTGGCTTCGCTCACGCCGTTCTTCTTCGCCACCTGAGTGACCGGCATTTCATCCGCTTCGCGTAAAATCCTGACAATCTGCTCGTCGCTATATCTCGTTCTCTTCATGGTAACTCCCTCCAAGGAGTACCATACTCTCAAGTCTCAACTGGTCCTAAAAATGGCAGGCAGGTCAAAAGCACCCGCTGAGGCCAATAGATACCATAGCATCATGGCTCCAGAAGCCACACGATCTTAATATGACTGTTTAATATATACTTAATCGTAGCCATATTGCCATGCCAATTTTAGCAATTGCATTGGCTAATTTAATTGACCTTTTATTAAACTATCAATCGTCAAAAAATGAAAATACAAATGACTATTACCAAACCCTCTAACTACTCCTCCAGTTACTACAGTTTTGAAGAATATAATTCGAAACAGCGAATGCTTACCTATTGGTATCAAATTAGGGAGATTCTAGCATTACGCCCAAAGAGCGTACTTGAGGTTGGAATAGGAACCGGACTGGTAACTTCGTATTTGCGACATACTGGAATAGCAGTGACTACTTTTGATATCAACCCTGCCTTGGAGCCAGATATAGTGGGTTCTGTCCTTGAAATCGGAGATAAATTTGCGAATAAGTTTGATGTGGTGCTATGCGCGCGTGTACTTCACCATTTGCCGTATGAGGATTTCCCCGCCGCGATCGGCGCATTGGCGAGCGTGTCGAACAAGCATGCCGTTGTGACGTTACCGACCGACGACTTCCGGCTCTATTTCATGGCACGCTATACGTCGTCGCCGTTCTATACAATGTCAATATCTCTTCCACTTTCTATTAAGAGGCTGATGACCAACCGCAGAAAGGTCTACAGTAACGATAACAAATACCGTAGTGGACTGTGGAAGGTTGGTGAAAACCGGCAAACGAAGAAATCGAATGTAGAGGCTGAAATAGGCAAGACCTGGAACATAGAGAAGTCTTATGCTGTGCCTGAAGATTCAGCGCATCAGGTTTTTGTACTGAAAAAATGTTAACCATATTTTTAGTAAAACGAATTTTTTCCAAGTATATATATCCAAAATGAAGAAATGTGATGTGCTTCTAACTTACGCTTGGGTGAGAAGCAGCTATGCCGCACTTCGTAGCTTGAATCGCCTTGGCTTAAAAGTAGCTGTCGCGGATACAAGTAGAATAGGAATGGGGCAGTGGTCTAGGCTTTCACATTTTGCCGGTCGCTATTCGTATCCCACGACACAGCCTGAGTTGTTCACTGAAGATATTGGACGTTTGCTGAGTGAGACAGGGGCAAGTTTTTTGCTCCCTGGGCATGATGAGACAGAAGTTCTGGCGGCGCATCGGGATCTGCTTCCTAAAAACATCGTTCTTCCGATTGCATCTGCAGATAAGATCGCCAAGGCTAACGACAAGGCAATAATGGCTGCGCATGCTGACCGTCTTGGAATTCCAGTGCCCAAGGTGATCGTCTGGAACAAACTGGAAGATCTTGAAGAGATTTCGGACTTAGGAAATGCGCCTTTTGTCGTCAAACTAAGGCGAGGAAATGGTGCTAAAGGTGTTTTCTATCCTGAAACTTCTGATGACGTTGCGCTCCTGTGCGCCAAGTTGTGCAAAGAATATTCCCTAGAGATTGACCGACTACCGGTAGTTCAGGAAAAGGTGGTGGGCGATGGCTGGGGAGTTTCATGTCTATATTGGCACGGAGAGCGCATAGATAGTTTTACTCATCAACGATTACGCGAAAAAACCGCTACTGGAGGAACCAGCACTTTAAGAGTGTCTCGTAGAAACCCTGTTTTAGAAGAATATGCTCACGAACTATTGAGTGATATGAAATGGCACGGATTGGCGATGGTTGAGTTTAAATACAACTCTGCGACCAAAGAAGGCTGGTTTATAGAAGTTAACCCAAGGCTTTGGGGGTCATTACACCTGGCCATAGAATCTGGTGTCGACTTTCCAGCCCTCCTTTATACGGCAGCCATTTATGGGCCAGAAGCTGCTAGGAAAATGATTAGGGAACAACGCGAGGGAATCATTGCGCGATGGTACCTAGGGGACGTTATCGTCGCAGCAACTGAGTTTGCTCACTTAAGGCCTGCCAATGCGTTCAAACTATTAATGCCTGGCGGAGCAGATACCTTCGATGATTGGTTTTGGGACGACCCAAGCGCGTTTCTTGGGGAACTCGCCAGCTATTTAAAGACATTTGCTAAGCATCGCAGCACTAACCCCGCTCAAGATGGGATGCTTGGCTGATCATTATGAATTTGGCAGAGAACAGAAAAGCTCAAGTTGTGAAACGCACTTTCGATGTTCTTTTCTCGGTGATTGGTCTGGTTTGCTTTAGCTGGTTGATCTGTTTGGCTGCACTTTTGGCAACTATTGATACCGGAAAAAACGGCATATTTAGGCAGGAAAGAATTGGTCGTGATGGCCGTACTTTTTTGATCAATAAAATCCGAACCATGCTTGTACAACAAGACTCCAATACGAATGTAACTGCCGCAAATGATCCGCGCATAACGCAATTAGGGACATTCTGGAGAAAAACAAAAATTGATGAATTGCCTCAGCTCTGGAATGTTCTCATAGGGGACATGAGTTTTGTTGGGCCACGACCCGATGTAACAGGTTTCGCAGACGTGTTACAAGGAAGAGACAGAGTGATATTGGCTGTTCGCCCAGGCATTACAGGGCTTGCCTCCATTAAGTTTCGTAATGAAGAAATACTACTTTCCAAAAGTGATGATCCAGAGGACTACAATAAGACAGTAATTTTTCCAGAGAAGGTTCGTCTAAATCGTGACTATATTGAAAACTACAACTTCATAACCGATATAAGAATAATTTTTCAGACGCTTTTGGGCGAAAATGGCCAAGCTTAAATATTAGATTAAATGTGGTAACAGCTATTTTGTATCTACTGACAGCCAGTCCCTTTCAATGACTCTTCTAGAAATATTTTTACCCATTTAGAGCGTGGCGTCGGGTGGGATGGGCTGCTTAGGAACTAGCGGAAACACTACAACCATGATTGGTTGAGCATTGCATTAGGCCGTCAGTCGCCGATTGGCTGTTAACTACAGGCAGCCTGATATTATGCTGCTGTCTCTTTTGGGGATTGCTCCTAGGGAGAAGGTTAAGTTATATGTTGTTCATTCAGTGGAGAAGGGCTGCGCGGTAGGAGTGCCTTGTAAATGTGGGGTGATTTGATACTTGCTCTCCTTGACGGGAAAGGGAGCGTTTATCCGAGAACAGCCGCAGAAGCAAATGCGGGAATAGACGAATATGCACCAGGAAATGATATTGGGCACATCGTGAGCCCATATCATGCTCCCGGTGACGTCCGACGCTATGGCGCTGACCCTGTCGCGGCTGACAATAGGGCAGCGGTGCAGGCGGCACTAGATAGCAACAACAATGTTTGGTTCCAGCCAGGCGAAATTTACATGACGGGCCGTCTGAATGTGCATAGCGACACAACCGTTGATCTGAACAACGCTACGGTAAAACTGCTTGCCGGGGTTGCTTGCTGGGAGACTATATTCTGGGTCTGCGCCACCAATCCAGATAACACCGCATGGATTCCAGCAGATGCCAGCGAGACTGTCCGCAGCAAAGTCAGCATCATAAACGGAACGATTGACGGGAATGTATCTAACAACCCAAGCCCTCAGATTGCGGACTGGGATCGTCCCGGCGATCACGGGCTGCACGGTATATTCATTGGTGGTGAAGCCAACCGAATCTGCGTGGACAATGTCCGGATCATAGATTGCTATACCGATGGGCTGATTATTTCAAACAACAGAAACATATATACCTATGAGAGCCACCCGACTGATGTAACAATTACTAACTGCGATTTTGATGGGAATGGTAGGCAGGGTATATCTATAGTCTTTGGCAACAACATAAAAATATCCAGTTGCAAATTCCGCAACACTTATAACTCCGGCCGACCCAGCGGACCATTTGCTGGCATTGACATAGAACCGGGTTATGGAAGTTATGTGCCGGGATATCCTGCTCCTTCATCCGTATTTCTCATTGACAACATCTACATTACTGATTGTGATTTCACCAGCAACGCTGGGCGTGGGTTTACAGCCATCATGGGGCCAAACATCCTGCGCAACTTAAAGGTTGAAGGGTGTTATTTCTCTGGAAATGGACACAATGGCGGTGATGGGCTACAAATTGGGATTGGCGCTCTTGGTCATACAGCTAGTAGCCTATTAGGGTCACTGGAGGATGTTGTATTCACAGACTGCACAATTGAAGGCGGATTCCAGACAACAGGCAAGATATCACCCCAACAACTTCAGTTTGTTGATTTAACCTTTAACAGTTGCAAGTTTGGTCAGTACGTTTTCGGTGAAAGGGGATTCGGTGCATTGGCTTGCGCCCCCGATTCTCGATTAATATTTAATGATTGTGAGTTTAGAAGACAAGGATCAATAGGTGACTCTGGCGCTGTTTCATTTACTTCTATGATTGGGTGCAGACTTGAGTTAAATGACTGTTCTGTTACCGAAACTGGCAAGACTGCTGTTTACTTCTTAGGCTGTACATATACGGAGTTATATCTACTCGGCACTATCATAACTGCGCGAGACAGGGGAATAGACTTTCGAGGTGGGGATGGGGCGATTGTGCATGTGGGACGCGGATCAATCATACAAGGTGCATCAGTGACGGGTATTTGGCTTGTAGGCGGTTCTGGCTACACGACTGAAAACAAATTAATTATTGATGACGCAATCATTAGAGATTGCAAGATGGGTATAGAGTTTTATAACAACGGCGGTATGCCGAAGCTACAATCTCTCGGCACTGTATTCGAGAATGTTGGCCCAATACGCACTACGTTGAGTGGCGATCATGCCACCGCGGCGAAAGTGATCACTAGTATCAATACACCTCATTACCTTATAACCGGTGATCCGGTAGGTATTAGACTTGATGATAATTCTGTCCACTGGACAACGGTAGATGGTATTCCAACTGCAACAACATTCATTCTGCTTGTTGGACTACCTTCTGCTGCCGCCTCTGGTAACAATATCTACGAACAGAAATTCACACACGGCAGTGGGTTTAACCTCATCTCAGAATTAAGCGGGGTAGGAGATCCTAACGGCAGAATCACTGCCGCCAAAGGCTCAACATACGTCAGCGAGAAAGGCCTCTATTGCAACACTAATGGCGTAACCGCTTGGATCGCAGAATGCCACTAACACCATTAATCAGAAAATATAATTGGTTAAAAGCATTCTCTCCAAAGTCTCATTGACGCCTAAGTGACAATTTACGAATTGCGAGCAATCAGAAAGAATTAATTGCTGCTACAACAATAGAAAGGTTAAATAATATTTCTGTGACATTGGCCCAAAGCTGCAACTTGCTTATGCGCTGAGTATCTAGCGGCACAACGATAGTGTCGCCTGCTTCGATTTTAACATTGCCGTTAAGCACAGCGCCATTGGCCCTTACTACGTATATTTGTTTCTTTGCTGCATTTTGCGTTTGTCCGCCACTTTGGTTTATATAATCATTTCTATCCAGTCTCTTATTGTAGAGGTGTGAAGTGGGAAACTGCACTTCGCCTATGACGGTTATAGCCTGCGTAACAGCGGGTATAAGCAGTCGATCATTTTGCTTCAATAACACCTGATATGACTGATTTTCAGGATCAGCAATAATTTTTGGCAGATTAATAACCAAACGTCCGGTGGTTTCGGTATTTCGCAACTTAGTTAATAGTGCGGCTCCCGCGTTCTGTGCATCTAGTGTGCCTCTATCCTCATTTGCAGACTGTAACGCTAGCGAAGCAATATCAGACTCAATCTTAGATGTCAGTTCTGCTATTCGCTTTTCTTCACGTTCGCGCAACTCCTGGCGAAGAAAAATTCCGCCCTCCGGAAAGGCTTGGTCTGTAAGCCCGCCAGCACGCTCGATGACGGAGTATAGTGAGGCGCCTGGATTGAATGAATATCTACCTGGAAATCGCACTTCACCTTGAAGACTGACGGATAGCTGTTCACGCCATTCCTGAATCTCACGAACCTGCAGCGAATCATAGGGCTTTAGCAATATATCAGTATCACCCTCATTCGCTAGTGCTGCTGCCGGGTACACCAGAATAACTTTGGTTCGCCGAATTGTGCCATCATCAGATATTTCAAATCTCGCTAGTTCTGCTTCGATGCCATAGGCACCCTCAGCAAGATTCGCGCCTGCACGTATAAGATCGCTCAAGCGCATACCCGATTCATACGGATAATTGCCAGGTGCGCGAACTTTTCCGCCGATAGTGACGATTTCGAGTGGATTTTCAGCGCTCGCTTGCAGTCGCAACTCGTCGGCAAGTATCTGGATGTCTGTAGGCAGAGGCTCTTCCTCTACAATGGCGGCCTCTGTCCCTGCACGTTCCGAATCAAGATCGAACACGCGAATAACGTCACGCGGCTGTAAAAGAACATTGTCTTCTGACGCGGGATTAGCCAACGCCGCTTCAAGGTTTGCAGACATGGCCTTAACCCGTTGCTCAGGCCAGGTTTCTCTACGAATTAGCACGTAATTTATATCAGCCTGTGGCTTGAGCTCAGCCAAGCTGCTTATTACATCTGTTAGATGGAGGCCTTCGCGCCATTCAAAATCACCAGGGCGGAGAACGTGGCCGACCAATTGAATACCACCTTTGTACCTGGCTAGTACTGGCGGAATAAGTAGAATGTCGCCGGTCATCAGGACACGTTGTTGATCTGTAACATTAGTCAGATCTAAGTTAAGAAATGCAAGCTCCCAGCCCCCTGTAATTCTTTCAACTCGCGCTCTTCGTGGAAATCCATTTGGCAACAGCCCTCCAGCCAGTTGTACAGCTTCACCCGCTGTGGTCTCCTTATTTAATTCATAGACTGCAGGGCGCTTAACATAGCCACCGATACCAACTGTAGAACCAATAGGGGGGATAAAGATGACATCACCAGACTGCAGCCTGACGTCATTTTTCGTGTTGCCATCGATCAAAAGGTCGTACAGATCCAGGGTCTGAATCAGTTTGCCGCTGCGCTTAAGCTGGACGTTTCTGAGTGAGCCGATTTCGCTAATGCCACCGCTCAGAAATAGTGCATTTGTAATGGTCGATAATCCGCTTACAGTATAAGAGCCAGGCCGCCGCGCGTCACCCAGTACAAATACTCGAATGGATCTTAATGCGCCCATGGAGATTGCAGCGCTGGTTCCAATAATGGTACTGGCCACTTTATCCAGTATTTCTTGTTTGAGTTCTTGAAAATCAAGTCCAACAACATTAATAGGGCCGACGTCAGGGAAATTTATGGTCCCGTCGCGATTCACTACCAAACTATATTGGCGGTTTTCTTTACCAAACAGTTGGACATCAATAGTGTCCCCAGGGCCAAGCTTATACTCCGGAGGCACTGGTATGTCTGTAGCTGGAGCGAATGTTGTCGGCGCGCCTGCGAACAGTGCATTTCCGAAAGGCTCGAGCACGATATCCTGTTCGAAGAAACTTAACTCAAGTTCCGCCTCATCCAAGCCTTCTTCTTCAACGTCCTCTTCCTCTTCAAGCGGCAAAGTAAGTTCCGGAAACTCAATTGGCTGATCGACACCTAACCCTGATGACCTTGTCAGCTCTTCCAAAACTTGCTGCCTTTCAGAAGGTGATAGCTGTTGCAGCATCTGCAATTGGCTATTTGTTGGACGTGGACTCTGCCCGTTCGCTACCACGGTAAGCAGAGCCGCAAGGCAGAACGCAAAAATTTTGAATGTGGTTAGTGACCTATTCATTTTTTATCTAACATCCGCTGAATTGTTTCGTAGTGGGGGTAGCTTATAATATGGCGAATAAGCATACACGATTAATTCTATGAGATTCTTGTCTAACCGAAAGGTTAGTGGGCGCGTTGAGCGGGTTCCATTTTTGATAGTGCATATGCCGCCTAATTCCATTTGGAGCTGACTGGTGAGTAACATATTTGTGTCTCACAGATACTGTCGATGCGACTGGTGCTATCGCACTCTGAATCGCCCCCATTTTACTAGACACCTTCCAGCCATACAAAATGGCACCAGGAGAGGTGAATATGAGCAAGCAGCGATACACGGACGAATTTAAGGTAGAAGCGGTTAAGCAGGTGGTTGAT
>Ga0105051_10006489_pt1 | contig 12580 bp, 11 predicted proteins | sample FRY02_FD_78383 | JGI IMG/M metagenome (GOLD analysis project Ga0105051, IMG submission 78383) | Freshwater microbial communities from Lake Fryxell liftoff mats and glacier meltwater in Antarctica - FRY-02 (megahit assembly) | ecosystem: Environmental > Aquatic > Freshwater > Ice > Glacier...
ATCCTACCATTGGGTTCGGACTAACAGAACCAGCTCCAAGACGGGCAAGATCAATACAGCGCTGGAGATAGTTTTGATGGGGATACATGCTGTAAAAATAGCTATGAATTACTAAAAATCATTCAATGCCTGTTTATTTATATTCAATCATATAGAAAGCAGTAGTTCAGTTTATTTTTCAGTTGAATTGGTTTACTTTGCGACATGACTTTCAGAGAAGCAGAACGTATTTTTATCGACAGCCTAATATCACTACACGATAAGCAGGAAGCTATTAGTCTTGCTTGGTTAAGTATTAGTCATACTTTTAAACTTGAACGGACTAATTACCTAAATTTAAAGGATACAGAAATACCTGTTGATAAATATGAATCATTATTCAAAATCCTAGAAGAATTAAAAACCGGAAAACCACTTCAATATGTGATTGGTGAAACAGAATTTTTTGGGCTTAACTTTAAGGTTAATTCCTCAGTACTTATACCTAGGCCTGAAACAGAAGAACTTGTTGAGTGGATACTTTCAGACCTTCGAATATCGAAAAGAGCATTAGAAGGAATAAGAATCATTGATATCGGCACAGGAAGTGGCTGTATTCCTATAACAATTAAAAAAAACATTCCTGAAGCCCAGCTTTATGCGATAGATATTTCGCAGGAAGCATTGGATATCTCAAAAAAAAATGCAGTCTTAAATCAAACCAAGATAAATTTCATTCAGGATGATATATTGGAGTCATCAAACACAAGTCTGAATAAAGAAAAATTTCAGATTATAGTGAGTAATCCACCTTATGTAATGGAGGCAGAAAAGCAACAAATGCTCCCTAATGTTCTTGATTATGAACCACATATGGCATTATTTGTCCCGAATAATAACCCTCTTATTTTCTACAAGACTATTGCTGACTTCGCCATAAAACATTTAGATACAAATGGGTTATTGTACCTTGAAATAAATGAAAACCTGGGTGAAGAGACCATTAACATATTAAAAGAAAAAGGGTTAAAAAATATTGAATTAAGGCAGGATCTTCGCGGAAAAGACAGAATGATCCGAAGTAAATTAAATTAACTAAAGCTTTATATATACTACTATATTATACTTATTATAAACTAAATATGGTTACATTTTTGGAAGCTTCATTAGATCTTCTTTCCGTTCACAGGGTTGGAAATAAGGTTCAGAATGAATTTTATATTTTGTCTGAGCAGCCGCTGAGTATTGATGATGAAATTTTAAAGAATTTGCTGATTAAGTATTTTTTGTCGGCATTTGAAAAAACAAATGAGGTTTACAGGTTTACTCACTCTAGCGCTGACCTTAATCTTAATGAATTGTTCAATTTCAGCTCTAAGATGTTTTCAGATATGGCCTGCTTTCATGAGCTGAGTGGAAACATTGCAAAGTACCTCTTTGATATTTCGAATCATCCAAAAATTAAATCAGGAGAGCTTTATGTAGCTTCCTTTAAAGATTTACAACTAGAAGGTGAAATGGTTGATGCCATTGGCATATTTAAATCTGAGTCAAAGGAAAGTTATCTTAAAGTGAGTTCGGAACAGGGTGGCTTTGCCCTTAGCTATGAAGAAGATGCTATAAATATTCGGAATCTGGATAAAGGCTGTTTAATCTTCAATACAGATAAGGGGGATGGGTACAAGGTGATGCTGATTGATCAGACAAACAGAGGCGATGCAGCTTACTGGAAAGATGATTTCTTACAATTAAAAATCAGAAATGATAGTTTCAATAAGACAAATACAACATTAGGCGTTTATAAAAATTTCATTTCCAGTAAAATAGATGAAGATTTTGATATTTCTAAGGCGGATAAGATTGACCTCTTGAACCGCTCCATGAAATATTTCAAGGAGAAAGAAAGTTTTGATCTTAATGAATTTTCAGAAGAAGTGATCGAAAATCCCAAAGCGATTGAATCATTCAAAAAATTCAGCCGCGATTATAACGAGGAATTTGATGCAGGCATTGATCAGCCTTTTGATATTTCAGGAGCCGCAGTAAAAAAACAATCTAGGGTGTTTAAAAGCGTTTTGAAACTCGACAGGAATTTTCATATTTATATTCATGGAAACAAGGAACTGATAGAAAAGGGTTTTGATGATGATAAATCAATGAATTATTATAAGGTTTATTTTAAGGAAGAACAATAGAATTAGTTTCTGGGGTGAAACTGAATGATGGTATCCCTTAAATAATCACGGTCCAAATGAGTGTATATCTCGGTTGTGGTAATACTTTCATGACCCAGCATTTCCTGTACAGCTCTAAGGTCGGCGCCACCTTCAATCAAATGAGTTGCAAAGGAATGTCTAAAGGTATGCGGACTTATACTTTTATTTATACCAGCTTTTTTTGCCAGATCCTTGATTATCAGAAACACCATCACTCTTGATATCGGATTCCCCCGCATATTTAAGAATACGAAATCCTCTTTACCGGGTTTTACGGCTATATGAACGCGCACTTCATCGATAAAAATATTTAAAAATTTAATAGCGTCTGATCCAATCGGAACTAAACGCTCCTTATTACCCTTCCCAAGGATCTTTATAAAGTCAATGTCCAAGAAAAGATTCGAAATTTTAAGACTTGTAAGTTCAGAAACCCGTAATCCGCAACCATATAAGATTTCGATCATGGCCTTATTACGCATTCCTTCCGCTTTTGACAGATCAATGGCTTCTATCAATTTGTTTATTTCGAGAATACTGAGGGTATCGGGTAATTTTCTGCTCATTTTAGGACTCTCAATAAGGGCTGAAGGATCAGTTTTTATCTGATTATCCAAAAGTAAATATTTAAAAAATGCTTTTAAACCCGATAAAACCCTTGCCTGTGAGGGAGGAAGCATCCCTAGTTCATTTACCCATACCAAAAAAACTTTTAAATCATTAGCAGTAACTTCTGATACTACTTTATTTACAGTTCTACCTTTAAAAAACTGAATCAGCATATCTACATCATGCAAATAAGCCTCAATCGTATTTGCCGATAATGAACGCTCTAATCTTAAATATGATTTAAAGCCAATAATTCCTGTTTGCCAGTCCAATTTATTTTTTATTTTTAATTAATGAAACGCCATTTCGTATTCATAAATTTGAAATCACAAATCACGAATAATCAATGAAAATACAGATAATTAACGGACCAAATTTAAATTTACTGGGCGTACGAGAGAAATCTATCTATGGTGATAGCAGCTTTGATACTTATTTTCAAGAATTGAAAATTAAATACAGTTCTATTCAGCTAGATTATTTTCAAAGTAATGTTGAAGGTGAGATCATTAATAAATTGCATGAAGTTGGCTTTAGTTATGATGGCATTATATTGAATGGGGGTGGATATACTCATACATCTGTAGCTATTTCAGATGCTATCGCAGCAATCAAAACGCCTGTAGTTGAGGTTCATATCTCTAATATTTATTCTCGTGAAGAATACCGACATATATCACTTACTGGAAAGAACTGTAAGGGGGTTTTAACCGGTTTCGGACTGCCTGGCTACAAAATGGCTTTAGATAGTTTCCTTTAAACTGCTAAATTTTCTTTTCTTTAGGATAAAGTATTGCCAAACGATACTTCCTTTATAGAGGCCTAAAGCATTAAACTTTGTAATATTTATTTGGCTTGCCTTATTAATATTTTTAAATAGATGGCCTAAGAAGTAAAAATGAGCCTTGCTTATTGCAATTGCATTTTTGGGTTTACCATCAAACAAATACTTAATCAATGATAATAAATCAAGCCAAAAACGAATAAAAATCACCAAAAATGCCATGCCAAAGGACAGATTTTTTTGAAGTAAAACCAGGTTATTTCTGAAATTAAGATAAGTTTTAAAAGGACTATCCGCATTCAAGGTACCACCTCCAACATGATATACCTTTGATTTCGGACAATAAACGATCATGTAACCTTTATTCTTAAGTCGCCAACAAAGATCAATCTCTTCCATATGAGAGAAGAAATCCGGATCAAGCCCTCCGGATTCTAACCAATAATTCCGTTTTATGAATAAAGCCGCACCGGAAGCCCAAAAAATTTCAGAAAAATCATCGTATTGTCCATGATCATCTTCAATAGTATCAAATATTCTACCCCGGCAAAAAGGATATCCTAAAGAATCAAGGTAGCCACCAGCCGCTCCGGCATATTCAAAATGGTCTTTTTGAGAATAGGAGAGAATTTTCGGTTGAGCTACAGCAATATTCATTTCAGATTCCATCAAGTGGATTACTGGTTCTATCCAATTTGGGGAAACTTCAACATCAGAATTTAATAAAATAAAATACTCTGCATCAAGCTGTTCTAATATCCTGTTGTAACCACCTGCAAAACCATAATTCTGATCATTTTGAATAACTCTGACACCAGGATAATTATTTTCAAGGAATTCTACAGAATTATCTGTTGAAGCATTATCACCTACCACAATTTCAAGGCAGGGGTATGTACTACTTATTACAGATGGAAGAAACTTTTCTAAAAAGCCTTGCCCATTCCAATTCAGGATTACTGCTGCTACTTTAGGTACTTTGGTCATTTCTTTAAATTCTCCGGACTAAATTTCCATCTTTTATGTGACCATAACCAATATTCTGGCTGAAAGCGAATATTTTTTTCAAGTTCTCTGATATGTAAATTTGTAATTTCAAATTCTTTTGCATGTTCAGGAATATCAATTAAAGATTTAACTAAACATTCATAATAACCTCTTTTTAATCTATTTAAGCTAAAATAAATAATTGGATTATTTGTTTTTAATGCAATTTTTTCAACTCCAAGAAACACAGCTGTCTGCTGATTTAAAAAGCTAGTAAAATATTCTGATTCTTCATGGCTCGGTGTTTGATCTCCCACTAGAACCAATACATGTGGCTCATTTTTAAACTCCACAACCTTTCTGAGTGTCTGTTTCATTGGTACCATAATAGACCCAAACCGACTTCGCATAGAATTCATTAATCCTTCAAAACGTTTATCTGACAAGGGCTTATAAACGACAAGGACTTTTTCTTTCAATTCAAGCCCAATTGCTACCGGACCCCATTCCCAATTACCATAATGTCCGGTAACAGCAATGACTGATTTTTCATTTTGAAGATAATTTGTCAGTATTTCTAAGTTTTTGAACACGAACCTTTTTTTGATCTCATTGGCACTAATGGATATTGTTTTGACAGATTCAAGCATTAAGTCTGCCAAATAGCGGTAAAATCGCTTTTCTATCTGCTTAAGCTCAGATTTTGATTTTTCAGGAAAGGAATTTAATAGGTTTTCTGTAACAACCTTTCGTCTGTATTTAATGATGTAATACAAGAATAAGTACAATATATCCGAAAAGAAATATAAAACAGGGAAAGGAAGAAAAGATATGGTATTTATTAAAACAGATGTAATTCGGAATGTAACTCGATTCATTAAAATTGGAATATACAGATTAGAATGAAATGTTCATGTCCCAGCCAATAATTAACTCCTTGCAGCATGGCTGTTAAATTACTAATTTTAGCCTCTGTTATACAAACATAACTTATACGATGGAAAAAGGTGCAGTATTCCCTTTATTTTATCTTCCTTCCATTGAGTATTTCAGTAAAATACTCAAACATAAAGATAATCTCATTTTAGAGAATGCAGAAAATTTCCAAAAACAAAGCTATCGAAACAGAGCCACAATCCATTCCCCAAATGGACCTCTAGACCTTATTGTACCGCTTATCAGAGGCTCCAAGAATCATACGCCGGTAAAGGATGTTAGAATAAGCTATGACTTTAATTGGCAAAGGCTACACTGGATGAGTTTAGAAACTTCATACAGAAGCTCAGCCTATTTTGAATATTACGAAGACGATCTTCATGTTTTTTATCAAAAGAAATGGGATTTTCTTTTCGATTATAATGAAGACCTATTTCGCCTATTTAACCGTTTACTTAAAATAAATATTACTTATAGCTACACTAACAGTTTTGAAAAAATATATACGGAATTGAATGATTACCGGGAAAGCATACACCCAAAACAATTATCCCAAATTGGTTTTCAACCATATTTTCAGGTTTTTGAAGAGAGAAATGGATTTTTACCAAATTTAAGCATTGTTGATCTTATTTTTAATCAGGGGCCACAAAGTATTCAGTATCTTTAATTATGTCGAGGATCCGAAGAATAAGCTTAAAATCCAAAAAATATGTTCCAATAACCGGAACAAGTCCAGGCTCAATTCAACTTTTTGAAGGTTCGTTAAAACCCAAAATTATAATTTATTCTTACAAAGGTGATCAGTTTCATAGCCTTGAAGTCAATTCAACTGAGGAAATTTCAAGTGGTTTAGAATTGTATCCAGGTTTTAATCATTGGCTTGATATTCGCGGAATAGGCGATGTAAATCTCCTTGAATTTCTTCAAAACAAATTCAATATAAATAAGCTGGTCATGGAGGATATTACCGACTGCCGTCAAAGACCAAAACTTGATGAGTATAGTGATTTCCTGTTTACAGTAAGCAGAAATATGTACGTTAATAATAACCTGGAGATCGAAAATGAACAGGTATCTTTTATTTTATTACCTCACATACTCATCAGTTTTCAGGAAAGCTATGTTTTAACTTTTGAACCAGTAGTTCATCGTTTGGAAGGAGGGAAAGGAAATATTCGGACAGGGGAAACATCCTATTTATTATTAATAAAATGACAAAAAACTATCTAAAAGACACCTATGATCATTGCATGCAGATAATTGATCTTGTAGAAAGCTATAAAGATTTGACTACCAGTCTTGTAGATATGAATTTATCACTTATAAGTCACAGGATGAATGAGATTATGAAAGTTTTGACCATAATTTCATCCATATTTATACCGCTTACATTTATTGCGGGGCTTTACGAGATGAATTTTGCAAAGCAAGATCCGGAAACAGGTAAAATGCTTCACAATAATATGCCTGAACTTTACATGGAGCATGGTTACATCTATATCATAGCGGGAATGCTTTTGATTGCAGTCATACAAATGATTTTCTTCTGGAGAAAAGGGTGGCTCAATAAAAGCTAATTTAAGAGAGGCTTAAATTTTAAATTGCTCCAATGCAATTTTCTTAATCCTAAGACGACAAAAACGGGTCAATTCTCATCTCTATTACCTACTTTTATGGTATGCAGTCTTTCGAATTAGATAAAACAGATCTTTTAAAGATTAAGCGGGCTCTTGAAGAAGATGACTCGGTATTGAAAGAACTTATATCTGAATATCATACCTCAGAAATAGCCATACTCTTTGAAAGTTTATCTCAAGAATCGAGGGAACGAATAATCAGCATTTTACCTGCAGAACTTGCATCCGAAGTTATATCTGAGATGGATGCAGAGTTTCATCCTGAAAAACTGCTTGAAAACCTGCACCCGGATAGACGTTCAGAAATCGTAGAGGAGCTTGATTATGATGACGCTACTGATATTATAAGCCAGTTACCGGAAGATCAGCAACAGGAAATCCTTCAGGGTCTTGACGAAGAGGATGCATCAAATATCAGGTCCTTATTAAAATATGAGGAAGATACCGCCGGAGGTCTGATGAATACCCAGGTGATTAAAATCAATGAAAATCTGCAAAAAAAAGAAGCCCTAGAAGAAATCATTCGCCAGTCGGAAGAGATGGAGGAGTTCTATACCATAAATGTAATCGATAAACACAATATTTTAAAGGGAATTGTTTCACTAAAGGATTTAATAAAGGCACGTAACAATGTCAATATAAGTCAATTGATTATATCTAATTTTGTTTATGTAAAAGCGGATACAGACCAGGAGGAAGTAGCCAAATTAATTTCTCAATATAACCTTACCAGCATTCCGGTGGTGGATGATCATATGCATCTGCTTGGTCGAATCACATTTGATGATGTGATCGATGTTATGGAGGAAGAAAATACGGAGGATATCCTGAAAATTTCAGGGGTATCTGAAGACGAAGAACTTGCTGGTAACTGGAAAGAGGCCGTAAAGAGTCGTTTACCTTGGCTTGTTCTAAACCTTGGTACTGCCTTTCTCGCAGCCTCTATCATTCGCTATTATGATAACACCATTGCCAGTTTAGGATTACTTGCTGGTTACATGGTTATAATTGCAGGAATGGGTGGAAATGCAGCCACTCAGGCACTGGCTGTAACCGTAAGACGTATTTCACTAAACGATCTTACTGACAATCAGGCCTATAGAACTGTACTAAAGGAATTTACAGTAGGATTGATCAATGGGGCTGTGATAGGCATTGTTGTCTTTATTTTTGCATTAGTTTATGACCAGAATGCTATGTTGGGTCTTGTAATTTTTGTTGCAATGACAGGCAACCTCGTTATTGCAGGAATTTCTGGTTCTGCAATCCCTCTTATTCTTAAAAGAGTGGGAATAGATCCTGCTGTAGCATCATCAATCATTATTACCACATTTACCGATGTTTTTGGCTTCCTGCTTTTATTAGGTTTGGCCAGCAACCTGATTCTTTGATTCAATAAATTTCCATTTTCAGGATGATGATTTTATTATAAATTTGTTTTGCCTTAATTAATGGCCAAATAATATGACCGAGATCAGAAATAACTGGACTAAAGAAGAAATAGCAGAAATATATCACAGCCCGCTACTCGACTTAATTTATCGTGCCGCAACAGTTCACAGAGAAAATGAAGATTATTCAGAAGTCCAGATCAGTAGTCTAATATCTATAAAGACAGGGGGCTGTCCTGAGGACTGTGCATATTGTCCGCAGGCCGCTAGGTACCAGACTGATCTTGAAGTTCAGGCCCTGATGTCGGTAGAGCAAGTTACAGATGCCGCAAAAAAAGCCAAAGATGCTGGAGCGTCCCGCTTATGTATGGGTGCAGCCTGGAGGGAAGTTAGGGATAACCGTGATTTCGATCGTGTTATTGAGATGGTTAGTTCGGTAAATGCTCTTGATATGGAAGTTTGCTGTACATTGGGAATGCTTTCTGAATCTCAGGCGCAACGCTTAGCTGATGCTGGTCTATATGCTTATAACCATAACCTAGATACTTCTGAAGACGATTATAAACGTATAATTACAACAAGAACATACGATGATCGTTTAAAAACGATTGATAATGTACGTAAGGCAAAGCTCACCGTCTGCAGCGGTGGAATAATTGGCTTGGGAGAAACTGTCAATGACCGTATTGCAATGCTCAGGACGTTATCAAATATGTCAAAACACCCAGAGTCAGTTCCTGTTAATGCCCTCGTACCTGTGAAAGGAACACCACTAGCAGATCAACCAAGGGTATCTATTTGGGAAATGATTCGAATGATTGCTACAGCACGTATTATTATGCCAAAAACGGTAGTTCGTCTCTCTGCAGGAAGAACAGAAATGAGTTTAACAGATCAGGCTTTCTGTTTTATGGCAGGTGCAAATTCAATATTTGCCGGAGATAAATTATTAACTACACCCAACCCGGCATTTAATGAAGACATGGAAATGTTTGAATTATTAGGCCTGAAGCCACGTGAAGCTTTTAAAAATGGTCGTAAAGAAAAACAAATTGAAAACGTAATTTCGTAAATCTGAATTAATAATGACCTATAGCTTAAATTGATTCTGACTTAGCTTTTGAAGATCCAGAATTAATTTATTGACTAGTTGAAGTTGTTCTGATAACAAATTTGATTCATTGGAATTTTTATCTAAGGTTTTCGTTTCTGGTACAATTAATTCAATTTCTTCCAATTTAACATCTTTCATACTTTTAATCACCTCTGATAAAGTAAATAAGGATCTTTTAATCAGCTTAATATGTAAATCGTTCACCTCTGAAAGACTTTTCTCCTGGAGATTGGTTATAAGTGTAGCTGTATAAGAAGAAAGCATGTGATTGAGGACAACAAATTTATGTAGCTCCTTACTATTTTGTTGCTTACTTTTTGGTTCGGAGAGCATTCTCTGAAACGCACTACCCAGATTTGCTGAACTCACATAAACATTCTTTCGAGCCAATTTATAAGCTGTAACATCTAAGGTATTTCCAGAAAGAATACTTGCAACATTTTGAAGGTATTGATAATTGGCAATCAATACTTCCCGCATAAAATCTTTAAGTTGGTATGACTCCCAATGTGGTAGAACGAGATAACTGGCAGAAATTGCTATAAATGATCCAATGAAAGTATCAATGATTCTTTCCTGAGCTATATTGAGATTATTTTCACCGAGAAAACTGAATAAAATAAGGATATAAGGTGTCATAAAAAGCACACTTACTATATAATTAAGTCTTTGAAAACTATAAGAAGCAACCATGAATATGAGTAGGAAAATGAAAAGGGTGGTTTGATCTTTTATAAAAATAAGGATAAGCGCCCCGGCAACACCACCTAATATAGTACCTATCAGTCGTTCAATATTTCTTTGTTTAGTCAAACTATATGCTGGTTTTAGAAGAACAAGAATTGTAAGCAGGATCCAATAACTATGATGTCCGACCGGAAATAACTTGGAAACCAGAAAACCAATCAGGCACATTAATGCAACTCTAACTGAATGGCGAAAGATGGATGATTTAGGACTTAGATTCTCTTCCAAAATCTTAAAATCAAAATTCTGGTGTGAAACAAATTTGCTTAAATCCACTTCATTTTTTATTTCCTGCCCTGACGTTTGTTTTTGATTGAAGTAAATATAAATTTTATCCACGCGACTAACCATGTTCCTGACATTGATTAGAATCTTTTTTAGTACAAAGGCATTGATGCCAGTTTCTTCAACTTTATCAATACAGATTTTTAACCTTTCGAGCTCATATTTAAAGTTATGTAGACGTTGCGGTATTTCATTGCTAATGATATAATAACTAAGATTTTCAAGCTCCTCGGAGAGCTTTATGATGATTTGTTTAAATTCCTTTAGCGATTGTGACTTACCGAAAGTTCGATGTAGGGTGTGATAATCATAATGAGTTGCCATCGTTTGTTCAAAAAGGTCAACAATATCAAGAAAAACTAGAATCAGTAGTCTGCCTGCAAAAGTTGATTCTTTGACCATAACCTTAGTCCTGAACAACAATTCTCTTAGAGAATCCTGCTGCTGATTTACTGCAACCTGCTGCGCAATAAGTTTTTTGTAATTATCATCAAAATCTGTCTCATAATCATAGAAATTGGCCTTTAGCCTCACATATTCTGCAATTTCCCGAATACATTCACCCATAGCCTGTTGTGCAAGTCTATATGGCCTGATCTGTGACAAGGAAAGACTGAGTAGCATATACCATATGCCGCCAATTAGGATATACAAGGAGTGACCCAAGGCACCATTTGAGGCAGTTACATCATGGTCTATTGAAAGAATCATAACAAGTAATGCAGCTGTCCCAATAGAAGATGCCCGGTTACCAAAGACAGAAAACATAGAATAAAAAAAACATAGAATTAGGATTTCTATGCCAACTAGGATAGGATATTTATTTATTAAGCCGGTAAGTAATGTGGTCAGAAAAACGAAAATACAGCAATAAAGCATTCCATTACGCTTATGATTGATAGGTCCCTGATTATCTGCAATACTCACACAAACTGCTCCTAAAGAAATCGTCAAGCCAATTGAAAGCTGGTCTAAGTGAAAGAAAACCAAAGAGGGGAGAAGTACACCGAAGGTAATACGTAATCCTTCTGAAAAGTATTGGCTAAAAATAAAGGTTTTAATCTCCCTAGATTGTTTCATTAATATAAATATTCAGATAAATCTTGAACGCTTAGCAAAAATACCGATTCTGAATGATTAAAGATTCATGAACCGAAAATCGAAAAGAGAGAATATTTATCCTGCTATCCAGAACCAAAAAAATGAAAAATGTGGATTACTTACTATTTGTAATTTGTTAGGTATAACAGCACATTTTAGGTAAATCATATTCTCCATCCATTACAAGCAGATATTGAAATATTAAAGCTGTTAATAACAATTGATTTTATGTTAAAAATCTGTTCATAAATAACTCCATTTTTACTTGCATTAAATCTATGAGGTATCTATATTAGTATTAATAAGAACGAAGTACTTTGACAGCCTGATAAAAATCCTTAAAATCTATTGGTTCTCGAACCTCTAAAGATTCTGGATAAAATAAACAAAGACCGGAAAGCTAAATATCGAAAGATAGATAGTTCATGGCCAATGTTCCAAAAGACAGGCATTACACTAAATTGCATTCGATCTACGGATTGTTTGCAAATAAAAGTAAAGGGCCACGGGTACCGGAGTTTGAAAAGACAAAGGACAACGAGCCAGTTAAAATATTGAAATCTTATGCTTTTTAGCGACTACGGTTGCGAAAAAAGTTGAAACGGGAATCCAAATCGCAAGATGAAGGTTCCCGTTTTCTTTTATATAAATATTCAGAATAAACTTTATTCTTTTATCATCAGCCCAAAGCATATTCAATCATTAGAAAATTCCATTTGGACAGGCATTAAGTTTCACTTTTAGAATTTAAGATCAGGTATAAATTGCTCATTTGTTAATAAAATGATTAA
>Ga0105051_10006502_pt1 | contig 12564 bp, 12 predicted proteins | sample FRY02_FD_78383 | JGI IMG/M metagenome (GOLD analysis project Ga0105051, IMG submission 78383) | Freshwater microbial communities from Lake Fryxell liftoff mats and glacier meltwater in Antarctica - FRY-02 (megahit assembly) | ecosystem: Environmental > Aquatic > Freshwater > Ice > Glacier...
AAGTGGCACTGGAGATGGAAGCGGAACCGGAACTGGAAGTGGTGCAGGAACTGGAAGTGGTGCAGGAACTGGAACGGGAGATGGCACTGGGACTGGCACTGGCACTGGGACTGGCACTGGGACTGGCACTGGGACTGGCACTGGCACTGGGACTGGCACTGGCACTGGGACTGGGGATGGAAGCGGTACAGGAGCAGGGACTGGCGGCGGCACCACTTCCACACAAACGGTAACAAGCCCCGTCACTACAGCCAAGCAACCAGCAACTGCTACGCTACCTGAAATTGTTCAAGGGCCTCCTACGATTGCCCAAGCAATGCCAACCCCTGCGTTTTATTATGGTAAAGAATTTGGATCTGAACAACAAACCCTATCCCCAGAGGGTGAATTGTTGCAATCTTTGTATCAGCCTCTAAGTGTTACCCAAAGTGGAGCAGAGCTTGCCGCAGGGCAAGGAACAGGGGAAAATGACATAGTGGCATTACTGCAATCCCTGCTTGGGGAAGGCATGGATGAAAATGATCTCCTTGAGATCTTGAAAGGATAATTATGGCTGACATGGCTGATATCTATGATATGACCGGTACTTATACCGATGTCTCAACTCCTTTTACACAAGGTGTAAACGTAACACCTATAGGTTTAACAGCCGGTGGTGGAAACCCTAATTCTGTTTTAGATGATGGAAGTTTAAGTTCTATTTGGAATAATATAACTAGCGGTAAGTATAATGATGCAATTAGTGGCATTTCAAAAATCTTAAGCGGGGCTAGCACTTACGGTACTGCTGGTCAGCTTACTGGACTTACCGGTCTTTCTTATCTTTTAAACAAGATTGGAGGAGGCGGTGGTTCGCCAGCATTTGCTGGGTATAAAGGGAGTATTCCTTCTTATACAGCCACCCGAGAACAGACTCCATATTCGACAACAACCATGACTAATGCCGCAGGGCAGACAGTTCCTCGCCGTCCGGGTTCTGGTGGTATCACTTACTTTAATCCTACTACCTATACAAAGAACGCTGCTGATGGCGGTCTAATGTCTGGCTATCCAACGGAAGCTGTTCTGCGTATGGCAGATGGTGGTACAGCTTCTCTTGGTTCTTATTCGGATGGCGGCAGACTATTGAAGGGCCCCGGTGATGGTGTATCTGACTCTATACCTGCTGTTATCGGCGATGATCAACCTGCTCGTCTGGCTAATAATGAGTTTGTTATCCCCGCCAGAATAGTTTCTGAAATTGGGAATGGTTCCACTGATGCCGGTGCGCGTAAACTATACGCAATGATGGAAAGAGTACAGAAGAAACGATCAAAGACAGTAGGTAAAAATAAAGTGGCAGTAGATTCTAAAGCCCATAAAGAATTAGACAGGCTATGAAAAATGCATCAAAGGCTAACAAACATTTGTTTGCGTAAGGAGTAAAAATGGCAACTACTGATTCTACTGGTGTAACGATCCCAACCTCAGAAGCATCAACCCTATCAGCATATGCAGGCCCGTATGTTACGGAGATGCTTGGCAAGACTAAAGCTCTTGCTGGGACTCCGTATCAGACCTACCAAGGCCCGTTTACAGCAGGGGAATCTGGGCTTCAGTCCAAGGTTTTCCAAGGGTTGGGTTCTCTGGCTTTCCCGTCCAATCTTGGTCAAACGTTTACAGGTTCTACGCCATCTGCCGGTTTAGATGCTTCTGGCAAACCTATCCAAGGACAAGGTATTGCTGGTCAGTACATGAATCCTTATCTTCAGTCTGTGCTTAACCCACAGCTAGAAGAACTACGCCGTCAATCTCAGATTACCCAAATGCAAAACGCAGGTCAAGCTGTTGGTCAAGGCGCTTTTGGTGGCTCCCGTCAGGCTTTAATGGACGCAGAGACACAACGTAATCTGATGCAAGAAATGAATAAGACGGTTGGTGCTGGGTATGCAAATGCCTATGAAAAAGGAATGGGTCAGTTTAATACTGAACAAAGTCAGGCAAAGACTCTGGCTGATCTATTGGCAGATCAAGGTGGGATGCAGAGAAACATTGAACAACAAGGCATTACTGCTGATTTTAACGAGTTCCTGACACAACGAGATTATCCTCAAAAGCAACTTCAGTTTATGCAATCAATGCTACAGAATTTACCAATTTCCACTGTGACATCACAGCCGGGGCAGCAATCTTTTCTAGGACAAACTGTTGGTGGTATTGGTGGTCTTGGTCAGCTTCAAGATGCATTGGCTAAACTAAAGATTGGCGTGTAACATGAACCTTATTCAAATCCAAGAGCGTTTAAAAGACGTTCCTTTAAATGCAGTTATTACCTATGCCAACGGGTCGAACCCTGACATACCACCCTATCTTGCCTTGGCTGAGATCCAACGCAGGAATAGTGCTCAACAAAAAGCACAACAGGCACAGCCTCCGGATTCTTCTGTGAAAGATCAGATTGAACGTAAAGCAATGGAGCAAGGCACTAATCAACTAGCAGCCGATCAGGCTAAACAGCAACAGGCTCGTCAGCAAATGATTCAGCAGCTATCTCAGCAACAACAAAGTATCCCAGAGGGTCTTCCTCAACCAGAGGGGATGCCAGAAGCTGCTTTTGCTGATGGTGGAATTGTTGGACTGCCTGTAAACAGCAACATGTTTAACTTTAATAGCGGCGGGATTGTTTCTTTTGCAGATGGGAAAGTTGTAAAAGCAAAACCAGTTCAAAAGAAAGTTGCACCACCTCCCCCAAAAGATTACATGACCATGGCAGAGGAAGCTTTAAAGGTACAGCCAGAGATGCCATCTAGCCCAACCGAAATGTTGGAAGCAGCAAAGCTAACCAACCCTGCTTTACAGCGCCCTATTGGCGAGGATTATTCTGCGAAGATTAAACAGTTTGAGCAACAGGATGTTTCAAATCGTCAAGCATTTGAGGATCGTGAAAAAGCTGCCCAACGTAGGGATTTCTGGAATTCATTGATTGCTGCCGGTGAAGCCTCTCGGGGTGGTGGTGGTATTGGTTCCTTGCTTGGGGGTTTTGGTAAGTCTTATGGCGCTTCTCAAGGGGCTGCCGATGAACGTCGTGCTCGCCAAGAAGCTGCTCGTCGTGAGCAAGATATGAGCATGGCAAAGCTTAACTTTGAAGTTCAGAATCTACAACGCGCAGAAGCTCGTGGTGATGTTGAAGCTGCGTATAAACACAAAGCTGAGATTGCAAAAATTCAAGCTGATCTACAAAAAGACAAAGCAATTGGATATACCAATCTTGGTAACTTGCAAAGACAGAAAGAGTACAACGACATTGTTCGTGCTCAAATTGGTCAATCAGGACAACAAATTGGTCAATCAGGACAACAACAAGCCCCTGAATTTGTAAAGCTTGTCGAATATTTTAAAAAGCAAAACCCAAATCTAACCAATGAACAAGCTTATAAATTGGCGGCTGGTTATAGCCGTCAAGGTATTGCTGGAGATCTTGCTGGTGAACGTCAGGCAAGTAAGAACATTGTTGACATTCAGAAGAGATACACGATGTCTATTCAGATGGCTCGTCAGGCAGGAAACAAGTCTCTTGAGGAAATCTTGACTAGACAAATGCAAAATGAGATTCGTGAAGCTACCGGAGGAGTTCCCGGGGAACCGGGGCAATCTCCTGTGCCCACAGGATTCAAAGTTACCAGAGAGAAATAAATGGCAACCTATCGTGTCGATGCGCCTGATGGACACACCTATCGTATCGAAGGCCCTGAGAATGCCAATGAAGCTGACATTATTAGGGCTGTTCAAGCACAATATCCATATGCCCAGAGTTCAACAGCAGAGCTAAAGCAACAGCCTCGTGCTCCTTTAACAATGGGAGATGTAGGTCGTGGTGGTCTGGCAAGTCTTACAGGTTCTCTTGGTGCGATTGCTTCTAGCTTTGGGGCTGAGACTGCCCCTGCTAGAGGGTTAAGAAGCTTTGCCTCTGAGGTTCAATCAGGCATGTCCCCTGCTCGTCAAGAAGAGATGCGCCGTCGAGAAGAATTAACTAAACGCGCAGAAGGTCAAGGCATAGGCTCAGAGATTATGTCTGGCTTTGGAGCGGTTGCAGAGGCTCCTATTGAATCTATAGCTTCTGGCATCGCTTCTTCTATCCCAGCTATCGTTGCTGGCTCCGCAGCTTTGCTTGCCAGTGCTCCACTTGCCATTGCTGGCACAGTTGCTCTGATTACCAAACTTGCAGTGGGTGCGCTCCAAGGCGCAGGTGAAACCAAAGGTAACATCTTTGATACTATCACCGAAAAGTTAATGCAAGAGAAGGGCATGTCTCGTGCTGAGGCAGAAGCCCAAGCTATTAAAGCTCAAGAATACATTAGCGCCAATGCACCGGGAATCATGGGTAGTGCAGCAGCAGGTATGTTGGATTCAGTCACAGGTGTTGAATCTATTTTTGGTAAAGCGGCTAAAGCCAAGTCTGCAACCCGTCCTCTTACCCAACCGGGGGTACTCGGCACCGCAGGTAAGGTAGCTATTCAAGAAGCCATACCAGAAGGTATTCAAGGCGGTGTGGGTCAGGTTGCCCAGAACGTTGCTCTCCAAAATGCAGGTATTGATACCGCCACCTTTAGTGGTGTTGCGGGAGCAGCAGCCAGAGATTCCCTAATGGGCGCTCTGACTGGCGCTGCAGTCTCCCCACTTCAGTTATCCCAACTCCGTAAGGAATATGAAGGCGACAAGCAAAGACGTTTAAACGAAGAGCAGGAAAAGATTGATGTTGAGGTTCGTAAAGAAGAAGAAATCCTCCGCAAGGAACAAGAAGTCAAAGCAGCCGAGGATAGGGTTAAAGAAGAAGAGATCCTTGCAGAACCTCCTATTCGGGTTCCTAGCCCCATTAATGTTCACCCAATTCGTAATCCCCTTGGGAATGTAGCCAAGGAAGATTTACAGGGAGAGGGTATTGATCCTTTCCTGAGCCAACATATTGATGAGTATCGTAAGTCTGCCGGTCTGCCTCCGGTTGAAAACTATTCCATAGAAGACATCATTGGCTCCATGCCCGGCGTTAATCCGGCAGAGGAACAAAACCAAATAGATATCATCCTGAACTCCCGTACTGGGTATCAGGGTGAAAGACTGACTGCCCAAGATGTCATGGATCAGGCAGCAGCAAAACAGGTAGATAAGGATGAAGCTTTAGGTGATTTCCTAGCCCGTACAACAGGGCAGAAAGACCCTAAGTCTATGTCCCAGTCGCAGCTTTTTGCTGCGTTTAAATCTATACAAGCCCTACCCGAGGGTGAGCCATTAGAGACAGGCACCAATGCTGTCAAGTTTGATGACAAGCAATATAAGGCAGCAATTAATGGGTTGGACAAAATTGTCTCCGAGGAACCTATCCTTGTCGGGGATGCTTTAAAGAACATTAAGTTATCCACAGGTTTAACTGAGGATGCCTACGCAGAATCGATCCTAGACGAGGCTGTGCGCAGGGGTGATGTTGACCGTAGAGGCGACAAAATAAACGCTCCAACGACCGCTGAAACCCTTCCAGAGGGGTATTCAATCCAAGAAGGATCGTTTGAACGGGGTGAAAGACCAGAGGGATTCCAGATCCAGATGGGTGAGGAAGTCCTGCCCGAGGTCTATGATACTCAGGAAGCTGCCGATAAGAAGTTGGAAGAGGTCACTAAAGTCCGTGGTCAGATGGTCAAGGACATTAATAACCAGATTACCCAGCGTCAAAATGATCTTGTTAAATCGCAAGAAAACTTAACAAAGATGCAAACCGCAGGTCAGCAGGGAACCCTTGCTTACAATAAGGCAAACGCAAAGCTTATCCGCCAGCAACGGGCAACCACAGACAACATTGCTCGTTTAAACGAACAGCTTGCCCGCGTAGATCCGGAGAGTAAACCGTTGTCCGTTGTTAAGCCCAAGGCAAAGAAAGTCAAGGGTCGAGGCTTTACCCTGTTTAAAGACCAGAAGGCGGTTAAGTTCTTTAAGACCCGTCCAGAGGCTGAGGAAGCCATCCTTGGTGGGTTGGAAGAGACAGCCCTTCAGGATCTAACCAAGACCAAAGGTCGCCGCACCCTAAAGACAAAGGCAGAGCAAGAGATCGCTCGTCGGGCAGCACCTAAAGAAGAGGTCAAGCCTGAGCCTAAGCCTGAGTTTGAATCCACCCTTCGGGAACTCCTTATCCGCTTTGGCTTAAAGAATGTTGCTTTAAACATAGAGAAGGACATGGCAACCGACGGCGAGTATGCCAAGTCTGTTATCAGGATTGCACTTGACTCAGCAAACCCTGTCAGGACTCTGCGTCATGAATCCGTCCATGCCCTGAAGGAACTTGGCTTCTTTAAGCCTAACCAGTGGAAAGCACTGGAGAACATGGCTAAGAAAGAATGGATCAACACCTATCTGAAACGTAGAAACATTAATGGCGAACCGTTAGAGACAGGTCAGCAGTCTCGTTATGACGCATACATGGATGTCTACAAAGGTGATCAAGATGCCATCATTGAAGAAGCCATCGCAGATGCCTTTGCAAACTTTGATGCAACCAGAGCGCCTGTGGGGATGGTCAGAGCCATCCTGCGTAACTTAAAGCTATTCTTTGAAGCCCTGCGTAACTCCTTAAATGGCGCTGGGTTCTTGACCTATGAGGATGTGTTTGGTAAGGTTGAGGCAGGTCAATTAAGGACGCAAATCTATGAAAAACGCCTTTATCAAAAACTGAGCGGAAGGAAAGCAGATGACATCGGATACGAAGAAGCAATCATTGCCCAATCCAGTGAGGGTAGTGGACGAGCAAGACCAAGTGTGGTCTTCTCTGAGCAATCTAGTGGTAGGGATGAACCCCGAGCAGAGGTCACAGAAACTCCAGCAGTTCGTGAAACTGGCAGAGAGCCAGCCAAAGGAGTAAAACTCAGCCTGCGTGACACTGATCAGTTTAAACGCTGGTTTGGTAAATCAAAGATTGTTAATGAAGATGGTTCCCCCAAGGTCATGTACCACGGAACCGTTTATGACTTTGCTAAATTCAGACCGGGGATGAAGATTGATTCCCGCAGAGCATTCTTTGTTACTGATGATCCAAAGTTTGCAGAAGATTTTGCCCAAAACTTTACAACTGGTGATGGCTTTGGATCAAACATCATGCCTCTTTATGTCAATGCGGAAAACCCGTTTGACTATGAGAACCCTGCGCATGTTGACAAGATTAAAGGGATGGATAATGTAAATCCAAACTTGGCTTACATTGAACGCGGGTCATGGCAAGGCATTGAAGATCCACTTGTCCAAAATGCAATTCAGAAAGCTGGGTTTGACAGTTTCTATGTCATGGAAGGTGGCAGGAAAAATCTTGGGGTGTTTAACCCAGAGCAATTGAAGTCTGCCATTGGTAATGTTGGAACCTTTGACAGGTACAACCCTGACATACGTTACAACCTGCGTGAAAGTATTGATCCTGCCATTAGAGATTCGGTAGACAGAATAACTACTGCACGGGAGGAAAAGGGATTTGTTGAGCGGATCTTGTCTGCAATCTCTCCTGAATCTTTTTCTTCATTCCGGGCAAAGGCTTTAAACAGATATAACCGCCTTAGTGATTATGATCAAGAGCTAGTTCGTCAAAGAGGCGGGGCAAAGCTTATGGCTGATGCTAGTGCTGAATCTGCTGCCCTGATGTCTGATCTGGGCGCAGGTTTAACTGCATCTGCCCTTGGCGTTCATGACCGAGTGGGGGGTATCCCTGTTTACAAGAACGGTGTCGCCACCGTTAGCAATTTAAACAACACAGTTAAAGGCCCGGTGAGTATTTTTGCCCCGCTGGCTAAGTACGGCAATCCTTATATTTATCAACTGTACCAATTTTGGGCCGGAGCTAAACGAGGCAAGCGCCTGCTAAAAGACGGGAAAGAAGAGGTTTATACCCCGGCTATGTTAAACCATGCCAAGAAACTGGAACAACAATACCCAGAGTTTGTAACTATCCAGAAAGAATGGATCAAGTTTAACAATGGTCTAGTTGAGTTTCTTGTAGACACAGGAGTTCTATCTAAAGACAGGGCTGAAGAGTTCACCCGCTACAGCGACTATGTGCCTTTCTATCGTCAGTTCGACGGGGAAAGAACCATAGGGCCTAACTTGTTTGGTTCTATCTCGGGGGTCAAAGGGCCTAAAGGAATCAAAGGTAGTAAGGCTCCACTGGCAGACTTCCTTGAGACTATTGTCAGGAATACTCAGTCTTCCATACAGATGGGCATCAAGAACGTAGCAGCCCAACGTGCCAGAGATGTTGCTGTTTCTATCGGAATGGCAATGCGTTTAAATCAACCCTCCACAGATTTAAGTGTTTTTACTGTTCTTGAAAACGGTAAATTAGCTTATTACCAATCATCAGATGATCTTTTCATTAATGCAATTAAGAGTTTAAACATGCCAGATATTCCATTTATTGGAATACTTTCTGCCCCGGCAAATTTATTACGAAACCTTGTTACTAAAGATCCGGGCTTCATGTTGGCTAATATGGTCAGGGACTCCATGTCTGCCTATGTCACTTCAGGTTCAGATTTAAAGCCAGTTATCTCCACTATTAAAAACTTTGTGGGAGCTATCGCAGGCACATCCCCCGAGTACACGGCGCTTTTAAACGCTGGTCTCATCGGTGGGTATGACTTTTCCCAGAATGTTAAGCAATCAGGCAAAACAATGGAAGAGGCTTTAAGGATCAAAGCTGGCATTAGAAACAAGATGGATTACGCTACAGGAGTTTGGCAAGCCCTTGAGAAAGGGACTACCGCTTCTGATGCAGCTACCCGTATGGAGATTTACAAGAACACCTTAGCTCGAACAGGAAACGAGGCAGAAGCTTTGTTTAGGGCAATGGAAGTTCTAAACTTTAATCGCAAAGGAAGTTCTGCTGTTGTCCGTATATTGACAGCCGCTGTTCCCTTCCTGAACGCTCGTGTGCAAGGCTTAGATGTCCTTTACAGAGCAGCGGCTGGCAAAGGTTCTGGTGATGTCAAAGAAATCCAGCGTAGGTTCTTTGCGCGTGGCATGACTATGTTTGCTCTTTCTTGTCTGTACTGGGGCCTTACCCATGATGATGAAGAGTACAAAAAGCAGGAGCAGGAAACCAGAGATAACTACTGGTTGATCCCCTCTATGGGAGTAAAGATTCCTATCCCATTTGAGGTTGGTATCTTGTTTAAAGTTATCCCTGAACGGATTATGGGTTACGCCTTTGGAAGCGACACCGGGAAAGACTTTGCCAAATCAATGGGACGGCAGCTTACGACCACCCTTATGTTTAACCCAATACCGCAGACTTTCCTTCCTTTGGTGGAAACAGTTACTAATTATTCTTTCTTTACCAAAAGAGACATCGTTCCTGAAGGATTGCAAGATGTTGCTAATCGATACCAAATAGGCCCCGGCACTACTTTGACTGCACAGTTGATTGGAGAAGGCACAGGTCTTTCACCAATACAGATTGATCATTTATGGAAGGGTTACACCGGAACAATGGGCATGTACGCCGCCGATGTTTTGGACATGATCCTTGATTTAAACGGTGACTCACCAAAGGTTTCAAAGCGTATAGATCAGTTGCCTATTATCAAACGGTTTGCGATTGATCCAGAAGCACGGGGAACGGTTACTGCGTATTACGAAATGAAGAACGCAGTAGATGAAGTTACCCGCACAGTTAATCTATTGGAAAGAACTGGTAAGTTCACCGACATGGGTGAATACATGCAAGACAACATGAAGTTACTTGCATCCAAAGATTATATTCAAGACTTAGAAAAACAAATGAAAGAGTTGCGAGAGATGAAGAATCTGATCAGAAGCTCAGGAATGACTGGAGATCAGAAACTGGATGCCATCACAGATATTTCAAAGATGGAAAACCAACTGACCTCCAACATGCGAGAACTCAAGAAGCTGGTCGGAGAATAAGCATACTGTTGTTGAACAACCAGCCCACTGTTTTACGGTGGGCTTCTTCCCACATGTTTACACGCTCTTGCTTGCTCAGGTTCTTGCCTTGATCAAGCTCTGAATGGCATTTAAAGCACATGGCTGCTATACGGTAGTCATGTGCCTTAATACTTTTACCCTTGCCATCCCTCAATTGATTGCTGTGTGCTGCGACAACTGTTCCGTCTTGGATGCCGCAGCATTGACAAGGTGAACTTCTTATGGCTTCAAGAAGCCTTACGTTTCTATAGTTCAAGTTTTCCACTTAATGACTGAAGGATTAAATTGGGGAGCAACCCTACCTAAAGACTCAATACCTTGTGCACATTGAATCCTGAAGTCTGCCCATTTTTTGTGGAACGCAGGATCTTCTGTCGGCGGAAGCCACCCATTTTTGCGCCATCGAATAGCTATATTCGTAGTGCTTGGTGTGTAAATGTAGTTATCATTTAGGCTGATCCAATTTCTATTTCTTTGATTCATTTATCAATCTCCTAATTTCAATGACAGGTATGTCAAGCTTTTCATGGATCAATAAAATAACACTAGAAGAAATAGCCATCTTTCTGTGTCTTATTTTGCTAATAACTGGTGGCCCATATTTAAAGTAATTAGCAAGTTGTTTGTCATTTTTTAAATTTAAATGATCTAAAAGATAATCAAGCAACGCATGTTTTTCAAACATTTTATCTTTATTCATACATATCTCCATTTTTATTCATCTGTTATTTTTGTGATAATAATTGCAATGCCAAACATTATTAAAATCCCAATGCCAGCACTCATCAATACAAGACCAACAATCTCAAGGATACTCATGGCTCTGTTTCTTCGCGCATGATATGGGCTTCAAGTTCTTCGTTAATCAATTCGGCAAACGATTTACCTGAAGGAAACCTCATCTGCGCAGCTTTATTATTTTTAACAACTATCATAGCTTTTTGCAAGCCATCGTTAAAGCCTTTGAGATAAGGACTGTCCACTACCATTCGTTGCTCTACCCCCTCCCGAATTACTTGATTCATCGACATGTTAGATTTCTTCGAGAATTGTTTAATTCGTTTATGAGTTTCCATATCAAAATAGACAACAAATTGTTTATTTAAAAGGGTCATCTCCAAGCCTCCAGTCATCATATTCTTTGATCATCTGGTCAAAGATCTGCTTGGCTGTTTCGTTCCCGTGGAGTTCAGTACGTGAATGTATCTCGCACTTTAAACACATTTTATGGGCAGCAGCTTCTTCCGATTCAACGCCCATAAATTCTTGGAAAGATTCTTCCCTGCACAGTATCCCTGCCTTCTGAACCCTGTTTTTATAAATGGTAGCTGACTCATCATCTTGGATACGGACTAAAGCGCAGCCATACCTTGCCCCAACGTAATCCCGGATAAGCTCTTCGGGGATCTCGTCGGGGTGGATAGCTATAGTCAAAATGAACCCAGTCCTATCCTGCTTTAAAGCAATCTTTTTTGCCTCGAATTGGAGTGCCATCATCGCTCCTGTACTTTATGCCAAAGGAAATCAAGAACAGCGTCATATCCTGTAGCCTGATGATGTAGATTATCTATAGCCTCTTCTGACAAAAAAATTTGCTTCTTTTGGATTTCAATGATTCCGTGTAAACGGACAAGCTCGTCAGCCATTTTGTTTTCTTGGGGGTTTTTTTTCATGGCTCACCTCAGAAACAATTGGTTGTACATGAGGTTCCCTGACAGCAGGTCATGCATATCACTGTCTTGCCATTAATGAAATACGTGGTGGATGTGCAGTTAGCCCAGACAAACGATGCGGTTGTCAACGCCCAGATAGCTATCAATGCTTTCATAATATTACTCCTCAGAAAGGTATAGAATCGTTCATGTCATCATCGGATGACACATTCTTAGGTGGCACTTGGTTTATATCGTTTGCTCCTATGCGCTTCACCGCAAGGGACAAGTAAACATTTCCCGCCTTAGACATCTTCTTCCACCCTGAGATAGGCACAATCAACCAACCCTCTTTGGTCTTTGAAAGATTAGTCATGTTGGTAATGTCGATAACAATTTCCCCCCAGTAATCTGGGGAAGTCGCTTTCTTCTTAGTCTTCTGTGCGTTCAGACTTCCCGAATCAATGTAGGGTTCCTTTTCATCCATTTGCCTTCTCCTTTAGATCAGCCTTAGCCTGTTTAAACATCTCAACCACCTCAGCATGAAGCTGAGGCATTCCTGCTTTCAACTCATCCAATGCGTGCTGGTTATTTTTCCAGAATGAAATAAGGTCAGGCTCATCAGGGCAATAACCGATAAAGTCGCGAATGCTTTGAACAAACATCCTCATGGTCTCCAGATCGGCTTCTGCGTCCTTTTCTCCACTGGTCTTGGGGGTAGCCCTTGGTTTGGTTTCCGGCTTCTCTACGGGCTTCTCCTCGCCTTCTGGGAGGTCTTCTCCGGCATAGATGTAAAGTCCTAGTCCTTGGAAGGCAATCGCCTTGGTCAGGCAGCGCATGATGGTTTTGTTTATCTCAACGGCATCGGGGGTTTGAATACATTGATTCTTGAAATCCATTACCGGCAGGAAACATGTTATTGGCTTGCTAAACATATTGACCGTTACCCATACCATTGCCG
>Ga0105051_10006507_pt1 | contig 12559 bp, 5 predicted proteins | sample FRY02_FD_78383 | JGI IMG/M metagenome (GOLD analysis project Ga0105051, IMG submission 78383) | Freshwater microbial communities from Lake Fryxell liftoff mats and glacier meltwater in Antarctica - FRY-02 (megahit assembly) | ecosystem: Environmental > Aquatic > Freshwater > Ice > Glacier...
CCTTGTTTTCTCTTTTGTTATTGATGATACGATTCTTCTTAAGTTCTATCTTAATCGATCTTTCCTATAGTTGTTGAATCTTTATGATTTATTAGTCTTGTCTTTTTTTCATTCTTGTTATCATATACTAATGGCGTTTTATTTTTTATTTGTTTAGTACCTACATTATATTAAGCGTTCTGCTTTAGTCTAAACCATCTTGTTTTCCTGTAAATAGTTTTTTAAAGGTTTTGACATTGTCCTACTGTTATTTTTACTCTGATCAAGGCTTAAATTTATAGACTGATTAATTTTGTTCTGTTATTTGGTATTATCTTTAAACTTACTCTCGACGAGCTGCTTATCTACTGATCTCAAATGGTCTATTAGTTTTTGCTTCATTTTATTCAGTTATCCGATTTTCACGCTTTCTATAGTTTATTTTTATAGCACATGCTGATTTTGATTTGAATACTTGTTTTATTAATATTAGAGGCTGTTTTATTTGTGGGTCAATTATAAATATTTACTTTCTTATAACTAATTCTACCAACTCGTGTCGATTTTTTTTTAAGATAAAGTTATTTATCAAAATCTTCTAATAGGCTTTTTATTCCTCTTTCTGATTCATCTAAGATATTTTATATACTTTTGGCGAATGATTGAAGGAAATTGCCAAGGAATTTCTTTTATTTTTAGGGTGGCTTTTAATTCTGAGAAGAAATTTGTTTTTTCTTTTTAGAAGAATTAGGTGCTGATGCTTGCATTAAATAATTAATCAAAGGATAACATTACTTTTAATAACATAGGATAATATACTCTATTTTATACGATAAATATCAGGTCTATTTAACTATAAAAATAATAAACAGTAAAAGGACGATGAAATTAATAACAAGGCCAAATAATTTATGTTTGGATGAGTGCTAAAAAATTAAGAAGTCCTCTTCAGATAACAAAAATTCCTCAAATTAATCGACATTTTTCTAAAGATTATTTTCTCAATGCAAGTACCTAAATAACAATTAATAAAAATAGGCTACAAAAAATACATAAACATGCAAATAAAGTGATAAATCAAATTTAAACAACAAAAACTTAGGCTATTAGTTTTTTGACTCTAATAAATAACATTTTCAACTAAAGCAGGCAGCTTTCGAGTAATTGATTGAGCTTGAATGTCAAAACTATCTTATAAAAGTCAATCCAAGTACTTTTAATTTACTATATGAATAAGATCACCGATAAAACAAGGAATTTATCATAGGAGCGATTGAAAAGTACGCCTATGAAATGTGCTACTCTTACGAAATCGGGTGCATTCTTTCTCATGTATCCTTTAATTGGAAAAACTGGGAGGCTGAATTAATACTGAAAGAGTTGATAAGGTAATATTCACATGTATTTATTTCAAAAGTTTACAAATAAAGCTCCTAAAAGGAAAGTAAAAAGCATCATCTTATCGTTTATGGCTTAAGCTGTGTCTCAATGTATGTGGGGAGTGTCTACAAGCAGCTTTAGGATAAAACTAATCTATTTAATATAAATAATCGATGGTTTAAGCTTGTTCAACGCATGTTTTAATCACTTATGTTTTAATTTATACCCGCAAACTTAGCACGTTGCCTAGTTTCCATATATTTGAACCCTGATAACAAAATGGAATTTCTTGGCGATTAAAATACTAAGGTAGACCCTTATAGCTTGATTAAACCGTTTGGGTAATTTTTCAAGCTTCTGATAAGTCTGTTTCATTATACATGCTTTATGAAGAGCCCAGTTAATATTGATCACTTATACGAGATTTGCTCTAATTGTTTTATGGGAATAGTTTAATGGCCAATCATTATCTCAAACTCACATTAGTTTGATCTCCCTATTCCAGAATTTTAATTCAGTTAAAAAATCGGCCCAAAATGATAGAAATATTAGCCTCTCATACTGGATACAATATTCAGCGATTAAAATTAAATAAAAAATCTGCAATTAAAGCTAGATTCAAGCTCTCCATTTAAAATTAGAAATTATTTTTAATTCTTTTACTAAATAAAATTATTAAAAATGCGAGAATAATTATTTCCAATCAGGTTTCATATAAAAAAATATTTTAAATTCTCTAAATTTGTACTTATTAATTGGGTTTTGTTGAAAATCATTTATTTGTATTAATTACACAATAAATATAACCACAGAATGTCCTTCGCAATAATCGCCCTCATTGTATCATCAGGCATTGTCGGGCTTGTATGGGCTTGGTTCAACTACTCAGCCTTGTCAAAAATGGAAGTTTAAGATATAAACAACATCAATGAAGAAAGGCTTCTGAAAACATAGCATCTGGGAGTCGTTGAAATCGGTGCGATCATAAAAAATGGTGCAGATGCCTTCATTGCAGCTGAGTACAAAGTGTGCGCGGTGTTCATCGTACTGATGGGCGGAATCGTGTTCATATGTGTGGATAGAATGGAGGTATGGTTTACGACTGTGGCATTCTTTGCAGGTGCTATTACATCAATGTTCTGTGGTTTTTTGGGAATGAGAGTCGCAACATATTCCAACTACAGAACAACTTTGGCAGCCAAGACATCTTTAGGAGCAGCTTTTAAGACCGCTTACAGAGCAGGTTGTGTCATGGGATTCACCTTGGTTGCAGTTTCAATGAACGTTCTTCTCTTATTGATCTATGTCTACAAAAACATGATGAACATTGATGACAGTTCAAAGGTAGATAACTACTACTACGATATTTTTGAAGCGGTAGCTGGATATGGACTCGGAGGATCTACAGTTGCCCTGTTTGCCAGAGTTGGAGGAGGTATCTTTACTAAAGCCGCTGATATTGGGTCAGATTTGGTAGGAAAAGTTTAAGCCGGACTACCTGAAGACAGTCCTAAAAACCCTGCTACCATTGCCGATAATGTTGGAGATAATGTCGGAGATGTCGCTGGTATGAGTGCCGATCTTTTCGGATCTTTTGCTGAAGCTACTTGCGCTGCTCTCATCATTGGAGGAAACTCGATCACTAATCTTGAAAAAACTTCCGAGTTCTCAACTTTCCTTTTTGTTCTAACGATTCCAGCAGTCGGTATCTTAGCCTCAGTTGTCGTCAGTTCTTTAATCACTTAAGGATAATAAATCACTCAAAACATCGAAGTCGAAAGTCAATTAAAAAAGCAATTGATTTACTCAACAGTCTTGTTGATTCCTTTGATTTGGATCATTTCAGCCCTTGCTTTCGGAGATTTTATCTTTATCGACAATGCAGGAGCTTAATTCCAAAAATCTACATTCGACATATTCTCATGCATTATTTTCGGATTAATCGTAGGTTTAATTATTGGTTATGTGACCGAAATAATGACAAGTTACTCTTACGCACCAGTTAAAGAGCTTGCAGATTCATGCCGAACAGGTGCAGCTACAAATATCATTTATGGTTTGGCCCTTGGATATCTTTCAACAATCATTCCGGTAATCGCTCTCTGTTTTCTTTGTTATTATTCTCACTTTACCCTTGGATACTACGGAGTTGCTTTGGCTGCTTTGGGTATGTTGTCAAATCTTCCCATTTGTCTCGCCATTGACGGGTATGGCCCAATTTCTGACAATGCAGGAGGAATCGCTGAAATGGCCGAATTGGATAAATCAGTACGAGAAAGAACTGATGTTCTTGATTCAGCAGGCAACACGACAGCTGCCATTGGAAAAGGATTTGCTATCGGATCAGCTACTTTAGTAGGATTCTCCTTATATGGTGCTTTCTTACACTCATGCTACAGTTTTGGCTCTCTAAAACAAGGAGAAATGTCCTTCGATGATCCGATGATTTTCACCTCCCTACTTTTCGGCTCCATGATTCCTTATGCTTTTTCGGCTTTGACAATGAAATCAGTCGGAAAAGCTGCATTGGGAATGATTGAAGAAGTCAGAAGACAGATCAGAACCAACCCAGGAATTTTGAACGGATCAGCTCTTCCAGATTATGGAGAGTGCATTAAAATTAGTACTCAAGCTTCATTGAAAGAAATGATTATGCCTGGACTTTTGGTAATTCTTTCTGTTATTCAAGGTTACTGTTACTCCATTCGCACTCGGATTCATCTTTGGACCCAAAGCTCTTTTAGGATTCTTGCCCGGAGCCATAGTCAGTGGAGTTCAGATGGCAATTTCAGCATCAAACACAGGAGGTGCATGGGACAATGCTAAAAAGTATATCTAAGCTGGAATGATGGTTTAAAACGGATAAGCAGTAAAAAAAGGTTCATAAATTCACAAGGCAGCAGTTATCGGAGACACAGTCGGAGATCCTTTAAAAGACACAAGTGGTCCAAGTTTGAATATTTTAATTAAATTAATGGCCATTCTGTCATTAGTTTTCTGTAAATATTTCTCAAGTAAAACCCACTGAAACATTTCTTCTATAAAGTGATGTAGAAATTTAATTTATAATTAAAATATCTGTATAAGAAAAATTAATTTAAGAAGATAAAATCTTCTATATTTAGAAATATAATTAGTTCTATTTCCTTGGTCTTATATTTTTTTACTTTAGTAATTGATTTTTAAATAAAAATATCAAAGTATTAAAGATGCTGCGTTCAGTCGATCTACTTTATAAACGATCTTTAAGTATATTTTAGAGAGCAAAAAAGTTAAAATATCATGTCTCTAAAAATCAATAATTTACTGTTTTATTCGAAGAAAGATATTTCTAATTAGGACCCAAACTGTATTGTTTCTTCACTTTGTTTCCATTATCGATTGTCTATTATGTTATTTATTTGGAACCATCTGGGTTAACTGTAGTAGTTTTTTTTACCGTAACAGTCTTACCATTTCTAGAAATTAATAAACAATTACACTGTTTTTGTCATTGTGCTGGTCGATTTTGAGATGCCGCCACCATTTCCTCCAATAGAAGAGCTTGAAAAAGAGCTTGAGCTGAAACCACCCATGCCCTTAGAAAAGAAATCATCGTTTCCGAAACTTGAGAATCCACTAAAGCCCCCCAACCCTCCAAAGCCACCAAAACTTTGTCCTTTCTTTTTACTAGAGAATCCATTTCCAAAAAAGTCAGCATCAGCATCATTGTCGAATCCAAAGTCGGTGAAAAAGTGCTTAAAAATGTCATCAGCGTTGTGGAAATTAAACGACGTGCCGTGTTTTGGAGCATCGAATCCGTATTGATCATAAGCCTTTCTTTTTTCAGTGTCTGTCAGTATTTCATATGCTTATGAGATTTATCTGAATTTTTATTTGGCTTATTCCTTATTATTTGGATTTTTATCAGGATGCCACTTAATCGCCATTTTTTTGTAGGCCTTTTTAATCTCAGTTTATGTTGCGCCTTTAGTTATTCCGAGGACTTAGTAGTAATCTCTTTTCTTGGAAGACATTCAAAAAAGTTTATAATTCAAAATAATTATAAAACTTAATAAAATTGATAAAAGAGAATTCTAGAAAATCTAAATTCTCTAATAAATTGTTTCTATACTAAAGTAGCTATCAATTTAGTAAAAATATATAAAAATGAATACATGATTGTCTAAAAAGGTAATCTCTAGAAAGATAAATGTATATCGATTTTGTTTAGAGAGATTTCTTAAAATGTTAATATAGATTTCAAGATTGAAGTTATAATATGTAAAGTTAATGTTAAATAAAATGATTCAGTTTTTATATATTTTCGATAAATTCAATCCTATTGTAATACGTATATATTCAAATAACTCAAATTTAGTTTATATATACTGTTCAGAATGAAAGTGAAAGGTAAGGATAGATTAATAAAGCAACAAAATTCAAGAATCCCTTCGATCTAATGGAATAATAAGAATAGGAAATGATGGATACAAAGCCGAATGCCAACCAAGCTGCATATATACCAAAGGGCAAGGTGCACATCCCATTGCCGTTCGACCCGTACTAAAATGCAGTGAGTACAAAAAATGGCTCCCGATAGTCAAACCCGCCAAAGTCGAGCACAAGTTACCAGAGCATCCTAAAGTAGACAAAGAGCAGTTCAACAAAGAACAGATCAGGCTTCGTAAACCCATTCAGCAGCTCGCTATAGTCGCAATAATAGCTCCCCCTAGCCGACGCATCCCAGACAACCCCTCCGATAATCGGTTTCAACCCCCTGAACACACCCTAGTACCGGAACAGCCAGCCACAGTCCACCGAGTATTCAGGTGAGCTTAACTAGGATGGGGACCCTCCCTTGCTGTAAGGTATTTTATTGTTTAGCTAGGTACTCCTCTTGCTATACAGATATTGGAATCGATATCTCCCTCATCAGGGAAAGGATGCTCATGACGGTCAAGGCGCAAACCCCGCACTATTAGCAGCTGCAGAATACTGATCTCTCCGGGCCCATATTCATAGCATTGATCTTTGGATGCTTGCTGCTCTTGTCGGGCAAGGTACATTTTGGCGATATTTATGCCATGTTCTTGTTCGGCAACACCATCATGTATTTCCTTATCAACTTTATGAATCAGGTAACTAGTTTTATATAACCAGGCCGATGTAATACCCTTGTATAATGTTATGAGCACCCTTGGATACGCTCTTTTGCCCATTCTTCTTTTGGGTTTCTTTGGCATATTTGTCAGCCTTAAAGGAGCTGTTGGAATCTTGCTTAGTCTAGCCATCGCCTTTTGGGCCTCACTAGCCGCAGGAAATACCCTTGAAGTTTATCTAAGAGAACCTCATAATAATAGAAAATATTTAGTCGTTTACCCTCTATTCTTGTTCTATCTGTGTTTCGGTATGATTGTCATCTTTTGAACAGACTTACATTTCTGATTTATAATACTTTTATAAATTGTATTTTCTTCTTCCTTTAAAATAAATCAAATAACTTAAACAATACAAGAACAATCAGGCCAAGCAATAATTAGGTGATTTAATTTTTTCTCAAAACATACTGACATAGTTTAGACCCATAAACTTCTTTTTAGCCAAACCACTCCAGAATTTGAAATCTTAGACAACAAGGCCATCCTTGTAAAATCTTTTCATAACTTAAATTCTACCTTTATAAAAATCTGCGAATTGTTTCTGCTCTAATTTGCTTGATGTAATTTGAATAAAGCTATCGTTATGGTCCATTCCCATCTTCTAAGATCATCGATATGGGATTTGACTTTTATTTGGGTAAAGGAATTTTTGCCCCTCCAATTTAGGCCAACCGTTTTTAGGCCTGGCCAGTTTATTTTCTACATAAAATAATCATGTACAAGTTTTCAGTAACTTTAAATAAGTGTGAGATTAGCACTAATAAATAAACTAAAACTTTATCACCCGGTCCGTTAATTTAGTAATTTTTAAACAAGACGTTTACTCTGAAAAATTTAAATGCTTCATCAATTACATCCATGTTATTTATTGCATTAAAGGGAAAACTTCCTGGACCATCAAATTTTGATTTTATCGGCAAAATAGGAAGCCCGCATGTAATTTTACAATTGAAATTTTTATCGTATGCAGAGTGCAAGGCCTAAAATTAAGAATTGTTTTACCATACCAATTTTTACCAAAAATATTGTAGGTTATAAATCTAAAGATTTTGATTATTGCGATTGAAAGATTTAAGAAGTTTAAGAATATGGTAAAAATAGAGAAATATAGGAAATACTGACTATAATAAGTTAAATTAAAAAATTTGTGCATGGCCTCGATAAATTAACTTAAGTAAGTCCTCAAATAAACTCTCGAAGAACGAGGAGTTTTATCTCAAATCCGAGCCAAAATCCGAGCGTAGATATTCAGTACTTTAAACGACACCCCACCAAATCGGCCAGACCTATCAAATGAGAACTTAATAATAAACGAGTTGATCAGAGAGTATTTGCAGTTTAACGGGTATCAGCATACATTGGCAGTATTTTTGCCTTAAAGTGGTCAGCCTCATAACCCACCTTTTGATAGATCCTACATTACGCATCAATTAAAAATATTGGAGGATAAAAAGAGCCAGTAACTGCCTTTGGTTTATGGTTTAACGTTCGGAAATAAGAAGCCCGTTGAAAGATAATGAAATGAGAGGAGATGAAAACTCTATGAAATATAATAAAACTCGGGCTGTGATAATTCAATGTTTTTATACAATAAATAGAGTAGTTTTTATGATTAATTAATGGCGAAAATACATAAAAGATGGAAAATATCCATATAATCATCTAAATAGGACAAACCAACGAATAGAACAGATTTATCATAGATAAGACAATATTATCTTGAATGATTATTTTTATCCTAATGAAAGTTCCTTTAAATTGTAGAATTTATATCCATAAAAATGGCATTCTAATCCATATGATCAGATATGATACTAACTGCAGTTTGCAACATATGTAAGAAAAAAAGATAAAATTTGATAAAATTTATTCAAAGATCAAGGAATTTCAATATTTTGGAGAGACACTGACACATTTAACCAAAATTACCTTTTACTCAAACTTACTTTATTATATTTTTCTCGTATTTCTGATAAAGTCATCCAGAGTAATTTGTCCTTAATTGAGTTTATTTTCTAATTCAGTGGTGCAATCCTAACGAGCCTTAATGCTGGAAATCAAATCAAGAATCTGTTATGACAAGTCGTCTTGAGGCTTCACCATGTTTGTAAGGCTTTGTAAAGTTTGGTTGTTTTAGTTGTCGGCTAAAAAGTTGTTCATCTCCACGTTTTAGAGACGCAAAAAGCTTTACTCAGATTGTATTGAGTATCTCAATGTATCCAGTGCTTGCACACTTTATAAAGCCATGGTATGATCTGCTTTAATCTTTTAAAGTGTCTTTCTTGAATTTCCTGCAAATTTCTGGCCACTTGCGATGGTTTCTTAAAGTAATTAAAAACATTACGTGACAGGTTTGCGGTATTGAAGGGAATTGGGGGTTGGAATATTCCCCCTCCCATATTTGGACTGTTTTTGGCATTGTTACTTCCCCAATTGCCCCCCATATTGTTTCCCGTCATGCCAACATTCTGGTTAAAACTCACTCCATTTACATAATTATTGTAGTTTTGATTATTGTTATAAAATCCTCCCTGTTGATTATTGTTTTGGTCGGCAACTTGCTGCCATGGACTATTGCTCCATCCCTGAATCAGAAAAACGGTACATTATTGGGCAAGGTTGACTTATTTCCCGGTTTGGAAAAGGGAAACTTATTTCTAAGTAAGTCATAGGATTCTATGATGACATTCACCTTATTTTATAAAGATAAAATACGATTGATTTTGAAGGATCCCATGTTCTAATCTCATTAAGTCTGTCATTCAATATGTAAGATTTTTGATCGTTGGGTGATTGGAGAACCTTATAATACTCGTCAACGATAAAATCTGGATTTCTATTTATTATTCTAGCATAAGGAGCCTTTTTGGGAAAACCATTTGGTATCATCATATTATAATCGACCTTACATATTTTTCCTCTCACTTCAATTTATAAAATTGCTTTTAGCTAGATAAATCTTTTTTGAACATTTCCCTACTCTATAATAAAATTAATAATTACTGAATTGAAGTACGTCTATGTCAAAGTTCGGATAAACATGAAATACTTGTTTTACCGCTTTTTAAATAATATACTTAGCACTATCTTTAAAAAAACAAAATACTCGTCTGGGTATGTGCATGTAAGCAGTTGGCCTCGTAATTTTTAATCTTTTCCGTTGGAGCCGACATTGTTGTTAAGCATTTTTACAGCTGAATTTGTTGTCAATTTAAGCATTTAATTGAAGAGATTCATTCTTTTTGTTTTATACAATATAAAAAGTTATGGACTAATTTCAAAAAATAATTAACTTCTTAAATACAATAAAAAAAAGTTTTACAAAGAGTAAGACAAATAAAAATCTATAAAAAACAATCTGAACATAAAGAGAAAAAACATTTTAACATAGTCTTAATAAATAATTTAAACTAATAAACGATTTATTAAAACTGTATGAGAAATAACTATCAAATCGATCGATCAGATGATTCTGCCAGTAAAATTTCAATATCCAAATCAAAGAATCAAGTTTCACTCACAGCTAAGTTAAAATAAAAAGTAAGGATTAAGTTTATAGAAGAAAAGTAGATGGAATGATAGATTTCACATGCAGCAAATTCCAGAATACAATTATCATAACGAGCCGCATTCTCAATGTACTTTATTATTAATTTCTTCAGATCTAAGAAACAAGTTGCGGATACCCAACAGAAAGTATTTAAGTTTAAATTCCTAGAAATAATGACTTGAGTAAAGCGAAAAGAATCATCGAGCCTTCATTGGAAAAAAGTAAGATTTAACTTAAAAATTAGATAAAGTCAGTAACAAACCCAACCCAATAAAAAACTAATAGCGAATGAAATAGGCAATTAATAAGGCCTTTAGTGATTTAAAAACCTTATGGTATTAGAAACTAATACCTGCATGCCACATGTATCATTATTTCTAACTGCAGTTAAACAATGACAAGGCTTTTCAACCGATAAAACTATCCAATGAAAATCTTGTAGGACATAAAGCACTAGTTCAGTTAAATATCAAAATAAACATCTCTTGTGCAGAAGGTTACGTCATCGATCCAAACGCGATAGGCGTGCATATAAAAGATCTCGTAGCTGATAAAGTAGCAGGAGTCCTCACAAGTTGCAAGATAGAAAACATGCAAGCAATTTGAGTAAAAGATATCACACCTGCGAATCCTGACAATTCATTGCATCGAGTGCATCTACCAATGGAAACAGTCAATAGATTCTGCCCCCGTAAAGAAGCTGTACCCAATTTACATCTACGAGGGCACATCCTACTTATAAAAGATTACATAAGACTTCCACAGGATAGTGAATTCAAAACTGAACCAGATTTACTATTTTGAATAGAAGAAGCCTGATCCATTTTTCCTCAACTATACTCTCTAAGGTAGGAAGATAAGCAATGTCTCAAAGAACCTTATAAAAAGGATACGCCTTTGTGAGATCATGTTGGCTGATGATCAGGGAGGTTAGTATATGCAAACGAAGAGGACTCCCCTTAAGCAGAAGATTCAGATCACTCCAGCTGGCAAGGATAAGTCCATGCCTCCGAGGGGAAATATTGTTGATAAAGGGAAACCCTTTGCCAAATTAATGGTTTAGTATGCACAGTTTATGGACTACTTTTATAAATTTATTTAAATCAGTTTCTTCGGCAAATCCTTTCTTTCTCAATTTTAAATGGCCAAGTATGAGGAAATTACAGTATTTAAGGCCGTATAAACACAAGATTAAATCGCCTTTGCATGCGAAAAGTACAGTTCACATAGAAAAATAGTCATCTTAGGCCTGAAAAGTAACCCCGAATCTGTGTAGAGTCTGTGTAAAAGCTTCTGTGAGTATCTGTGGTAACACGACAATTGTTCGTAAATCAGAGTATCTTTAGTCCATCATCATATTGGAGACACCTTGAGCGTTGATATTGAACTTCAAAAACGTATTAAGAGTGTAGGGTTCAGATGGATCAGTGTTACAAACAACAACGACATACGAATGACCATATTTGCCATCAAAAGACCTCTTGATACAGTTGCCCATAAAACATCCAGAAGAAAACAGGCCTACCCTGTAATAATTGAGCACTTAACAGTTTTTTCATTGTAATAAAACAATGAGAGAAAGATCCCTAACGAGTCTCAAATGTGTGTGCTCTCAATTATCGACCTTCTTAAATAACTCAAGAAAGAAGATTACGAATAAGTTTGCAGGAGAGATGAATACTTTAGTTATCTTCAATCTGTGAAGAAAGTCTAAAACTATCTCTAAAAGTAGGCTGTTAAGTAGAACATAATTGAAGGGTATTAAAGTGTATTTCGTTATTCAGGACTGAAGGCTTTCTAGATTTAGAACGCAGAGAAGATAGAAAAGATTTTCAAATCAGTGTAAATACATCCCATAATAATCGGCAGCCAGTTTCCCAAGAACATCTCCCTGCTGAACACGTCTTTCAAGTTCGGAAGCACGACAATAAACGACGGTCGATACACAAAATTTTTCCCAAGCAGATAAAACTAAATCCTAATATGCGAGAGTAACTGCCCAATTTACATTTTACAAAGTGACGAGGAATGCGTGAACTTTTTTATCATTTAAGTTGAAGAAGGATTCTCGATGCAACATATTGATACCATTTTCCATGTAAGAATTGTTTTATCTTAGGCCATGGGGCAGGAGTCGTCTTTTATTGATTAGTTTTGGTTGCCTAACTTTTGTAAGAAGAATTAATACTCTGACTAGGTTGGGTTGAGGAATTCATCGCTCATATCGACGGATTATTGGACTTGTTTGGGATCCTTGACCAGGAAAAGTAAGGTCAGGACTAAGGTCATAAAACCTCCATTTGTATTTGGCATGATTCATAAGAAACTTCTGTAAATGCTAGAAATACCTTTCTACTGCACTTTGATCGGCAAGGAGCATATCATTTGAGATACCAACCTCATATTCAGTTTATTTAAGATTTTTCATACTTTTTATTTTATATGCGGCTTATACTTGTTATTTGATTAAAATCTAATATTAATTTAAAATTTCTTAAGTAAAATAAAA
>Ga0105051_10006508_pt1 | contig 12559 bp, 14 predicted proteins | sample FRY02_FD_78383 | JGI IMG/M metagenome (GOLD analysis project Ga0105051, IMG submission 78383) | Freshwater microbial communities from Lake Fryxell liftoff mats and glacier meltwater in Antarctica - FRY-02 (megahit assembly) | ecosystem: Environmental > Aquatic > Freshwater > Ice > Glacier...
AAGCGCAACGGTTGCTGATATTCGGGAAGTGTCTACCGATGAAGCAGATTTTGGTAGGAGAATTGACGGTTTAATTGACCGTTACGAAGAGAGCGGCATCAACATAACAACGAAACGGCACAAAAACGAAGGCAGTAACGGTCAGAGGATTGCCCCGTCTAAAATGCACGAAGACGACATCCAAAGCCTTAGAGAAATTACTGACCCTGTTGAACGCATGAAGGCGATAGACAGTATGCTTGATTTTTACAAGTCAAGAAAATCAATTTTGTATACCCCTCCGCGCAAGAAAACGAATTGGCTGACTGATAGCGGTTTTGTGACAAGTGCATAGCAGGTTCTAAAATGCCAGTCCACATAGCCGATATTCCTACACCGTTTTATTGTTATGTTCAGAACGAGTTTCTTTATGACCACCATGAAGGGTTCGGGGAAACTACCGCCTGCCTAGCGTTTGGGTTATCTGCTCTACCTGCTAGGGCTTGGGGGATATCAATTCTTTTGGAAAATGGTGCGCTAGTCCAGCACATCCCGCTTCACGCTCTCAGCATGACAAAATCATGCCAGCATAATCATCCGCTTGACTATCTCCAAGTGTGGGATTGCTACGGATATGAATTTGCTACCCATGAATATCTAGCGCTAAAAGAATTGTCGGTAAGAGTTTATATGAAGGGCGGGGAATGGGAAAACGGTCAGTATCTTTTCACTGCCGCACCATACGGAGATATGTATTCTTCAGCGCCAGACCAGCACAAACACTTCAATTTTGCCAAACTTGACTGTGGAAGAGTTGGCGCATGGCCAGGAAACCGCATGTTGTTTGTTGATAGTTCGTTTGTGCAGTGTGTTGCCGAGCGACCTAAATACCGTACAAATACTAGGGTTTGGCATACTGAAGGCGTAGAAGTTGCCAGCCCATTTGACAAAAACATCAGCCCAGAAAATTCTTTATAAGAAAACAAAAGATTCTTGAGATAAAGGTTGCATTACCCCCATTGAACCCTGTAATTTTGTGCTCATATGAAAAAGAAGGGCAACCGCCTAACCAGCATGGAATTTGATGAGGTATCACTGGTGACAAGACCAGCCAATCAGATGAGCAAAGTTGTTCTGTTCAAAAGCGATTCACAAGTGGAGGAAGCAGTGGTAACTGAAGAAGTAGTAACTGAAGAGACAGAAGCAGAAACCCCAGAAGTTCTTGTAAAAGCCAATAAAAAGGCTGTTCCCGCCATGAAAGAATATGACGAGGAAGATGAAGAAGATGAAGAAGATGAAGAAGACGAAGAAATGCCAATGAAGAAAAAGAAACTGAAGAAGGTTGAAGCAGAAGCCGAAGTGACAGACGAGCGTGTAGAAATTCCTACCGAAGTCTACGACTACATTGAAGCGCTGGAATCAGCAAACGCCGATTTGGTCGCGCAAGTTTCCAAAATGGCAGAGAAGATTGAAGACCAAGAACAGGTCAAGGAAGATATCTTGAAGTCTGCCGACCCACGCCTTGTTGAAATTGTCAAGAACTTGGAAGACCGCGCCACTGCCGCAGAAGCAATTGCTAGAGCAGAGCGTGACCATCGCCTAGACCGCGAATTTGTTAGCAAGGCTTCCGAACTGTCCAATTTGGCAGTAAAAGCCGAAGAATTTGGGCTAGTTCTAAAGACTGTTGCCGACAAACTTACAGCCGAGCAGTACGATGCGATTTGGACTGTTCTAACTTCAGCAAACGCTAATCTTTCTAAGGGCGGTTTGTTTACAGAGTTCGGTAAGTCAACTACAACCGAAGGTGATGGGCCAATGTCCATTATTGAGAGAGCCGCTTCCGCATTGCGGGAAGCCAACCCATCGTTGAGCCGCGAACAATCAATTTCAAAAGCGGTACTTTCGGACAAAAATCTTTACAACCAATATCTAAACGAGGTTAAATAATGTCATACGCAGGGTCACAACCATTTAAGATTTCTCTCAAGGCAGGCGGCGACCTGTCAGCCCTTCAGTTCTACTTCGTTAAGTTGAACAGCGCGGGAGATGTAGTTGCCGTAACTGGTGCTACGGACAAGCCTGTTGGAGTTCTTCAGAACAAGCCAACTTCGGGTCAAGCGGCAGAAATTGTCGTTCTTGGTCAAACAAAACTCAGCGCAGATGCCGCAACCGCGATTGCCGACCAAGTTGGCACTTCGGCAGACGGTCAAGCAGTCGCTCTAATTGCTGGTACTGATACAACTAAGTATGTGGTCGGTGTTTGCCTAGAAACAGCCGCAGGTGCGGCAGTAATCTTCTCGGCACTTGTCAACTGCGCGAATCCGCACCGTGCGGCATAATTTCAAAGAAACAAAATAGGAGAAACTAAGTCATGGCACAACCACAAAATAGCGATGTTCATGTTGACGCAATCCTCACCAATATGTCTGTTGCGTACATTCAAGACCAGACCACCTTCATTGCTGGAAAAGTTTTTCCAGTAATTCCAGTTGAGAAGCAGTCTGACAAGTACTTCGTCTACACAAAGGGCGACTGGTTTCGTGACGAAGCAAAACTTCGTGCGCCAGCAACCGAATCGGTTGGTTCTGGTTACGGTCTGAGCACCGCCACCTACAGCGCCGATGTTTACGCCTTTCACAAGGATGTTGACGACAATGTTCGTGCCAACGCTGACTCCCCAATTGATGTTGACCGTGATGCAACCATGTTCGTCACTCAGCGGATGTTGATGCGCCAAGAAATTGAGTGGACTACGACATTCTTCGCTTCAAGCGTTTGGGATACGGATGTTACCCCTGCGAATTTGTGGAGTGACTACACGGCTTCAGACCCAATTGGCGACATTGAAACTGGCAAGGCAACCATGCTTACAAGCACTGGCTATCTGCCTAACACGCTCGTCTTGGGATACGATGTGTTCCGCCAACTACGCCATCACCCAGACATTGTTGACCGTGTAAAGTACACGAGCGCCGAGAATGTCACGGAAGATATCCTTGCCCGTTACTTCGGTGTAGACAGAATTCTTGTCTCTCGTGTAATCAAGAATACTGGCGCTGAAGGTGCATCTAACTCAATGGCGATGGTTGCTGGCAAACATGCTGGCTTGTTCTATGTTGCTCCAACGGCAGGCTTGCTAAGCCCTTCGGCTGGATACCAGTTCTCGTGGCGTGGTGTTTCAGACGGCTTGGGTGCAAATATTGGAATCACGCGATTCCGCAGGCCAGAACTTCGTGCAGACCGAGTGGAAGCGCAAATGGCTTGGGATAACAAGGTCGTTGCAACTGACCTCGGTTACTTCTTCGCATCAGTTGTCGCCTAATAACAAGAACAGGAGTCTTTCGTGGCAAACCGTTTAACTAAGGGCAAGGGGCTATTCGGCGCTCTTGTCACATCAAATAACGCAACGGTTGGCGGTTCGCTGGCTGTAACTGGAGCATTGAATGTTACTGGCGCTGTAGCGTCAGCAGGTTCGGCAGTAAACATTGCCGATGGAGCGTCAATGGTCGCTACTGGTGCAGGTATTCTTGCTGGCATTAGTACCGCTACTTTGACTCAGGCTCGTACAGTGACAACGGCTACTGCGGCACTTATTCAAGCATCGCTGACTGGTTATGTTGTCGGCAATGTGTACGAGTGGACATATATCAACTTGGCGGCTACTCATGTCGCTACTATCGCTGGTGGTTCTAATGTCACTATCGTTGGCTTGGCTACTGTCGCTGGTTCACAGAGCGCAACATTCTCTCTCCGTATTTCATCGCCAACAGCAATGGTTCTATACCGCAAGTCGGCTTAATTCCAACAACAAGAGAAAGTGACCTTTGTGTCCGAAAAAGATAACCTGCTAGAGTTAGTTACCCCAAAGACAGACATATATGTTGTGTTACGCCCATTTTCAGGCGCAAACGGCTTGTTTATGCGGGGAGAAGTTGTTGATACAAGCGCTTGGAAGCATACGAGTGGCTTAGTCAATCGCCGTTACATTGTGCCATTTCCTTTCGGTGGAGTTATGCCCGAAGAAAAAACATTTCCCGATGGTTCAGTGCGCCGTGTAATTACAAAACCACAGGATGTTATTCCACAAGAAGAGCCACCAGCAAAAAGGGCTTACAACAAGAAGTCATAACGGCTTTCTAAAACTATTCGTCTTGCTATATCATGGTGGTAGGAGCGTGTTATGGCTTGGACATATTCGGGAAACCCTGCGGATTCAACTAAAGATGCAGTTCGTTTTTTGGTTGGAGACACTGATACAACCGACCAATTAATTTCGGATGGGGAAATTGCCTATCTAGCAACCGTTCATGGTGCAGTTAATCGTGTTGCATCGGAAGCCGCTCGTGCCATTGCCGCTAAGTTTGCCAGACTTATGAACCGCTCAATAGGCGGGCTTAGTGCAGATTTCGCGTCAAAATATCGCCAATACCTTGAGTTGGCTGACAACATTCTTGCCAAGGATGAACTGAAGCCAGTGTCTCTGTATATTTCTGGGTTTAACCGCGCCGACAAGGATGCAGTTGAGATTGAAACTGACCGCGAATCAACTTTTGGCAGGAAAGGTCAGCACGATAATTTGCGCTACGCGCCAGCCAGTGACGCGGATTGGGAATACAGGAGGGGCTAGTGGCTATAGACCCCCAATTAAATTCGTTCATGCCGCACACAGTTACCATCGCTCCATATTCAAGCAAAAACAATTACGGCGAAGCGGTAACTGGCGTAACAAGAACCGCCAGTGCTTATGTTGAGCCACTAAAAGTTTTGACGGAAACCAGCACCACGAATGAAGAATCGCGCCCCATGCAAGCCTATATTTCCGATATAACAATCACGCTCAGAGACCAAATTACGCTTCCTGATGGCACTACGCCAGTTATTTCCAGTATTGAGGTTCACACTGCTGTAGCGGGCTTAGAACACACTCTGGTGACATTCCGATGACACTTATCATCGCCAAGGTAATCAGGAGCGACTTCACGAAAGTTGCCAACGCTACAAAGAAAGATGTTGCGGCGGCACTACTTGTAGAAGCCGAGTCAATTATGACTGGGGCTAAAAAGCATTATGTACCAATTATTACTGGTGCTCTTTCAAGAAGTGGAACAGTTTTAGCGCCAGTTATTACCGATGACAATATAAAAGTGACCATGGGGTTCGGTAGCGATACCGTTGCTTATGCCGCAAAAGTACACGAGTTGCCGAATAGCGCGGGGCAACACAAGAACAAATTTCTAAGTAAGCCACTCAATGTCGCAGTTAAGGGCATGGGCGAACGGCTGGCAAAAGCAGTGAAGAGAAGTATCGCACAAACAGTTGGTAGTAAATAACCGTGGCGCTTCTTGAAGACCTTGGCGGGTATCTTGATACTAACTCGGCGTTAGTGACACTTGGAACTAATTTATTCTATGGTCTGATGCCTGAAACGGTGGCTAATTGCGTTACCTTGTACGAAAGTGGTGGAGCACCGCCACTATTTACCCAAGGAACTGTGAACCTCCCAGTAATGGAACGCCCACAACTTCAAATGCTGGTAAGAAATGCCGTCTATGCCACTGGCAGGTCAACTGCCGAAGAGTTATACAGAATTTTGACTGCTATTACTAACCAAACTGTCAACGGCAACCATTATCTGAGGGTGGAAGCCATTTCTGTGCCTTCTCTTATAGAAAGGGATGCCAACAAAAGGGCTGTTTTTTCGTGCAATTTTGATGTTCTTAGAACCCTGCCGTGAATCAGTTAGTAAACCCCTATGGTGACGAGTCAAAAGAAGACGACAAACCTAGGTGCTGGCGCTGTGAGAAATTACTGGCTGAAAAACTGACTAGACCATGGACAATTGTGTGTTCTAGGTGCAAAGCAAAAAATGTTAAAGAGTGACTTGATTTCGTGCTTCTTGTGGCTGTATGTTTGCCTCACAACTTATTCGTGCCCTAGTGGTCATGGCTTGACTGCCAATCGTGCGCTTGTCGCCTCAGTCCTTCCGTGATTGTTTTGGCACATACGGAGGGCATATCGGTGGCTAGTTACAAAGTTCTGGTGGGGCTGGATTACGGCAACCCATCTAAGCGTGTTGAAGCAGGCGATGTTGTTTCTGACCTGCCAGCCAAGTCAATCGGTTGGCTTTCAGAGCAACTTATAATTGAACTTGTTGACGAAGTTGCCCCCACAAAATCAGTAAAAAAAGAATCCCTAAAAGAACCCCTAGCAGAAGTAAAGGGTGAGGTGGCGTAATGGCTTTTATTCACGGCAAGGCGACAAATGTTTTGCACAACAACTACGACTTGAGTTCTTATTTCAATCAGGCGGCGGTTTCTAGGTCGGTTGCTCCCGCAGAAACTTCAACATTCGGCGCTTCGGCAAAAACATATATCGTTGGGCTACAAGACGGAACACTGAGCCTTAGCGGTCTGTTTGATGGTGCGGCTAATGCAGTTGACGAAGAGATAACCGCAATTTTGGGCGTAAACACTGGCGGTATTATTTCAATTGACCCCGCAGGTGCATCATTTATTAAGGGAAGCCGTGTTATTTCTCTAACAGGGAAACTGACTTCGTATCAAATTAGTGCTCCAGTTGGGGATGTTGTTTCAGCATCAGCAGATTTTCAGGCAGACGAAGGAATTGGCAACTCAATTTCGCTTAGGTTGTGGTCGGCAGAAACAGCCAGCACAAACACTGCATCTCACGACAGTGCGGCTTCAAGCGCAGACGGTGGCTTTGGCACTCTTCATGTGACAGCGAACACCATGAATAATTCCAGTGTTTTTAAGGTTCAACATTCTTCTGACAACTCAGTTTGGGTTGACCTTATAACATTCTCAACAGTAGCAACAGTTACATTGGCAAGCCAACGGACAACCGTTGCACTTGGCACTACGGTTAACCGTTATTTGAGAGCCACATCTGCGGATTCTGGCACAGGCAGTATCACATACACAATCAACTTCGCTAGGCGATAAGGAGTAAACAATAATGGCATTTGTACATGGTAAAGCAGGTCATATCTCGGTAGGCGCTGGTAGCGATATTTCAACATATTGTGACCAAGTTTCCCTGCCAAGGTCAGTAGGCACAGCAGAGACTTCAACTTTTGGGGTTTCAGCAAAGACATTCATCACTGGTTTGACGGATGCAACAATCTCGGTTTCAGGCAACTGGGATTCGGCACTTGATGCAATCATCGCCCCACTCTTGGGTGCGGCGGCATCGGCTTGGATTGTTGGCCCAGCAGGCTCAGCAAGCGGTAAGGTCAAGTACAATGGTGATGCTATTTGTACTTCATACCAAGTATCTGCTCCAGTCGGTGATAAGGTAACATTCAGCGCTGATTTTCAAGTAACTGGCGCAATTACTCGTAGCACATTCTAAGAAACCAACAACCAACAACCAACAAACAACAGGAGAAAAATCAAGTGTCCCTTCGTGACCGAATCCTTCAGGCAAAAGATATTGAAAGTCATAAAACCCATGTTGAGCAGTGGGGTGTTGACCTAGATATTCGTACAATGACTGCAATTGAGCGTAGTCGTCTAGTTTCTTCATGCACAAAAGAAGATGGAACAGTGGATATGGAAAAAATGTATCCAATGCTTCTTATCTCTTCGGTGTATGACCCTGAAACTGGCGAAAAAGTTTTTTCCGCAGAAGATATAGACGCGCTACAAGATAAATCAGCATCGGCGCTTGAGTTTGTTGCCCAGAAGGTAATGGAAGTTTCTGGGATGACGGCTAAGGCGGTTGACGAAGAGGGAAAAGGCAACTAGCCGACCCTGAGTATCGTTACTTTTATATTCTTGCCGAAAGATTGGGCAGGACTGTTGAAGAACTACTCTGGGGTTCGGATGGAACTCTTCCTTTAAGTGCCGATGAACTTATCGGGTGGGCGGCACACGATAAATTAACGGCATGGGAGAGAGACCAAGCGGCTAGGCGGAATAGATAATGGCAATCTCAGTCGGAAACCTTCAGGCAACGCTTGGACTCAACGCCACAAGTTTCACACAGGGATTAGCAACCGCAGGCAAAGCATTTCAAAATACCGCTAACCAACTTAATACTGGCACTCAGAAGATGGGGGCTTTCCAAAAGTCCATGACTGGGGCTGGCGTTGCTGTTGCCGCTCTATCAGTTGGGGTATTAAAGTTTGCCAAAGATTCATTCGCTACTGCATCTCGTGTATCCGAACTAAATGTTGCCATTGATGCAATTGGTAAAGCAACAAAAATCGGTGCGGCTTCTATTCACGAAGCCACCGCTAAAATTCGTGCAAACGGCATTGAAATGTCTTCAGCACAGGAGATGGCGATTCTGTTTGCCAAGGGTAATCTTAGAATGGCAGATGCTTCTAAGATTGCTCGCGTAGCACAGGACTTGGCGGTTATCAGCCAGTCAAACTCAACCGATACCGCAATGACATTATCGTATGCAATTCAAACTGGCAACTCAATGTTGTTGAAGTCGGCAGGAATCACCAAATACGCTTCCGAAGGTTACGCCGCATATGCGAAGGAATTGAAGAAATCAACTAACGCTCTTACTGCTCAAGAACGCCAGCAGGCAATTATTAACATGGTCATTAGCGAGGGCACAAAGGTCGCTGGTATTTATGAAGCGGCGATGAAAGAACCTGGCAAAGTTCTTCGCTCATTCCCGCGACTCGTAGATGACATCAAACTTGCGTTTGGCGATGCAACACTCAAGGGCTTTGCCCCGATGATTCTTGCCGCTTATAAACTGGTGGATGCTTTCAGCAAAGCAATTCGTGAAGGTGGGGCACTGTCTCCAATCGTTGATGCATTAACAAATACGCTGGCTTCTATCACTGGCGCGGTTGCTCCATTTCTAAATAAACTTACCGACACAATAAAACTTCTTGACCGTGGCAAGTTCTCCGCAGACAAACTAAGCGAAAGTATGAAACGGTTTACCCCAATTATTCTTGGTAGTGCGACTGCTCTAAGCATGTTTGGCGGCACAAGAATACTGTCAATGCTTCCATTTTTGGACAGTTTCGGCGCACTCCTAAGCCCTGCTGGCCCAATTGTGGCGGGGATGATGGTTCTTATTGCAACATCTCCAAAACTTCGTAGTTCAATAATGGGAATTGCCGAAGGGTTTGCCCCACTTGTACCCGCGTTTATAAATGTAGCCACAATTGCTGGAGAAGCCATGGCTAACATCACCGAAGCGGTAGCGAATCTTGTTGTTGCTCTAGCACCAGCCGTAACTGGCTTCATTACAATCTTCGCAGTAGGGTTTTTGGCAATCACCAAATACATGCTCCCAGTTATACAGGGGCTATCTGAACTTATTAAGTGGATTTCTGAGAGCACGGTTGTAGTAACGGTACTAGCCGCAGTTATCGGAACGGTATTGGTTGCGAGGGCGTTCGCGGCTGGTGGAGCAATAAGCAAGTTGGGTCTTTATGCCCTTTCCACTACAGCAAAAATGGGCATGATGGGTAAAGTTGCGGCTCTTACCTTTTCGGAAATGAAAAGTTACGGGCTGTCAACTTTTGCCGCGCTCAAAGGTGGAACAACTGCGGCGTTTACGCAAATGTCTGCCTCTGTCAAAGCGTTTGGGGCAACGCTAATGTCTTCTCTTGGCCCACTACTCTTAGTCACTGCCGCAATTTATGTTGCAATGAAACTGTTTACGGCATTTTCTAACAAAGATAAAGACCGAACAGAGCGTACCAAAGAAGTTACGGCGGCAATCAAAGACCAAACTAAAGCATACGATGGAAATATTGCGGCAATTCAGCAGTATCTATTGACTACTGACGCGCTCAACAAGGCGTTAACTGGTACTGGCGAAGAAGGAGACAAACTTGTAGTCGCCTTGGGCGCACTTGGCATGAAGAGCGGCGATGCCACCGATGCGCTTATAGAAATGCAGATAAATACGAAAAAGTATTCACAGGCTGTTGCAGAAGCAAACGATTTCACCACTGCGCAGGCGATTCAAATTGCCAGCGTTGTTGAAAAATATGACAAGTTGAGCGATGCAGAATTAACTGCCGTTCTTGAACAGTTTAAGTTCTCAGACGCAATGATTCGCGCAACACTTGCCCTAGAACAACTTGACGATTCTTCAGAAAATGCAGATTTTGCAAAACTAATAAAGTCTCAAGTAGATGCAACTGTTACCACAACTAAGTGGGGCGCAGGAGTAAAGAAAACCACGGATGCACTTTGGGATGCTAGTTACGCACAAAAAGAATTTGGTTCTGACGCAGAAAAAGCAAAGGCGTACCTAAAACTTTTCAACGAACAACTTGATGTCTACAAAAAATCTGTAGAAGTTTCAACAACGGTTACTGACAAATTTGGCAATGAAATTCATAACTCGGCGCTGGCAATTCAAAAACTAATCACAGATTCTTCAGACGGAAAAATATCGGTAGAAGAATTTGCTTCAGCAATGCTTGGGGCAGAATGGGCAACTCTCAAGAACAATAGTTCGCTTCGTGATATGCAAAAAGGCATGGGGTCTTTAGACGCTCAGATAAAGGCAAGTAAGGGCAACCATGAAAAATTGACGGATGCCGCATACGAACTACAGTCGCAGATGTTGCAAAACTCAACCACCATTTTAGAAAATGGTGGGAATTCAAAAGACACGGCAGTTATGATGCAGGCGCTTATTGACAATTTTATTAAGAGTGCCGCCGCCGCCAAATTTGGCAAAGAAGAAGTGGACAAACTTCTTGACAGCCTCAAGATACTGGATGGCGTTAAGTCAATAGAAACCACGCTTACCATAAATATGGCCCAAGCCGTTGCCGCTCTTACGGCGTATATGAAGAGCCTGATGTATCTTGAAACAGGGAACACTGCGGAATCAAAAGAAAAAATAAAAGAACTGTCGCAAGCAATTACCGATGCGCGAGACGCAATGAAGTCAAGCGCCGACTGGACGGGCAAGTTTGGCGACAATTTCAAGTCTCTTGGCGACAAAGCCAAAGATGCTGGCGGGTCAGTTACCAAGTTGAAAGATGTTGTTGAAATATTCAACAAGAAAATCCAGAATCAAAAGTACGCGGTGGATGACGCTAAGAGGGCACTACTTGAATATGCCAAGGCTTCAACCGCAGTGTTGCGCGAAGCAGTTAGTCTCTCATCCGTCAATAATGTTTGGCAAAAATCAATTGACGATGCCAAAACAGCACAAGAAGAATTTGATGCCGTTCTTGAACAGAAAGCAAAAGATGCTCTGCAAAAAACCAATGATGCAACTAGGAAGTTGGCTGAGGCGAACAATGAATTTGCATCATCGCTAGGTAGTGCGGTTAGTGCAACCTTGTCCTTCACTGGTGTGCTTAATGCTCAGAACGAAGCGATAGCAAACCTAACTAAAGCACAAGAAGACCAGCAATCAGCACAAGATAAATTTGAAGCGTCTAGCATAAGGGCTGGCGAGGCTATAGATGTTGTCACTGCCGTCTATGAAGAACAGCAGGTTGCTCTTGCGGGTGTTGCAACGCTTGAAAACAAAATCAAGAACGCGACATTCAGAACGATTACCCGCGAAGGTTTAGTTGGGCAGTTAGAGAAGGCACAAAAGGAAGCGGAAAAACTTGGCGTAGATGTATCCAAGGCGATGCAAGATGCGGTTTCTGCCACCGAAGAACTTACTCGCGCAGAAATGGACTTGCAATCAGCAATTGACAACACTAATACGGCGGGTAGCAAGCAAATAACTTTCTTGCAGGGGCTTGAAGAGCAGGCTAAGAAGGCACAAACATTCTCTGAAGTTCTTGGCAGGCTGGCTTCAGCAGGTCTTAGCCGTTCCGCACTATCTCAAGTGGCAGAAGCAGGCGCGGATGCTGGAATTATCATGGCTAAAGAGTTGCTTGACGGCGGTGCGGATGCAATTCGCAAGGCAAGTGCGCTTGTTAGCGCAATTGAAGATGCCTCTTCAACAATCACCAACCGTTTCAAAGTAAAAATTGAAGAAGACCAGCCGATTTATAAGGATGTTGCACTTAAAACGGCGATGACATTCTTTGAAGCGCTCAAGAGCCAGCAGACAAAAGCGACTGAGTTTGCTGAAAAAATAAACAAACTCATATCGCTGGGTCTAAAGGGCAGGGCGCTTGAAGAAGTAATAAATTCTGGTGTTGAAGTTGGAACAATGCTCGCGGATGCTCTTATCGCAAGCGGCGAAGATGGTATTAAAAATTCCATGGCTATCCAAAATGCTATGACAAAAACGGCAGAAGATTTGGCAATAATAGCCGTTCCACACTTTGACCAAACAGGTGTCACCCTTGCTCAAGCACTGCTTGACGGGTTTAAGGCAACTTTGAAGCGGTTGCCAGCGATTCTCAAGGGGATGACTGGCCCAGCAATGGATACTTGGGTTGAGGATTTCAACGCAAGCGCAGGGAAAACGCCAATACCGAATCTAACTCCAAGTACACCATCGGCTGTAAGTACACCATCGGCTGTCACTCCGAACATAAAAACTGGCTTGTATGGCTCGTTTATGGAAGCGGTTCGGATTAAACACCCGAACAGCCCAGCATTTGAAAAAGGTGTCAATGAAGGTCGCGTACTTGCCGCTAAAACACAGT
>Ga0105051_10006510_pt1 | contig 12557 bp, 10 predicted proteins | sample FRY02_FD_78383 | JGI IMG/M metagenome (GOLD analysis project Ga0105051, IMG submission 78383) | Freshwater microbial communities from Lake Fryxell liftoff mats and glacier meltwater in Antarctica - FRY-02 (megahit assembly) | ecosystem: Environmental > Aquatic > Freshwater > Ice > Glacier...
AAGACCGGATTTTTTAATATCACAGATATGTTTGATTTTAGCATTTAAATTGATTACAAAAGGACATGAGTTTAACGGATAAGAGTAAATCGAAAGATAAGAAAGCAAGGGCTAAGAAGAGTGCCGGCAGAGAGAGGTTTGATGCTATTCTTTTTGCTGTGGTTGCTGCTACTTTGATCAGGGGTCTTTTTATAGAGGCCTATGTTATTCCAACAGGGTCTATGGAGAAAACGCTACTTGTAGGAGATTATCTTTTTGTAAGTAAAGTGAATTATGGGGCAAGGATGCCCATTACTCCTGTTTCCTTTCCTTTTGCGCATCATACCATGCCAATAATCGGAACTAAAGCTTATTGGGAAGGAATTAAGTGGGATTACCGTCGTCTTCCAGGGCTTGGAGAGGTTAAGAGAAATGATGTTGTTGTTTTCAACTTTCCTATGGATGCAGATGCACCTCTGTCTCGTCCGGTAGATAAACGTGAAAACTACATTAAACGCTGTCTGGCAATAGGTGGTGATACCTTACAAATAAAAGATTCTAGGGTTTATTTGAACAATAAACCTGCTGAAGTACCTATTTTTGGCGAAAAGTACTATTATGTTAAATCTGATGGTACTGATTTTAACCCCCAGACTATTGAAGACCTGAATATTGAAGCACAGCGATCATCTGCAGATGAATATATCTTTAATATGACTGCTGCAGATGCTGCAATTATTAAAGGCTGGTCGAATGTAAAAAGTGTGAACCCATATATCAGGCCTTTTAATGAATTTGATTCACAGATATTCCCACACAATCCATCATTCAAATGGAATGCTGATAATTTTGGACCTCTCATTGTTCCAAAAGAAGGTTGGACAGTAAAACTAGATAGCAGCAATTATTCGATTTATGAGCGTGTAATCTCTGTTTATGAGGGTAATACTATTGAGAAGATTGGAAATGATATTCTGATCAATGGAAAAAAGACAGATAAATATACCTTCAAAATGAATTACTACTGGATGATGGGTGATAACAGAGATAATTCTTTGGATTCGCGCTATTGGGGGTTTGTTCCTGATGACCACATCGTAGGCAAGGCTTTGTTCGTTTGGATGAGTTGGAATACTAAGGGTACTTTCTTAGATAAAGTACGATGGAGCCGCTTACTTGGAGGAATTCACTAAATTCATAATCCTTTAACAAAGAAGGCCCTGTGATTAACGCAAGGCCTTATCATTTGTCCTCCCGAATCCTGCCCTTTAGCAGGTGAGGGAACTTATTAAGCAGTACTCGAATTTTGTCTTAAGCTGGCAAAGATCCTTCACTACGTTCAGGATGACAGTTTATAGTTGTTCAGGTTGATGGATCTGAATTCATTAAAAACCTTTTTGCATTACTCAACCTTGTATCGGTAAATAAATCTGGAAAGATTTCCATCGATATCTGTGCCCTCTACAATAGCTTTATAGGTTCCTTTATTATCTCCATTGTAAAATTCAACAGCCATGCTTCCCACCTTATCAGTAAATATTCTTGGGTTCCAATAAACAGTACTTCGAAGATCAGATCCTGTGGTACGACTTTCCGCGCTCAGATATTTAGGTGAATAGAACTCTCTCTTTTTAATGTATCCCTGTGGTTTGAAAGTCAATACGTTATCCTGCGGGAATAATTTTTTCAAGTCTTCAGCACTCACAGGAGTTCCTTTAGGAGTAACTTTCGAGTTGATCACTAATACTCCATTTGTATTGTACATGCGGTTCACCATACCCAACTCATCCGTCAGGAAGACCTCAATATTGTCAACATCGGCCGGATTGATGTTATTCAGGAAATTGGCATCAACCGGCATCCCATTAAAAAAGATCTGAACAGGTACCCTGAGCCCAGAATTAAAAACTCTGCTCACGAAAAAATTATTGTCGTTAAAAGTAAGTCCGGTTGCGGCAGTTTGCAAACAGGTCAGGAAAATCGTGCATCCCTTAAGTCGTTCACCATCAATTAGATGGTCTGGAATCGCTCCGAGACCGGAAAGCGAAGGATGATCCATATGGCTTACCTTTTTTATCGCAGTAGCCTTAACAACAACTTCCTGAAGCATTTGGGTAGCCATACGGTATTGTCTCTTACTATTGTCTAGATAAGTAGCCAAGGCACTGTCAATATTCAGGCCTTCATTTGGCGCATTGATATTTTTGCCTGCAGTAGCGAAGGCTGTGCCATCCAACATGATCATCATATTTCTAGCTGCAGTTGAACTTCTTGCACTGATAGTAGCTTCAGCTGAATCTGTAATTACTACTTTTTCAAATTTGAATTGTCCTTTCAAATTAGTTGTGGTTTCTGCATAAAATTTACTTTCTGGAACCACCAGTTTTAAACTTCCTTTGGAAACCGGCATTCCGTTCGCGGTGCGTAATATCCCCGAAAACTCAATCCCCTGCTCTGGAAGAACACTAATCACAGGTTCCTGGCCTTTGATCATAGCTTCATAAGAGAATTTCCGGTAACCCTGGGTAAGCATCAGCACATCAAGATCTGCTAGCTTTTTGTCGTTAGTTTGGTTGAAATAGTAATTGGGTTTTTCAATAAATCCACTTAATTCTAATGAAAGTAGAAAGGAACTCAGAATGGTAGTTTCTTCATCTTCGGGATGCGGAACTTTGGTTTCATTGATCACGGATAACGAAAAATTTCCTTCGACAGGAACATTTCCTGTTTTTGCCATTACATTCATTTTTACAGGCTGTCTTGAGCTATAAACCTTTTTATCGGTGCTTATATTCAAACTTGAAACATCTGTATGTTTTACAAATACCAGTCGCTCAGTTATAGGCTCACCTTTATTTGTGAACAAGGTAATCTGTACTATTCCGGTTGGAAATTTGTTTTTCGGTAAAGATGCTCCGATGTTTATCGTGGCTAAATTGGTCTGCGCTGCAAAGCAGATTACACCCTTACTTCTGGCTACCAGGTAGAAATTTTTGTCTTGGTTTTGTGCAAAAAAGGCCTGACTACTTGAAAGCTGTAAAATGATATTTGCAGTTGTAGAGTTAACTACAGATATGGCAATTCCAGAAGGCTTAATTTCAGGCAAAGGAACAGTTTTCTTAATTCCGTTTGAAAAACTGAGGTTTGCTTTATAAGTTTTACCGCTCTCAGGTAGAAGCGTAAATACACCCATTCCCTGATGCTGAGACTGTATGCTACTAATCACTTTCCCGGTATTGTCAACAATCTCACCCTTAACGTCAATTCCTAGGCCCTTTTCCTGAATAGCTTTGAATGCTATTTTGCTGCTTATATTTTCAAGTAAATCTCCACCCTCCGGAAAAAATTGAAAATCGGCTGCGGAAAATGAATTTTTCAATGGGAATTTAGAGGTGATTAATTTGCCGGTTTCTGTTTCAAGTACAGTTTCAAGGATTCCGGTATCTAAAGCCGCTTTTTGACCTGCACTTAATTTAAAAGACACCATTCCATCGGCATTGGTTGTTTCTCTGCCTCTAGCAATGGTTTCAAATTTGGAAATAAGACTCCAACTTATCTTTTTATTGGCAAATGGATTTCCATCGGGATCTTTGTAAACTATTTTGGCATTTACGAGCGGTGAACTGTCCGGATTCTGGCCACTGAGTGAAATATTTGTAATGATATTCCCGTTAATTGCATTACCAACTTTGATATTTTTAGAAAAGAAATATTCATCACTGAAATTTAACATCCAGTAGGTATAAGCTCTTATTCTATAATTACCTGTCTGGTAGATTAATGGATCAAGTGTGATGTTGCCATAGGCAGAGGTATTCACCACAGGTAGCTTTATAGACTTAACAAGGGTGTCATTCTCAGAGAAAATATCCACATACAGAACTTTACTCAAGTCAGAGGGTAGATCCTGTCCACTAGCAACATAAGCTTTAAACCAAATGGTATCACCAACTGCATAATATGGCTTATCGAAATGCAGATAAACTTTTTCTGAAGGATATTCCTCAATCAGCTTTTGGGATTTGTCTAAAATAGTTTTTAAGCTAATTGTATCCTGACTGTACAGTTGGCCGGCCTGTAACAGAAATAATAGTACGATAAGTAATGAACGGAAAATTTTCATCTTGGATTGAATCATATATGCGAATATAGATTAAATGAACTTTTTAACCATACATACCTGAATGTTTAACATATTTTAATGACTGGAATAACCTGATAAATAAATTCAGACTAAGATTAGTTCAGTTTACTGATCGCGAATTTATCTGCAAGGCCATTCAGGTCATTGCATACTTCATCAATTAGTGGAATACCATTTTTTTGCCGATCTTTTTCAGCATTTAGCTCAGGCTCGCCAGGAATAACCACTCTCTGATCTTCACTGATTGGTTTCGCAGAGCTGAAACGTTCTATCCAGTTGTCAAGATGATTCTTGAATTCATCAACTGGTCTGAATCCATCAACCCGCATTGCCCCTAAAAAATGACCGAGTCCTGTCCCAACCGGATTTTCCGATGGTTCCATGAATGCAACAAATGGAGGTGCCCAAGGGCCGTAATTAGCACCTGAGAGCACTGCAGAAAGTATGTCAACAGTAGCGCTTAGTCCAAACCCTTTATGACTTCCGTGCTCCCTGTCGCTTCCTAGGGGCAATAGCGATCCACCCTTCTTTAATTCATATGGATCTATTGATGGTTGGCCATTCGCATCCTGAATCCAGCCTTTAGGAATAGGTTTCCCGGTACGCTGAGCAATCTCAAGTTTTCCATTGGCAGCAGCAGAGGTAGCCATATCCACAATAACCGGGGGATATTTTCCGGCGGGGAAGGCATAGCACATTGGGTTAGTGCCCAACATTCGTTCATTGGCAAAGGTTGGTGCAACCAGCGGACTTGCATTTGTCATTGCAAAACCGATCATATCTTTTTCAATTGCCATCATTGTATGATAGGCAGCAATTCCAAAATGATTCGAGTTTCTAACTGATACCCATCCGGATCCAAATTTTTCTGCCTTTTCAATAGCTACTTTCATTGCAAAGGGTGCTACTACAAGGCCCAAACCAGCATCTCCGTCTACGGTTGCCGTGCTTGGAGTTTCATGTACTATTTTTATGTCAGGCTTTGGATTGATCCGCTCTTTCTCCCATAAGCGAACATAGCCTGTAAGTCTGGCCACACCATGCGAGTCAATACCACGAAGATCAGCTTTAATGAGTACATCAGTTGCAAGATCTGCATGCTCTGAAGAACAACCCATCTTGAGGAAAATGGACTTCGTGAAATCCCGCAGTTTGCTTTCTGAAAAGATATGATAGGTCATTTATTAATTTACTCTTCTAATATCGTAAATTTTAGATCAAGTGGTTTGAAGTTCTTCACAAGGGTTTCAATAAAACCTTTACCGTACTTCACATAAAACAAACCGAAGTTTTCAGACCTTTCCTGTAAGCCGCCATTTGGAAAAAGCTTTAATTTGATTGAATCGATCTGGTTAAGAGCATCGCCGAAATTCCTTTTCTCAGCCTTAAGTAATTTGACCTCCAGATTTTTAACGGCCTTTTGTAATCTTGCTTTAACAGCCTCAGAACTCGGTCCGAGGCTAGGATCGATTTTATAGGTACGTAATTTTATCCTTTCAAAGATAGAACTGAGCTCCTGCCACTCATCATGTAAGTTAAGGCTGTGTTCAGTATGCTTGAATACCCATTCTTTCTTCAGCTCTTCAGAATTTTTAAAAATATCTTTGATGCTAAGATCCAGCCGATTAAGCTTCGTTTCCAGATTTAGAGATGCGAAAATGGCAGAATTTCGTAAAAGTAGAATTGGAAAATCTACTCCATAATAATCGAAGTTTTGCTTTAGTTGTAGCCAGTAAATAATTTCTGCGCCTCCGCCAATATAGGCCAGATTTGGAAGAATCACTTCTTCATACAAAGGGCGCATAACAACATTCGGACTAAAGCGCTCGGGAAAATCATTAATTTCTTTGAGTAATTCTTCTTTGCTGAAACAGATCTCTGTATTCAAGACCCGGTATTGCTCATTTTCAAGTACAATACGCTCCCTTATGCCATCCAACAGGTAGAAGAAATTGATCTCTCTTGGATTTACTTGCACTTCAATTCCCTTTTCTGCCAATTTATTATTGGTATCAGTGATGGTTCTAAAGCTATGCTGTCCGGTAATATCTTCTGCAATAATACCTGAAAATTCTTTTTTTAACCTTCGGTCATCAGCATCCAGAATCAACAAACCATACTCTTCAAACAGTGCGTTGACTAGGTGCCTGCTGGCATCTGCCAAACTATTGGTGCCCGTATAAGCAGTAGAAATCAGTTTCCCCAATTCTTCCGCAGTTTCAGAAATTCCCAAGATTGCGAGATAATCCTTTACTGCTTTTTCTATTCCCTTGGTAGATAATCTTCCGGTGGCACCTAAAGCTTCCAGATCCCAGCTTATTTTCTTTCCAGAGATGTAAGTATGATTGATCTCAGCAAAATCATGATCTTCTGTAGCCATCCAATACACAGGTAAAAAATTTTTATCCGGGAATTGGGTTTTTAATTCCCTAGCCAGATTGATAGCAGTTACTATCTTGAAAATGAAATATAATGGACCGGTAAAGATGTTGAGCTGATGCCCGGTACAAACAGTGTAGGTATCTTTTTGAAGTAATAGGCTGATGTTTGTGTTTAACTGCTCATGGATTGGCTGTGGTACTTTTGAATATTGCTCTCTTAATACTTCAACCAGTATTTCTCTGTTGGAATTATTCTTTTTTGAGGCTATTAACTTTCTGAATCCCTCAAGGTTAGGATTATATGATTTGAAGGAATTTAATTCCTGGTCATTGTTCAGATAGCGGATCATCCCTTCTGAAAAACTCTTGGTTTCACTATAATCAATATAAGTTGCCTTCATCAGGAACGAAATTAGAGGAAATTAATGAATTCCACTTTGCTGAACTAAATTTTAATAATCTGACCATAAAGATCGAAATCTTCGGCACGGTCGATCTTTACCTGAACAAAGCTTCCCGGACTGGCATAGCTAATTCTAGTATCGATTAAAACCTCATTATCCACTTCCGGCGAATCGTATTCAGTTCTTCCTGTTAAATAATTTCCCTCTTTTTTATCGATCAGCACTTTATAAGTTTGGCCAACTTTATCTTGATTAATATCGAATGAAATTTCCTGCTGAATTCCCATGATCGTTTCAACACGTTCTTGTTTTACTTCTTCGGGAACATCATCAATAAGTTCATGGGCATGCGTTTTTTCTTCATGCGAATAGGTGAAACATCCTAAGCGGTCGAAGCGGGTCTCGTTTACCCATTCTTTCATTTCTTCGAAGTCTTTTTCTGCTTCTCCGGGATACCCGCAGATCAGGGTTGTGCGCAGAGCAATATCAGGCACTTTATCGCGAATAGAATTAACAAGATCTATTGTTTTTTGCCTCGTAATTCCACGGCGCATTGAGCTCAGCATTGAATCGCTGATGTGTTGAAGCGGCATGTCCAAATAATTGCAGATATTGGAACGTTCATTCATTACATCCAGGATATCCATTGGGAAACCTGAAGGATAGGCATATTGTAGTCTTATCCATTCAATTCCATCAACATCAGACAGATTGCGGAGTAAGTCAGCAAGATTTCGTTTGCTGTAGAGGTCAAGACCGTAATAGGTCAGATCCTGAGCAATTAATATTAGTTCTTTGGTGCCATTCTTTGCCAAAAACTTGGCTTCCTTTACCAAGTCTTCAATAGGTTTGGAAACATGTTTACCCCTCATAAGTGGAATTGCACAAAAGGAGCAGGGTCTGTTACATCCTTCGGCTATCTTAAAATAGGCAAAATGTGATGGAGTAGTCAGCAGCCGTTCTCCTAAAAGTTCATGCTTGTAATCTGCGCCAATTGAGTGGAGAAGATTTTGCAGATCGTTTGTCCCGAAGTAGGAGTCCACATTTTTAATTTCGGCTTCAAGCTCAGGTTTGTACCGCTCAGAAAGACATCCGGTTACGATAAGTTTGGAAATTTTACCTTGGTCTTTTAACTCGCTGTATTGAAGGATCGTATCGATCGATTCCTGTTTGGCATTATCAATAAACCCGCAGGTATTGATAACGATGATGTCATCCTGATGAAGCGTATCCGCTTCATGAACAACATTCATCTGATTGCCCTTAAGCTGGCCCATCAGAACTTCAGAATCATGAATATTTTTGGAACAACCTAGAGTAATTACATTGACTCTTGGTTTTACCGGGGCTGGTTTTGTGCTGATTTTAGTCTTCATTATTTGCTTCTATGATTATTTAAAAAGAGAGTCGACAAACTCTTTCTTATTAAATAATTGCAGATGATCTATTCCTTCACCCACACCGATGTATTTCACCGGAATTTTAAACTGATCAGAAATTCCGATCACGACCCCGCCTTTTGCAGTGCCGTCTAATTTGGTTAGTGCTAATGCGTTGACTTCTGTTGCCTGGGTAAACTGCTTACATTGTTCAATTGCATTTTGGCCGGTAGAAGCGTCGAGTACAAGAAGGATCTCATGAGGTGCTCCCGGAACAATTTTCTGCATTACTTGTTTGATCTTGGTTAGCTCGTTCATTAATGCAACTTTATTATGGAGGCGGCCGGCTGTATCAATAATAGCCACATCATCGCCATTGGCAACAGCTGATTGTAGGGTATCGAATGCTACTGATGCAGGGTCTGAACCCATTGGCTGTGCAACGATTCGTACATTTACCCGCTCCGCCCAAAGTTTCAGTTGGTCTACAGCAGCCGCTCTGAAAGTATCTGCAGCACCTAAAACCACCTTGTTGCCTGCTAATTTTAATTTATGAGCAAGTTTGCCGATGGTGGTAGTTTTGCCGACACCATTTACTCCAACTACCATAATGACATAGGGCTTATGATCACCGTATTCAAAATTTCTGAAATCGTTGCTATTATTTTCTGATAAGAGGCTTTGGATTTCAGAACGCAAAAGTTCATTTAGTTCTGAAGTATTGATGTATTTATCGCGGGCAACCCGAGTCTGGATACGATCAATGATCTTTAGAGTTGTTTGAACACCCACGTCCGAATTGACCAGAATTTCTTCAAGTTCATCGAGAACATCATCATCAACGGTCGATTTCCCGACAACAGCCTTGGTGATCTTGGAGAACAAACCTTCCTTAGTCTTCTCTAAGCTCTTATCCAGTTCTACCTGTTCCTGTACGTTGCTTTCTTTCTTCTTGAAAAAATCAAATAATCCCATGGAGCCAAATTTAATAAATCTGCGGGGCGGATAACAATTATATAATGAAAAAAGCCACCCGACGATTGTACGCGGGCGGCTTCTAATTTTTCAATGCTGAAATTACTTAATGGTATTAATTCCGGCAATAGCGTCTTTCACGTGATCGTTATGAACGATAATTTCTTTGAATGAGTAAGCACCAGTTTTTGGCGACTTATTCATTGTGATAACTTTTGAATATTCTTTACCAGCGCCTGTTTTCAGGGTTGCAACTACTTTTTTTGCCATTTCTGTATGTTATTTTGAGTTGTAGGTTGTAAGTTTTAAGCTATAAGTTCTACTATACAATACTTATAACTTACTACTTAATAACTTATTACTTATTATTTAATTTCTTTATGAACAGTCACTTTTCTCAAAACAGGATTAAATTTTTTCAATTCCAAACGCTCTGTAGTGTTTTTTTTATTCTTAGTGGTTACGTATCGAGACATTCCAGCCACGCCACTTTCCTTATGCTCAGTACATTCTAAAATAACCTGAACTCTGTTGCCTTTCTTAGCCATTGTATTATTATTTGTTTTACGTTATACATTATACGTTTTACGTTCTCTACGTAGAACGTAATACTTAGAACGTATTACTTATATAAATCCTTTTTTAAGGAATTTGTTAATTACAGCAGTGATGCCATTTTTACTGATGGTTTTAATCGCTGAAGTAGAAACTTTCAACGTGATCCATCTGTCTTCTTCTGGAATGTAAAACTTTTTTACATGCAGGTTAGGATAAAATTTACGCTTGGTTTTTACGTTTGAGTTAGAAACGTTGAAACCGTTCATCGCCATTTTCCCTGTTAAATCACAAATTCTCGACATGACTATATAGTATCTATTTTTTAAAATTCAAATCTTTAAAGAGTTTGCAAATATCGCGAGAAAAAATCAGATACGCAATACTTTATCAATAAATTTAGACATTCATTTTAAAAGCAACCCAGCTTCCTGTATTTATGTAATTTTTTTACTTCCATATTAGGCTAACAGGTCTGAATATGATATAATTGTACTCTGATATTTAATTTACCGAACAATAATAAAAAGATGAATCTTCGTATTAATTCCTTTGAAGACTACAAACGTGTTTATGCCTATAGTGTTGCAGAACCAGAGAATTTCTGGGCTGAGGTAGCCGACACCTTTTACTGGCAGAAAAAGTGGGATAGAGTTCTGGATTGGAACTTTACTGAGCCAAATGTGAAATGGTTTAGTGGTGGAAAATTGAATATAACGGAGAATTGCCTTGATCGTCATCTTGAGAAGAGCTCAGATAAAATAGCGATGCTTTGGGAACCGAATGATCCTGAAGAACATTTCAGATCATTCACTTATAAAGAACTGCATTTTAAAGTTGTTCAATTTGCCAATGCGCTGAAAAACAATGGCGCAAAAAAAGGCGATCGTATCTGTATCTATATGCCTATGGTTCCTGAACTTGCAATAGCAGTAATGGCCTGTGCTCGTATTGGTGCAATCCACTCGGTAGTATTCGGAGGCTTTTCAGCTCAGTCAATCGCTGATCGTATCAACGACGCCCAGTGCAATCTAGTCATTACTGCAGATGGTGGCTTCAGAGGGAATAAAGATATACCGCTTAAAAATATCATTGATGATGCCATAGTTCAGTGTGCTTCAGTGCAGAGGATAATCGTTTTAACCCGTACTCGTACTCCGGTATCTATGATCAAAGGACGTGATGTATGGTGGGAAGATGAAATTCGAAAGGTAGAAACTCAGGGTAATCCGGCATGTCCAGCCGAGCCAATGGATGCTGAAGATCCTTTGTTTATATTATATACTTCCGGTTCAACCGGTAAACCAAAAGGCGTTGTTCATACCTGCGGTGGGTATATGGTTTATACCGGATACACTTTCAGAACCGTATTCCAGTACCAACCGGGTGAAGTTCATTTCTGTACTGCCGATATTGGCTGGATTACAGGTCATTCCTATATCGTTTACGGACCATTATCACAAGGGGCAACGACCCTCATGTTCGAGGGTGTACCAACTTGGCCTGATGCTGGTCGTTTTTGGGATATAATAGATAAATACAAAGTAAATATCCTATATACAGCTCCAACGGCGATTCGCTCACTGATGAGTTTTGGTAACGAACCTTTGAAAGGGAAAGATCTTAGCTCGCTGACTAAGCTTGGTTCAGTAGGTGAGCCAATCAATGAGGAAGCCTGGCACTGGTATAATGAGAAGATTGGAAAAGGAAAATGTCCGATTGTTGATACTTGGTGGCAAACCGAAAACAGTGGAATTATGATTTCACCAATTGCCGGCATCACCCCAACAAAACCGGGATATGCAACCCTTCCTTTACCTGGAGTTCAGCCTTGCTTAGTTGATGAACAGGGAGTTGAATTGATCGGAAATAATGTGAGCGGAAACTTATGTATCAAATTCCCATGGCCTGGAATTATCCGCACAACATACGGAGATCACGAGCGTTGCCGACTGACTTATTTCTCTACGTACAAGAACATGTATTTTACCGGTGACGGTTGTTTGAGAGATGAGGACGGGTATTATCGCATAACCGGCAGGGTGGATGATGTGATGAATGTATCGGGACACCGTATAGGTACTGCGGAGGTTGAAAATGCAATTAATATGCATGCAGACGTTGTAGAAAGTGCTGTTGTAGGTTATCCTCATGATATCAAGGGTCAGGGAATTTATGCTTATGTAATCCTTGGCACCTCCATACACGATCACGATCTGACCAGAAGGGATATTCTTCAAACTGTGGCTCGTATTATCGGCGCGATCGCTAAACCGGATAAAGTTCAGTTTGTGTCAGGTCTGCCGAAAACAAGATCAGGAAAGATCATGCGCAGAATCTTGAGAAAGATTGCTGAAGGTGAAACTTCAAATCTTGGAGATACTTCAACCCTTCTTGATCCTTCAATAGTGGAAGAAATCAAGAACGGGGCTGCCGGTCTGTAAATATTACCCTTTGGTTGGCTTTATCACCAACCAATTTTTACCCTCTGTTCGGTGTTGTCACCACAGGTGTTCGGAAGACTTGAGTTATCCCCTTAAGTGGATAAAAAAGCATACGTTTCATCGTTAGGATGAAGATTTTTCCATGGTGGAAGTCAATCAAATCATATCGCTTCTCCCTGATAATCTGCTAAGTGAACTGGCTATTGATACGAATGTAAATAGATACGCCAAAAAACTGCAGGCAGAATTGTTGTTCAAACTGCTATTACATAATATTCTTTCCTATAAAGATAATA
>Ga0105051_10006524_pt1 | contig 12535 bp, 3 predicted proteins | sample FRY02_FD_78383 | JGI IMG/M metagenome (GOLD analysis project Ga0105051, IMG submission 78383) | Freshwater microbial communities from Lake Fryxell liftoff mats and glacier meltwater in Antarctica - FRY-02 (megahit assembly) | ecosystem: Environmental > Aquatic > Freshwater > Ice > Glacier...
AGTGTCAGTTCTGTATCCACGATTGCACCACTGTTTCAAAACAGCGTCACCAAGTTTCGCACCATCTATAAAAAGACGCAGGCGGGTACAGGTTGTGCCCAGCTTTCCAATTTCGTAGAGAACGCGGCAGAGGACGGTATGGAGCCCCAGTGGAGAGCGTGGCTGAGTATTGCCCAAAAGTGCGAAGACGGCGACAAGGCGGTGATATGGCTTAGTGACCTGCACCCCTACGACACAGACCGCATGAACCAGAAACTGGCGGAGATCAAGGGGCCCTACCCCTGTGTGAAGTTTGATTCCGAGAACCCCGGTGTGTGCGACAACTGCTCCCATCGCGGCAAGATAACCAACCCCCTAGCGCTTGGCAGAGAACTGGACTTGGTGACCGAGCCCGTGGTCATGGAGGTAGCGATGCCTGCGCAGATACCGATCAAGGTACTACGCCCAGAGCCGCCCCACGGGTACGCTTATGGTAAGAACGGTGGTGTGTTTATGGAGAAGGACTCTGTGGACGATCAGGGTAACGCCATAAAGAAGCAGATCATGTTGTGCCAGTACGATTTGTTCCCCGTAGACATCCTGAACTTCAACGGCGTCCACGAGGTGCACCTACGCGCTATACGCAGCGGTCGGGTACAGGACATCACAGTGGCACAGGAGAGCATCGCCAGCAAGGATACAACCATCAAGACGCTAGCTAGTCAGAACGTCATGGCGGCGTTTGGTTCGGGCAATGACAAAAACCTGTACGAGTATGTCCGCGCCTGTGTGGAGAAGCTAAGCGTGGAGCGTGCGCCTATTGCGCTACCTACTAGCTATGGCTGGCAAGATGATGGTTCGTTCGTGTTTGCCGGGCGTATATACAGCAAGAACAAGGAGCCAATATCGGTACCCATGTCGGGGCTGGAGAACATCACGTCGAACACCCAGCCTACAGGGACACTAGAAAACTGGCAGAAAGTTGTACAGCTTTTAATTCGTCGGCGGTTGTGGGACCACTTAGCGGTTGTGCTGCTGGGTGCTGGCGCGCCCCTTATGAAGTTCACCAAGTTGTATGGCATGACCATTCACTGCGCGTCTAGGAATTCAGGTACAGGCAAGAGCTTGGCGTTGGATACCGCCGCCGCTATATGGGGGCACCCGGTGCACTACCGCACGGGTTCAGGCACCTCCGCAGTGGCTATGCAGCAGCGCCTTGGTTTGCTTCGCAGCTTGCCGTTGGTCACGGACGAAATCACCACCAACAACCGCAAGGACTTCGAGTGGTTCCCAGCCTTCTTGTTTAGTATGAGCGAAGGTCGCGGCAAAGAGCGCATGGAGTCCGGGTCCAACAAAGAACGTCTGAACCTGTCTACGTGGGCCACGCTTGCCATCATGTCCTCCAACCGGAACGCCGTAGATTACCTAGCGGGGGAGCGCCAGCACTCATCTGAAGGAGAGCTAAGACGTTTGTTGGAATTTTCTATTGACCAGAAGTTACAGTGGACCGATGACGAGATCGAGGTCATCAAATCCTTGCAGGACAACTACGCCTTGGCCGGGGTAGAGTTATCACAGTACTTCGTGGACAACACGGAATACATAAAGAAGCTGGTAGACGACACGACCCGCCAGATGTACAAGCACTACAACGCACCACGAGACGAACGCTTTTGGATGGCGGCCATAGCTTGCGGGGTTGTTGCCGGGGTTCTTTTCAATGGCAAGCACACGAATCTGGCTGAAATCCCCATGCAAGAAATCATGGTAGCGTATGGTCGAGCCGTAGAGACTATGCGCGCCAGTATCCACGGTGGTTCGGTCAACGCGGAAGACGTGCTGAACTCCTACATCCAAGAGAATCAGGGCAAGTTTGTTGTCGTTAAGTATGGTGAGAGAAGTGGGCTTCTGGCACATTTCCAAGACGGCACCGAGGTCGGCAGGAACACCGCGCGGCAGGAGGTCATGGGGCGTGTGGAGCACGGGCACACGGCGGGATATATTGACTTCTACATTGAAGAGCGCTTACTTCGCGCACACTGCTCGACCATGAGTTACAGCTACCAAAACTTCAAGCAGGAAATGCAAGAGTTGTTTCAGATACGCTACCAGAAAAAGAAAGACTTGCTTGCCAAGACCGATGGCCCTACGATGCGCGTAGCCGCGATTCAAATAAGTAGACGTGTTGATGAAGACGACGCCCCACTCACACAAAACTAAACTTTTCCCTTGGGCAAAGCTGCATAAGGGGCAGGGGTTCTTTATCCCCTGCCTCAACCTTCAGGAAATGACAGGCGCCGGTCTACGAGCCGCCGTGTCCCAAAAGATAACCGACGCCAAGGCCTACTCCGCAATCAGGACAGGTTTACTTGGCGTCTGGTTTTACCGCCCCAAGGCTAGGGGCTAGGACAGATCTTTAATACGCCGCGACATGCGAATCTCAAGGCGTTTAATTTCCTGAACCCTGTCACGCTTTTGATCGGGGGTCAAGGTCTTAGAAGCAGCAATCCCGCGCTTAAGTTTAGCCAACTCACCCATCTGCTGACGGAAAGAACCGCCGAAAGAGTTAAGCGCAATTTCCGTAGAGTACTTCTGAGCAAACGCCTTGGCATCAGCCCCTCGGCCCTCGGCAACCATCATGTTGTATGTGGTTTTGGCCTGCCGAAACTCCCCAAGCCTATCGTGCGCAGCATTGACCACACCCCGTCCATCAGCAGGTTGAAACAGAGTGCCGATAACTGGGTACTCGTTGATGAGTTTAGTTGGGCGCTCTGCCTGATCTGTCAACGGACGGATGGCTACGTTAGGTATCTGTAGTAGGGTAATACCCAATGACCCTGTGTAGCCCCGGACAAGATGCTCAACCTGCATTGGGGAGACCGTGCCAAATGTAGCCGCGCTCAACATCTTTGCCAGCTCGGTGGTGTTGGGGCTGTAGCGCTCGCTTTTGGTAAGTCCCTGCATGCGATCAGACTCGACGGGGGAGCCAGTAAAGAACGAGTAGTTAGTTGCCACCTCAACAATAGGCTTCATGCCTTGTGGCATACCGATAGGCACTGTTTGATAAGCCAAAGCACCAAACGCCTTCATAGCGTTTCCAGCTTTCTGGTCACCAAACGCCACGTTGAATACCATTTCTGGGATTGACTTAAACGCGTAGCCCAATTCAAATGGGATTGGCACACGCAGACTTGCCTCCACACCGGGCAGTGGGATGAACCAGTTGAGCGCGCGCTGTTCTGGCGTTGCGTTCTTGTAAGACTCGTCGTCCTGCATCAGGGCCGCGTAGGCCATAGTGCCTGCCGCCATCATAAAACCACGCTTGAGTATTAATGCTTGGACGTTCATTTCCTTCTGGAACAGTGACACCCCTTTACCGGCTCTCCACAACACGTCCAGACCTTGTATCTGAGCGTTAAAGAACGGCACCATCATGGACATGAACTGCATGCTGGGAGACACACCGCGACGGCTAAAGTTCATAGACTCCAGCGAACCAAGCAACGCCTGCATGTGGGTCATGCCCTTTTCGCGGTACATGTTGTACAGAACAGCGCGGGTTGATGAGTCGCCTTGAATAGCAAACCCTTCAGCCTTAGCAACGAGTTTCTGCCAACCAGCCTTACCCCCAACGGTGTCGCGCAAGATGCGCGTGATGTCTTGCTTGTCGCCAGTAAACACGTTACTACTGATAGCGCCTGCTTGTTGCAGGATACTTTGCGTTTCGCTCTTGCCGCCTACCATCTTAGTCAGCTCTTTAAAGGAACTAGCGATTGGAGCGAAATTGCCGCCGGTAACCATCCACGCGTTGAGCGGGTCACGAATGGCTTGACGCAGCGCGTAGGTAGGCATTATTGTCACTGTCTTACGCAACAAGTTAGCAGGGTAGCTCATCAAACGAACAACCGCTGGGATAGTGGTCTTTATGCCCTCCAAGCCTTTAACCAGCAGATCGGCTGGAACCCCATACGCGTCATCAATAACGGCGTGCTTCATTTCGCCGCCTTCACGGAACCGTACGATATTGGTGCCCGCAGGGCCTGATCCTTTGCGGATTTCAGCGCTACCCATTTTCTGCAGAACGTACGCCACGTCTTTTGTCTGGATATTGCGCATGCCCATATCAAGAATCATGCGGGTGTTCTGCAACGCGCTCTCAAAGAACGGCAGGATAGAGTCCTCGCCACCAATTAACTCTTTGAGGTACGGCTGGTTCTTAAGATTGCCGATCTTAACAATTTTCTCACGGTCAATCATCAGCTCTACTTCTTCTCCGTTTTTACGGTAGAACGGGACGTAATCTAGCGCTGACAATCTAACAGCCTCATCACTAGACATTGCGCCTGAGTCAGACAGGAGCGTAAGCAAGTCTTTGTTGTACTGGCGGTATTGTTTACGAGCAGACTCAAAAGCGTCTTTAATTTTTGGGTTGTTTTGCACGTCCTTGTTAACCGCGTCCCAGTCAGCCTTGGCTTGCTTGGCGTCTTTAAAGTTCAACTTGTCCCAGCCGATTTGCCCCTGACCTGCGCGAAGACCTGCCATCCATGTAGTAAACATTTCTTCAGCGGCTTGTTCATTACCAATACCCGCGTCACGCAAAGTCTCCGCAATACGGGCAATGTTGTCGCCTTCAACAGCCTCAAACGTGTAGGTGCCATCGGCGGCCTTAACGCGTCGTACAACACCATTAGAAGCAGCTTGCGCTACGTATTGGTTGACCTGTTCGCCAAAGCGCATGTAGTAGAGCGTCTGGAACAGTTGCATGTCGGGGATAACTCCGCGCTCGACACCCTTGCGCAACAGATCCTCGATAGGCGCAAAGCGATCCAGTAACTGAGTGCGCCAAGCAAGCGCCCTATTTGTTTTACTGCTTTCTGGAGCGGCTGCGGCGGGGCTAAACAGCGACGCCATAAACCCGGAAGTCCGCGCAACCTGTCGACCAGCGGCGGCTTGCGCTTCTTTAGAGATACCAGCGGCAAACTTTGGCTCGGTGTTAGGGAAAACCCCACGTAGCACAGACGCGACGTTGTCGATCTGTCTGCCTTCAGTCATCGGCATTGCTTTTTCAAACAGGTTCAGGATGTTCTGTGTAGCTTGCTTGTTAAAGTCAACGCCTTCCTTCAGCCCCAAGAACGCCAGCACCTTGTTAATAAAGCGGGTAACCATGTTACCCCCGCCCGTCCACTTAACATTTGCCAACTTGTTCTGCAGCACACGGTTGGACAGCATCTCAGAGGCAAATTCAGCAATGTTAGTTATGCCGTACTCACGCGCAAGATTGGTGTTCTTTTTAACCGCCGCAAACATAGACTCCAGCTCAACACGCGCCGCTTTCTGAGCGTCGGTCAAGGTGTCTATTGGCGCTTTTAACAATCGCAGCGTAACAGCGTGGATCATCTCGTGCAAGATGACTTCTTCGCTCACTGCCTCTTCGTCAAACTGCATTACCGCTTTATTGGACTCGTAGCTACCCGCCGCACGTTTGCCGTCCACGTACAGGTCTGAGACCATTTCAACTTTAACGTTCCCTAGCAGCGTAGCCAGAAGTCCGGACAGCTTACGCACAAAAGGCGTAGCCCCGCTCTCGGCCAGTAACTCCGCAGCCTTTACAGCATCGCCTGAACGAAGCGCTTTGATGACGTTAACCTTTACAGGCGTGAATGATGGTGCATCGTATGCCTGAGAGTTTTCCCGTAGATAGTTGTCTTCTGCAGAGTCAACGTCTTCGTCTATAACGTCGGCAATATTCTTCCTACCCTTCGTTACTTTCTGCAGGTCCGCTGCCAACGCTTCGGCCTCTGTCGCATCCTGCCTCGCTAGCTCAGCACGGAGTTTTTGACGCCATTTTGAATTAGATGTGTCAATGCCAAACGTTTCTTCTGCAATACGCTTATCTTCAGCAATCTGTTCTTTAGTGCCGCGTGTACGAGTTATAGTACGTTTAGCCGTGTCAAGCGTTTTCAAATCGGCCTTCATTTGGCGGCGATTTAATTCCGCAGTTTGTCCTTCCGGTGACAACTTGCCGAACTCTTCAATAGACATGTCGGCAGGCGCAGCCATCTCAGCGCTTGTAATAGGCACATTGCGCTGCTTAATACCTCGTGCTTCCGATAAGCGATTACGTGTTCCCATACGCCCCAACCCCGCCTTACTCTCCTCAGTGCCCCCGCGCAGGGACGCCGGAGCAGCCGACTGCGTCCGAGTAACAGGTCCAATAGCCCGTTTGCCTTTTGCGGCTTTGCGCTCTTCCAACACATCGTCCACAGAATTCAGTATTTTTTGCAAGCGCGCTACGTCGTTACTTTTTGCTTGCTCGGTGGCGTCTGCGTAGGCGTTTTTTTGTTTTTTGCTACTGCCCTCGTAGCGGCGCTCTAACATCCGCTGTTCGAGTTCGCGTTTGTCTTTAGTGGCGGCTTCTTTCTCTAGGCGCTGTTCATTTTCAACTTTTGCAGCGCGGGCACGTTGAGCGGCGGCAGCGGCAGATAGTTGCTTAAGCTCCGCTGGTGCGACTGCACCAAGTTTAGCCTTTGCTTCACTGAGCTCTTTCCTATACTGCTTTAAAATCTTGTACTCAAACTGCACAAACGAGTCGCGGTGCGCCTCCGCAGTAATAGCACTTGAAGCTACGTTTTCATCGGCTTGCGCCCGCAGCTTTGCCACGTCTGAAAACTGCTTGTCAATTTTTTTCTGCACATCATCAAACGCCTGCAATTCCGCTTTAGTAATGCCTAGTTTGATCATCACTGAGGACTCAGCTAGCGTTTTTCGGGCTTCTTTGAGTCTATCGGCTGCAGCCTGTGTTTGCGTAACTAAAACATCTACCTGAGCAGAAAAGGCCTTCTTAGCTTCTATCATCTCCGCAGCCACACGCATTCTGGTCATTTTAAGCGTTTCTTGTAGGTCCGCACGCTGCGCGTCTAGCATGCTTGCGCGCCTGTTAAACAATGCTGTGGCAGATGCTTTTTCGTTTGTAAATACAGGATCGGCAAAAGCAGTAGCGTCAGTTTTTGCAAAAGAGGCGAAGAAATTGGCTGCCCCCTGCTTAACGCGCTTTTGCTGTTCCTCTAGTGCTGCAAGCTGCTTTTCAATCCCCGCCGAAGCGGCGGCTTTTTTCTGTTTGAGCAGTGCGTTTTGCTTGTCGACACCCGCTACCATCGCGTTGTACTGCTCGATTACGGGAGCAGTCTCTTCTGGTTTTGTCAGCGTAAACATGTCTGCCGTAATAGGTTTAAGGGCCGCGCCGTTCATCCAGCCTAGATCAGCAATACGGCTTCGGATCGTGTCAATTTGCTTTTGCAGTTCTACTTGCTTTTTTAAGTACCGCGTGCCCGCATCCTGCGCAATGCCTATAAGACGTACGCGCTGCGCAATTTTATCTATCTCAACTTGCGCCGCTTTGGCTATCGCTACCGCCTTATCTCGGGCTTTCTTAGCTACCGCTACCGCCTTATCTCGGGCTTTCTTAGCTACCGGAGCAGCCGCAAACGCCTTGTAGTCTTTGCGGATAACGCCTAGCTCTCTGTCGTCACGACGACGGTCTGCGGATGTGTCATTAAATAAACCGAGCTGCCCCGCTTCGCGCTGCTCAACTGCAGTAGGAGCTTTAGCGGCAATGATGTCTTTGATTGAACGCAAGTCCGACATGCGCGGTTGACGGCCAGCCAGCATATCATCTACAACACCTTCGACCGCATCAAGCAAATTGCGTGAAGCCTTACCCCCGTCCATGATGTCGGCAGCTTCGTTCAGCACATCCCGCGCTCTTGGGCGCATTGCTGCCGGTAGCTCGGCCATCTTGTTGCGCACAAACTCCGTACGACGAGCAAGCTCGCCTTTTAGTGTGGTGGCTGTTTCACCGCGCTCTTCGGCTACGCGGGTAGCTTCTTGCCCAGCAAACTGCGTGCGTATTACAGGCTTCTCTACACGGGCCTGTCGTTTACCGATTAGTGCGTCGCGGATTTGCGGCAGCACGTTTAAGCCCTCGGCAATAACTTCCTGCGCTGCACGCGGCGCACCAAACGGACGCTCCTCTAATGGGCGAAAGTCACGAGTCTCAAGGACAGCAGGGGATACAATCTGAGCGCCGCGCATCTGCGCGGGGGCAACAATACGGGTTTCTTTGTATGCGTCGCTTCGGTCCGCCGTTGAGCGCGTTGTAATTTCATCCAGCGCCGCAGTCATCGCGGTTTCCATGTCAGAGGCGGCTTTTAAGGCTTCGTCGCGTGTCAGTGCAGGACGACCTTCGGCGCGTCGGTGGATTGCTGCCTCTTGTAGTGCAGCCTGAATGTACTTAGCGCGGGCTTCCTGCGCCTGCTTATTAAGCCCCTCTATGCCGGACGATGCTGCCGCCAACCTTTCGTTTTTTTCTACTGCTTGTTTATTTTCCTCGTATGCGCGTTGCAGTGCGGGAGGTACAGAATAGCCTTTTCCTTTCGGCGCTAAGGACTCAATACGCGCTTCAATTTGTTTAAGTTTGGCAGAGGCCCCCGCCGCCGCCGGATTGTCTGCACCAAAATAAAGTCCTGTTCTAATATCCGTTAGTACCCCAAGGAAATTATTTAAGGCCTCGTCTTGTGCGGCGCGGGCATCAAACGCTAGCTTTAGGTAGCCGTCGGAATTAGTTCGGATGTTGTTGATCTGGTCGCGGGTCTCCTGCGCTTTATCGCGGTTAGACGCCACCATGCTGTTGGATAACTTCTTGACCTGATTGAGCAGACCGTCGAACTGATTTTTTGACGCATTGAACCTTTCGCTCGGCATACGGGTTAGCGTTTCAGGAACCGACACCGCTTGTTTAAGATTGAAACCCACTTTAAATAAACGATCAATATCGGGCGTTGACTCCTGCTCCGTAACTGGAGCGTTGGGGTCTCGCTTGCCTCTACCTACAGGGCCTTCTTGGTACCACAGATCAGTGCGCCCGCGTGCGTCTGCCGCATCGGCCACGTCCTGCTGGGACTGCTCAAACATAGACATCTGCTCGTCTGGAGCCGTACCCGCTTGCAGGGCTGCTTGGCGTTGTGCCATCTCGGCAGCACCCGCTTCCGCCGATGCCTGCGCATTACGCCGGTTTAGGTCCAGCATCGGCGTGTATTTATCTACCAATGCTGCTCGGTCTCCGCCAATAGCGGCTAGCTCGCCTTGCTGTTTTCGTAGCGCGCTAATCAGCTTGCGGCCCTCGACAGGATCGTACGCATCGCCTGTCAATGTTTCTAGCTTGCGCTGGGTCGCAGCAATCTGTCGCTGCAACTTACCCCGGGTTGACTCTGTGTCAACTGCCCCGGACTGTTTAATCAGGGACTCAACTTCTTTTTTGCGTGCGGCAAATGCGTCGTACTGCGCGGCTAGACTTTCTGCCGTATCGTAGTCTTGCTTTGCTACCGCCGCGCTTTGCTGCATGCGGTTGTCTTCCAGCACACGGTCCAGATACTGGTTTTCGCTGAAAAGTACTTCTGGGGTCGGCGCTTCTACAGCGGAGGCGGTTTGTTCAACCGCTTCCATACCGGGCAACACGCCTTGAGGACCGGCCTCGGCGTAGGGTACTGCGCGGGTCTCTGTGCCGCCTTCTAGTCCTGCTAACTCCGCATCTCTGGCAGCTTGGGCTTGGGCGTCTAGCTTTGCTTGCTCCGCAGCAGCACGTTTATCTTCTGTAGCTACTACGTCCTTGGCCCGGCCTTGGGCACCAATGCGACTGCCTGCCCCAAACAAACCACCAAGCGTGGCACCGCCGATGAAGTTGTCTAGGTACTCACCGCGAGCTTGCTCGTCCATCATGTCGAGACCGGCCTGCATACGCTCAAATACCTGCTGACCTGCTTCGGTCAAACCCTCGATACCGGCGTTCTTGGCAACCTGAATACCTCCGGATTTTACTAACCCTGCGGCAGAGGCTTCAGCTAATTTACGGGCAGCGCCGAGCGCTTCTTCTTTGGTTGCCTCACGGCCAAACTTACCTAAGAGTTTATTTACGCCGGGCAGGAAACGTAAGGCTGCAGTATCTAGCGCGGCTTGTGGGATAGCGGCAGCAACGGCTGCGCCCAGTTTAAGGTCTTCAGGGGCGGTGCCCTCTTCCAACTGGCGTGATAAGTTAGAACCTGTAAACTGAGTAGCAGACGCGGCCCCAGCGCCAAGCAAACCGGCGGCAGTAGCGCCAAGACCAAGGGCCCCAGATACAGGAGCGGTGCTTGCCAGACCAGCGGCAACAATAGGCGCAGCCATATAAGCAGCCGATTGTCCCAACAATCCCGTTACGTAATCAATAGGATCTTCGGAGAACTCTGCTTGACGGTATATTTGCCCAGCTTTTTCGCGCTGTGCCTCAGAGTATTCCGCTCCGCCTTCGATACCCAGCCCGGCACCGATAGCGCCGATGTCACCTTTTAGGTTCTCAAAGCCTGATTTAACACCGGCGATAAAACCTGTTTCAGGCTCCGCTTTCGGGGGACCTAAGCCAAAGGCTTCAGGGAACTGTTCTATGGCTTTGGCGTATGCCGTTTGCTGGTCCATCCCTTCAGGGACTTCAATAGAGTTGCCGTTCGGAAGGGTTAGATATTGCGCCATAACAGTGTAAGTCCTCGGATTTTGACAAAGCCCTCAGCTACCGGACGCCGGGGGTGTGCGTATTATTGCAGCTTACCCTGTACCTGTCCAGTTGGTTTTGCGGACAGCGCCGGGCCTACGCCAAACATCGCCGCAAATGCAGACCTGCTCAGTAGTGGCGTAAGCGCGGCTGTGGATTGGTTCTTGGTGATGTAGTCCGCATAGGCCGTGTCCATATTGAACTTACCTTCAGAAGAATACTGAGATCTGATGCGCTGCTGCTCTTCGTAGCCGCGACGGGGGTCGCCTTTGCCTTTCGGGTCAAGCGAGCCGACCAAACGTTGTTCACTTGATGGCATCTCGGCAATAGCTCGCTGATTAGCTTGGTTAGACGTAGCAATAGAGGCCTGTGTTGCGCGGTTGGCGGTTCCTTCAGCGGTTTGGATCCTACCTTGATACTCTGTACCGGCAGCGCTAATACTGGCAGTAGCCAACGCACGCGCGGTCTCGGCATTTGTCTGACCTTCGGTTGTTGCCAGTTTAAACATATTGTCGCTAAGACGGCCTTCGGCAGCAACCACACCCGCTTCGGCTGCTTTAGTACGAGAAAACCGATCTTTCTTGTCGGAGCGCTTGGCATCTTCCAAAGAGTCGTAGGCGTCGAACAGCTTGTCTTTGCGGTCGTTGAGACTAGCCAGCCCCTTCTTGTAGCTGCCCATACCTTGCAACGCACCTTTACTAATGTTGGCAAGAGCGTTGGGGGACTCGCCGCCCATCACAGCCAGACCGAACTCTAAGAAAGCTAAACCGTAGTTAGACTTTTCGTCTTTTTCCAGCTTACCCTCACGCTCTTTCAAACGCTTCTCTCTGCCTACGCCGTACTCACCCATCTCTTCTTGGAACTTCCTCTCGTCCGTCACGTTCTTGTTAGCAAAATCAACTTCTTTTTTGCCCTGCTTGGTGGCAATTTCTTCTGCCTTTGTGTTGTCAACGACCTTGTAGAACGGCTTGAGCGCGGCGAGCTTCCCGGCAACATCCATCTCAGCCGGAGCTGCAGTAGCGGCGACTGGGGCAACGGGAGCAACCTGCTGAATGCCCGACGCCGTATTAGCTCCATTATAGGGAGACTCATCGGGGTTATTTCCCGCTGCCGGGCCCGGCAGTGGCGCAGATCCGGGAATGTCACGGCGTGGGTCAATCTTAGCAAACCTACTGCGCGCATCCGCTGCTCTGCGTTCTAGTTCTGGGGCCTGCGCTTTTTCCTTGCGGGCAACATCAAGCTCGGCTTTACGTTCGTTGATACTACTTAACCACTCGTATGCTAAGCCGAGACCGCCCATCTCTTTTTTACGCTCAAACTCGGCACGTTCCGCGGTTGACATGGGAGGACTAGGCATGCGCCCATACTGCGGGTAGTTTGAGCCGCGTCGAGGGTCGGGTACAAACGCCCCGGGAATAGCACGCCCTTCGGCAAACGCTAATATGCCGCCTTCGGCAAACTCCATGTCACCTGCTGGTAGCTGCCCAATACCAATATCTTCTGGCATAGGCTGCCCCATCTGCTGGGGCATTTGCTGTGGCTGTGGGGCCATACCGGCAATTGCTTGGTCAACAACTTTAGGCGGCTCTTGCATCCCGCCTTGCGCACCCTGCGCGGCGGCGCGAATCTCTTGGCGGCGTGTGGACTCCGACATTGCCAACGACATAATGTAGGGGTCGTTCTTGTGCATCATTGCGTACTGCTGCAACGCCTGATCGGGGAGCTTGGCTAGCGTTGAGGTGATATTGTTTACGTTAATCATGCTTTGCCTTACACCATTTTAGAGATTGCAAGATCCGCTAAACCAGCGCCTACCTGACCACCCTCAGCCATTCTACTTATACCGTACGCAGCAGCGCCGAGACCAGCGATCTGAGATAACTGATTAGGCGCGGGCTGGTACATAGACTGCACAGTGCCCATTGGTGTGCCGCGCAGGATAGAGTTCATAAACTCTAACTGCTGATAGGGGTAACG
>Ga0105051_10006526_pt1 | contig 12531 bp, 10 predicted proteins | sample FRY02_FD_78383 | JGI IMG/M metagenome (GOLD analysis project Ga0105051, IMG submission 78383) | Freshwater microbial communities from Lake Fryxell liftoff mats and glacier meltwater in Antarctica - FRY-02 (megahit assembly) | ecosystem: Environmental > Aquatic > Freshwater > Ice > Glacier...
AAATCCAGTAAAAGGGCGTCATTGAGCGTCTGTGATACCCAATCTGGTCCACATCTCGCATCGTTTCTCAAAGCTTCCGTGCAATATATATATTTCAAATAGGGGTCTTCATCGTAAGAAGTGTCCTTGTACAACGCCGCGACATCCGACAGCAAGCCAAATTGGTTGATACTGGCAGGTCGTAGTTGAGAACTTGTGCGGATAAAATCGCCAGTCAGGCGTGGCTTCGCATCAAAAAAGTGGTCATGGTGTCGAATACGCTCGTGGTTGCTCGGTACCACAAAGTGCGTGTAGCGTTGGGGAAGCACAGGGGCGCCTATCAAGTGTACCAACCGTGAAGCCACAATCGGCTGCAACAAAAGGGTGATTGCCATACCAAATCCGTCTGTGTATCCGAGTGACGTATTACATGGACACAGTGTGTTGGTCTGCCCATGCTGTAGATATAGTGAACAAAACAGATCTGCACGGTACGAAAACGTAGACAATTGCGACGAAGTCTCTCGCACCGGCACAACCCGCACAGGGAGAGCAACGTTATCGTTGGTGTAGTAGAAAAAAAACTTCAGCTCAGCAAAAGTCTGGAACGTTTCTGGGACGAAGATTGTCGTGGTGCCTGTCGCAAGGTCTACCTGCACGAAATCGCAACCGTAATACCCTCCCTGTTCTACCGCGTCGCTACACGGGGTTTTCGACACTCCTTGGTGTGAAATATACCGTGACTGGGTTCCTTGCGTAAACACTATCCGACCAGTCAATGATGGTCGCCACTCCTTGCTGCAGCACGATGGGTTCAGGAGCGTCAAAATCAATGATTCCGTCGGCTAGGAGCGCTTTGTGTCCGGATTCGTATAGGGTGGACCTGCCGAGCTTGTGCTTCGAGTATCGCCCGTCATACGCGACCTGGCCGGCATTCTCATCACCACGGCACTCAAATTTACGAAGACTGCGCAACACACCAGATGACATCCCAGCGGCAATTGGGCTAAACACACGCTCGAAAACAAATCCAGAGGTAGTGACGTTGTATTGCGCATCAGCACAGCGGCACATTTTGTCCCCCGTGTGCCACACGTTTGCCACTGTGGTTATGTTGTGAGCTTGATTTTGCGATGCTGCGAGCATTGATGGAATGATCTGTGGATCCACAGCCTGCTGAAGCTCACAGCAGCCTTCGCAAGCGTAGACACAGACAATAGGCACAACACGCACACACGGGGGGGCGCTTGGATACTCCAGTAACACAATTTTGAAATAACGCCCACGCACCAGACCTCCTGTGAAATACAGCACAAGTTTCTGCACACGCTGCTGCATATTGTTGGCTGACGTAAAGAACGTGCCCATACTTGACAAATCCATGGTCTGTGACCGTTCTCCGGAGAAATCGGGACTGATATCATAGTGAACACGGACTTTGCCAAACAAAGGCGAGTCTGGCACATACGTAAACACCAACCCGGTCACCGCGGTGATTTTTTTCAGGTCCATTTCTACCGAGAAATCTGCCATTCCCAGGAATTTGCGATGTGACAGAAGCATTGTGTCGTGCCGAAAACAGAGACCCTTGCTGGTAGACCAAGGTTGCTGATGTGCAAGGTCGGGCAACAAATCCCCTGTCCAGCTCCATGCACTCAGCCCTTGGTCGGTGTGGCTGCGGTTGAAACTCCACTTCTGGCGGTCCACATGCGCTCGTAGAATGGAAATGGCGTGTTGTGAGTTACACTTTGCAAGATCGGCGTCACAGGCCGGGAACTTGATGAACACGTAGCGGCCCATAATATTCGGGATTTTGTGCTGTAGCACCACCTGGTTTTTCGGGCCCAACCACGGGATGTACACAGGGGAAAGCTCTGCAGCGACGCGCCTCTGCAGAGTACCGTGGTGTATGCCAGTATTTTGTTTCGTCGAGATTTCTTGGGTTTCCGACGCTGTGAGCTGTCGCTGGTAGATACGAAGCTCGTCGATTTGTCCACGGTAACAATCGTATGTGCTGTAATACGGATATTGACAGTACTTTGTCTGTGAATTCATATGCGTGGAAAATTCCAACCTAGGCATCGCAAGGCTGAACCCGCTGACGTAATAGATTTCGCCGTCCGAGGCCGTTTCGCCGTCTCGCATCTCCAGACAGCCCCCGTTGAGGCACACCTTGGCATATTTTTCGGCAGTGCCGATGCTGAATACGTAATGATTCCATTCCCCAACGTGCACCCGGTGACTGCATTACGGCTGAAAATCATCCACCATAACTGTGTGCTGGATGATCTGCCAATGGCTGGCTTGTTGTTGTTTGTGAAAAAGGTGGTCACGCCAGGCGCATTCCGATGACTCTGCTCGATGCGTATTAAATTGCGCGCATCCGGTGTAGACAGCTCTAGTATGGTGTTTTCTCGTGCAGCAGGGTGTGGCATGCCGACAAACCAAAAGGAAAGAGTGAAATCACTGCCCGGTCGCACCCACAGAGGCGCGATCTGCATGAAATAAAAGTTTTCCAGCAAAAGGCTGCCGTAGGCGGGGCCGTGTGTGCTGTTGAGCGGCATGGTTGTGGGAACGTCGTACAACGCAAGCTCGTCAGCCCCATTCCTCGGCGCCGTCATGATGCTGGCGTGCCGCATGTAGTTTGAACTGTCTTTACCAATAAACGTAGGGTGGTCAAACCGCAGCCACAGCAGAATATCGGCATCCACACCGGAAAGCAACGGCACACAGTCCGCACACGTACTACTAGAGTTGTTGTCCTCATCACCCACTGTGTATTGTGCATACGTGGGATTGGAGTCAATGCGATCTTCACTGCCAACCTGAATCTCATAGTGCTTCAGCGCATCCCACGTCGTTCCTGTCCCAAATTCGACCTTGACTTGATTGATTTGCGTGGAATACTGCAAGTCAAGGCGAACCCAGGCTGCAGCGTCAGCAGTGTTCGACGGCCGTTGCAGGTCGAGTGTTTTTGGAGAGGATTCACCAGCAGCACCATTGCAGGTATCTGTTGGCACCGTCCACAAGGCAGTATGTGCGTTCACGCTGGAAGCCATAAGGAAGGAGTGCAGCAAATTGCGTGTGTTGCAGAAGCCAGTGGTATAATCTACCATTTTGACATGTTTATCCTTTGTACTGATAGGCTCGAAGTCCTGTTAGATGTAGAGAGCCACACCAATTCTACTGTCAGTGTCGACGGTGTAGATTTCCAAGGATTGCCCAGCTGTGAATGTTCCAACATATGTCTGTACGCCCTGCCCTGCAAAGGCCTGTGCTACGAGGTAGGAATTTAGTTTGACCGCAACCGAGCCACTGGTGCCAAGGTTGGCGAAGCAGACAAGAATTCGATTATACCCAGATGTCAGTGAGTACTCCAAGTATGTCGAAAATCGAGAATCTGGTGTATACACTGCTCCGTCTGTCATACGAGCAATGTGATTGGTGGCATATGCTGTGAGCTCAGCGTAGCTTTTCCACGTGGCAAGTGTTGTGGCATGATTGGCGAAATCGTACACAATTGGCATTTTCGAGGCAGTGCGCAGGAAGTCGGCCTCGGGCAGGGCAGGCGCGATGTGGCCGTCAATGGCGTTTTTGACGAGCAAAGCAGTGACAGCATGGGCCAAATAATCGTAAAGATGCGTCTGTGCTATTTCAAACGCAACGCTAAACTTGCCGATGCCAATCGCGTTGAAGGGAGTCATGTAGATTACGCCATTGGCAGCGACAACAGCCCCAGCAAATTTGTGATCGAGGTCTGTTCCAGTGTGAAGGAAGTGCACGGTGAATGTGCCTGCAAACAGGTCGAGTTCGCCGATATCATTGCTGTTATCCAGAATAAAATACACTGTCCCAGCGGGTCCGACTACACCGCCATTGTACTTCCATTCGTCGCCCAGCGTAGTCCAGACCGACTGTCCATAATAATTATGTACATTGTGCGTATACACCTTGTGTTCGATGCTGATGCTGTGCGTGCTTTGCGCCTCGATGTTGAAAATGACAATTTTGTCGGCATACGAGGGCACAAAATAGAGATCACCATTGGCAAACACCATGCTTGCATATGTGTCCTGTCTAGTCAGACCTGCGTCCGGCAAAGAGACCCATGACAGAATTTTGCTAGCTATGTGAAACTTGCCGAAGGTGGTGTCTACGTGTGAGGTGCGATCGGGTAGACAGTAGATGTATCCGTCCTCTGTTAAATAGCCCGCAGCAAAACTGACACGCAAGGACGCCTCTATCAAAAAATGCTCGAAAATGCCCGTGGATGGGTCGAATGCCCCAAACCCAGGGTCTTTCTCTGGAACAAAATAGATCCTGCCGTCTGGGGCCAGCAGGCCCTGGGAATACTGGGCAGCACCCGCCGGTGGAATCGGAATCATGTCAAATGACAGTGCCACGGGGTCGAATACACCAATATTTGCGGCATTGTAGGGCACACAGTACACTTTCCCGTTGCTGCCAAGTACATCGCCCGAGTACTTGTCTGTCGTGTTGATATGTGAAGATATGTTGATGGTTGTGAATTGCTCTGTGAAAACATCGAGAACGCCAATGTTGTCGGCGTTGCGTGGGATGAAATACACGTGTTTGCCGTCTGCACTCAGCACACTACCGCCATACCCGCCCGCTGTGCCGTCCGTGGGCATGAAGGTAAACGTCGGGTCGACCCTTTCTACCATACTGGCACCAACATGCGTGCGTGTGACGGCAATCAGCGACTCGCGGCCATTGCTTTGCTCGGTGCTAACGGCGAGCACACACTCGGAATCTACGCCACTGCTGTTGTACTGTCCGTTGTACTCTATATCACTCGGATTTTGCAATGGATCGAAGCCCTCGAAGGCTGGCGCAAAGGGCCCGTCGCGTTTCAAAACAACAGCAAGCTCGTGATAGAGTTCTTCTTGATTTTCGGTGGATGCTAATAAGTCAAACACACTTCTACACGAGCGTTTACGGGCGGGACCGCGTATGTGCGACCACATGATGTCCTCGCGCATCACTGAGCTATACAGCAAAACGCCATTCACAATATTTTGCGTCGCTGCCCCTCAGAGAAGCGTGGCAGAGGCGTCTCTGGATCGCATAATGCTCTGAAAATGTTTGGAAACATTTGCCACAACATTCGACTTGTATGTGTGCATCGAGTTTGACGACAACACAGGGTTTTCGTATGTGGCGTACACGCCCGACCCGTTGAGTGCCCTGAAGTATGTCACCTGGCGCATGAAAGTGCCAAGTTGCTGTGACAAGAAGCAGGGCAGCTGCTTTTCAATATTTTCTGTGGCACGCGGCTCAGTGGTATCTGTCGGGTTCCACTCTCTTGACAGATTGCAGCTGCGCGCGTTTTTATGGATCCGCACAAAAAGCCGGTCCTCGGCCAACCCGTCCACAACATGCACTTGCTGTGGTTTTGAGCCTGATTGGTTCTGGTGTTGTGCTGTACCGGGTAGCTCTGTCTGTGTATCCACCAGCCGTGCGTCTTGGAAAAATTCGTTTGTGTTTGTGACCAGTGAGCCATCAGTGATAAACGACAAATGACGCAAATTATTGGCAGTTTGTACGTCAACAAAACGATTGCGCCCGGCATTGGTTTTGAATAGTGCAATCACAGTGGGATAAGGAGTTGGCACCCTCAGTTCTGCAGCATGCAGAATCACAAAACTGTCTCGGCCTTTTTGGTATAATTTACAGGGTGCTATCTCTCGCACGGCCAGCAAATTACGATTAAGCTTGAAGTTTGTCCACAACTCGCCCTTTTCAGAACATAACACCAGCGTATGTATATACTCAGTGACCGCAAGTGTGTAGTGCACAAAATTGGACGCTTCAGATACAGTGTTGTTGCCAATGGCATTGTCATCCGCAATCATTTGCAATGCATATGATGATGTGTACTCGATACTGGGACCATCTTCCACTGCATCGACTTTTGGGGGTGTCATGTCTGCGCGCACGCGTGCTCTGTTTTCGAGTGCATGGTATTCCAGATACACGGTAGCCTGCTGTGCTGCGTCGAACACACTTGGTTCCCAGTTATCAAACAATTGGCATGCCGTGTTGGAGTCGCCCGTGTTTGGAAAACACGTCGTTGTCTCTGCATTGTGCTTTGTATCTACAAATACCAGTGTTTCGGGTCCTTGCACAAAAATGTTGTCGCTGTTGCATACCGGGTCGAATAACTGTAATTGGCAGGTGAGGTCGAGATCCGGTCGCTAAAAGACACACATACACACACACACACACAAAAGTTAATATACAACTCACAGCATATACAACTCACAGTATTGGACCAAAACACAAACACATAACACGCCGCCCACACACCTCGCAGCAGTATGTAATCTGCTCTGTGGGCGAAGGGCGGTCGGAATATACGTATTCGAGGATCTGTATTTTTGCTGTGTTGGCAGCCATGTTATTGGTGTAGGTGACAGGAGGCAAATTGTTCTGCGCGTTCATGGAACTTGCGCCACATGTCAAGGTGGATTCTGGGCCAGGCATACACATGTGTTTGGTGAACATCTGGTTCAATGTCTGCACATTTACATCCTGCAAGCCTGTAGACGGGATGAGCTGCACTGGGGGCTGCATAGCAACAAACCCGAGTATATTATTGTACAGATCGAGTTGCGTGGATGCGGCTGTCATAGGGACTTGGTATGTGAATGCAGTGCCAGGTAGAAAGTCGATACTATCGTCCCACGATGGTTCTCTGCTGGCAGCAAGGTGCAAGGGCATATTGCGGTACACAGCAGCTTCGTTGCAGTTGTAAAATTGACAGGCTGTGGACTCGCCTTTGGTAAAAAACGTATACAGCCAAAAGGTCCCGCCCTCGGCCGGGGGGTTGTTGTTGATGAATGGCATCCACTCCATGCTATTATCGTACATATTTTGCTTGTTGGGATTTCTGTCTTGCAGGTCGCAATCTGGCATATAATCGTACTCCGTGTAGCACGACGAACAGCATGCAGCTCCATTGAGGCGCATAATTGTACCATCGAGCACATGTGGATTTTGCGAGTTGCGTTCACCGGGATTGTCAGGATCTGCCTCCTCTTTACAAAATTCATACGCGCTGCCACTTCCAGACTTACGGCCACAGACAATCCACTGCCAATCAAGCGAGTCCCTTGCTGTATCGAGCTGGCGTGTACTGACAAATGACACCATATAGACGTCGTTTCCTGCGTTTACGGCCGCCAGATTGTTGTTTTTGATACGCAGACGGAGTGTGTACTTGATAATGACACCACGGATCCACTGCATACCATTGATAAGTGGTTCGGTAAATCCTGGCGGCGAAGGACCCGTGTAGCCGGGACGAGGAAACAACGAAAACTGCTTCACACTCTCCTTATAATCGCTGCAGTCCACATCGTTGACAAAACACGGCGTATCCCAGCTTGGTGTCAATATCATATGTAGACGGTTGGTTACATCGGAAACGGCGTGAAAAGACGTGATCTGGGCGTTGGTGGAGACCGCGCTTGACACAGGCGCCTGGTGTCCTACTTCAATGGCACGTAATACGTTGGGAATCAGGCCAAATAACACGGGGGTTTGTGCGTAAATGTTGAGGTATACACCGCTCCCGCAGTCCATAGAAAGGCCGCCTTCTAGTACTATACACAGTTTTGTCTGGTCCTGCTCTATTGGGGGGGGGGCGGACCATGCTGATTCCACAGGAGTCCGTAGATAAATTAGACCCAACACTGCCGTGTACACGGGTAAAGCTGTCTCGTATTGGCCAATCGAAATCGGCAGTACACACTTGCTGATGTCTGTCGAGCCGCTACGAGACCCGTAGCCCGCACCACAAGACACACACGGATCTGTGCTTGAAATGGTGCTTTTGTATGTATTCGCAGGGCATATACGGCATGCCTGGTTCCCCACTTTGTTGTATCCACGAGCTGATACGCAGTCTTCGATCTTTGTGCTCTGCAGGCCTGCAGCGGTGTTTGCAGGACAGCTTGTGCATTTTCCTCCCCGTTTGTACGCATCTTCTGGGTTCGGGAAGGTAAGAGCATCGCCCTTCCTGTATGTGTTCATATCACACAGGTGGCACCCGAACTTTGTTTTGAGAAACACAAACGGTCCACAGCTGGGCAGGATGGTTCTACCGATTTCGTCTATATCCCACGATTCGGGCGGCAACACTCCAAGTGGGTCTTCGGTCTGGAATATTGCCGCACTAGCACCGTATTTTATTCGGAAGTTGTGCAGTTGTGGGTTGATCTTATACACGTCTGAGTCCATTGCACTGGAAGTTGCATGCAGAGAGTAGCTCTGTTGTGTATACGAGTCGAAAAACGCCTGCTCCTCAATGCGGATTGGCCACGAGTATTTATGCTGGTACAGCCCAAGTCCACCACTTCGTTTCGGCATATCATTGCAGAGGCAGCACTGTGATGTCGCCAGAGTGTGTATGTTTGCCCATGCGGCGAGAAAAGAGGGCGTATGCGCAGCAATTCGTGGAGGTGGTGCACAGAAATCCCACCACGCCCAGCCTTTGGTAGTTGCCAAGCCTCTCGCCACAGTTTCCTGGCGAGAGACCATTAACCAGTCGGTGTTATTCATGGGACCACGCACATTCATGTTATTTGCCTGAAAACGTGTGTGCGTCGTCTGACCATCTGCGTCGGTGGTCCCTTGGAAAGTGCCGTCTGCGTTCTGCAGTTTAGTGTGGCGACCCTGGCATGAAAGGAAGCCGACCCGCTTACGCCCGTTTTCGTTGCCAAGATCGATGTTCAAGAATGTAGTAATGTCCAGTTCCCATTCCAGACGATCCAGACAGATTTGCGAGTTTGCCGCCTTTTGAATTGTTTTGGTGGGGTTCATAATTGCTACAACTGGCACAAACGTGGGAAATGCTCAAACAATAGCAATGTTCAATTCATTGATGATGGAACGCATTACAGTAGACGTCTCACTCGACACTTCTTCCCGAAACATTTTTGCTTCCTCCACAGCCTCGTCCTCATCCTGCCTCGCAAAGCCCACAATCATGTCAAAATCCGACCCAACCACACTTGCTTGCAATAATCTGCGCCCGGCTGTGCCCTCGATCTCTTGTATGCTGCTATCAATGTAGCAATTTTCTGGATCGAGGCCGGATCCGAGGGCATAGGACGCAGCTATGAGCAACTGGTTTTGAATGATTTGCGCCTCACTAAGAGCAAGACGTAGATGAAGTGTAAGGGTGACAGAGGCCTCGAATTCCTGGCCGATATTCGTATCTAAGGCCAGTAAAATTATGGTGATAGAGTATTGAGCCAGATCCAGAACAGCAGCGGTTTCGTCTGCAGTGTCTAGCTCGGTTTGCCGCCATGGAAAGGTTGGCGATATCAAAAACCCCTTTGTATATCGCGAATTTAACGCATATCGGTCGCGAATTATCTTGCTGTGGTTATAACCCAGCTGTTTGGCATACTGCGAGCCTCCAAAGTTTTTCTGAGACCACAGACCAGCCCTCATGTGCGAATATATTTCATCCTCAGCCAAGCGCCCTGTCAACGATACGACTGAATTTGTCTTGAATTCTAGATGGCGCTGTCGAATTTCACGCCTCATACTGCACCCATATACGCCTCGCCGAGCCTGCAGCGGGCAAATGTCGAGCAGTGCCTCGGTGGGGGTCAGTCTCATGGATGTGATAAAGTCTTTGTTTTTGAACAGCATGTTTTCTGTTGTGAAAGCCTTACCAGCGGCGATCAATTGCTCTACTTCGCCCTTTTTGTCGAGATTCAAAAAGTGCAGCGAGACAACATCCTCAACTGCCAGCGTGTATTCGCGCGCATACTGCTGTAAAAACAGTGGTTTGTCGCCCTTTACCACCACTGTCATGACGTTTGACTCTTTTGATGAAATGTCGCGTTTCAGCACAGTGGCTGCTTGTTGCCGGGTGACGTCCAAGCTTTGCACCAGAGACGCGTCAAAATCAGACTCGTTTCCGGCAAGCCCCAAGAAAATGTCTATCCCAATAATGTCTTCCATATTTGCTGCAATACGCTCCTCTGTGCAGTGTTGCGCAATATTGCTGCGCTTCAGGGCCGTCTGTGTCTGCATACTTGTCATGGTCTTCTTGCCATTCTCGTCTGCTACCCGCAGCATGAAGTCGATGTACACGTTTGGCACAAAAAAGGCGTCATCTTGTTCCAGACTCTCAGCATCTCACGTTGTTTCTGGCAGAGGTAGTGTAAACTGTATATTTCCACCAGAACCAACCGAAAGTGGTCCAGATGCTACACAAACTTGTCCAAGTGTCACACATCATTGTTGCTTGTCTAGTAGGTTCTCGATATCTTGTTTCCGAGACTCGGAATACCACTCACCACAGGGGTGAACCATGCTCGCAACAGCCCCCTCCTTGCTGTATCCCACCGACACCATCAGATTCCAAGGCCCAAAAATCCCACCAACATCCAGCCCAATGACGGTGTTGGGAACAATAATATTAATTGTCGCAAACTTAGCTGTTGGTATCGGTGTCGATGGCCTGAAGCCTTCGCCACTTGTTGCATTAGGCTGGATCGCGGTCACTGCTGGTTGGTTTGATGTGTGCCATTCCAATGAAGAAACGCAGACGGTGTCCGTTTTGTAAATCGTCCCGTGTTGCAACAAACAGCTCCACATCCTCTAGGGCCAGGTATATGTTGACATCTTTGTACCCTCGTGTGGGCGTAGGGTCGAGTGAGGCGTATGATCGGCTCATGCGCGAGAAATCTCCGCTGACAAAATCGAGCGACGCATCCAACAGGTCTTTTGTGTCGTTACGCGGTGCAGAATCCAGTTCCAGACGCGCCCCCTGCCTGGCAATTTCAGTGCGTATACCTCCTTCCAATCCCGCACCCAGGTACCGGTCAAAAGCCGATACCGTGCTATACTCCCAGTGTAGCCGGTCAAGACAACACACACTGTTTTCTCGTTGCTGCTGTGTGGGTGCCGTGCCTGTTGCCAGGCACGGAAAAACATCGGCATCAAAGGTTGCCAGCGACCCTGGCATGTTGGAGGATTCTATGTGCGAGACATAGAGTACATCGATGGTATTTGATATTGTATTATCGAATCGAATACGGACCAGAAACGCTGTCTGCTTCACGTCGTAGTCTATGGAAATTAGCTGCAACGCTGAACTGGAAACATCCAGCGGGGCTGTACTACCACCCGCAGAAATGATACGCATCGATGTGTCTGCAATTGTTTGGCATGTTCCCCCATCGAGACACTCGCCATTGCTGGCACACGTCCGCCGCCTGTCATTAGAGCACCGCAGCACAGCATGAAGACGGTATTTTTCGTTTGACGTAAACACTGCTGCCAACGAGTCGTAGTCTGAGAAAAATCGCATGTTGATAAATTTGTCTATGTTGGAATTCTCAGAATCACACGCCATAGCGAGCGTCCTTCAAAAAGAGGCGATCCTGTGTCAACCATGCTATTCTCGACCATGTCGAGTGGATAATCGAAGACGCCCTCCAACACGAGAGCAACACTACTTTGTGTGTTGTCAACGAAGATGCGGTTGAATAAGGCCTCGATTAAACTTGTCCGTGCTTCTCGAATGCGGTCCTTGTCTAAAAGCGCGGTATTCACGCCTCCAGAGATGTTGTGAACCAGCTCAAGACCACTTGCCACACAGGCGATGCCGGCAAAATCAGAAACAAAAAAATCAGGGTCGCACTTGCACAAATACCCACTACCGTCGACTGGTTCCAGACAATATGCGTTGTGGTCACAATTTGCAAGCCCGCGAATGCACTCGTCTATGGGAACAGGCTGACACTGGTCTTTGAACTCATGGCCTGGCGGTGGCGTAGAAGTCCCCACACAGAACCAATCACAGTGAATTCCAGCGGGAGGCATGGCGGCCACATCGGCAGCATTGGCGTAGAGCGCGGCCCACAGACTGGGTTGCCATGGGGTGCCATAAGTACAGATTTCATCCTGCAAACACGATTCGTCTTGTGGCAAAATCGTCATTTGAGCGGGATTTTGTGTGCCCCACGCGACTTTTTTGCCCAGCACAGTCGAATCGCCCTCACGCACACTACTGTATCACATATATCCTGTTTCGAGAGTGCATGTCGCAGAACATCCATCAGAGACACGTTCGTTTCCGGCGTCGCACGTTTCCCCATCATGTAAAATACTATTGCCACACACCTCTTCCCTGTCCTGTATACTTTGTGCACCTGTGCCCAGTGCACTTTGAATCAGCAATATACCGCATAGTGTGGGAAATGATTTCATTTACTACCCATACCTTGTTACAAAATCTTATATACTTTCACACGATTCTGCTCATCTAAATAGCCATAGCCACCACAATCTGATTGGTCAACTGTTTGACGGGTTAATCCGCAAAATTTCAAGTATACAGCAGTGTTTGAAAACCAGGGGCTGCAAATGTGGCATGTAGCAGTCGCGTGCTTCGAGTAAAATGGCAACAATACACACACGGGCCCTTGTTTTACCCGATTTTTTTTGCAATGAATGTTGTATGTGGTAATTGATTTCAATATATATAAATGTATTTTTGACGTG
>Ga0105051_10006529_pt1 | contig 12523 bp, 8 predicted proteins | sample FRY02_FD_78383 | JGI IMG/M metagenome (GOLD analysis project Ga0105051, IMG submission 78383) | Freshwater microbial communities from Lake Fryxell liftoff mats and glacier meltwater in Antarctica - FRY-02 (megahit assembly) | ecosystem: Environmental > Aquatic > Freshwater > Ice > Glacier...
GCTGGGGGGAAGGAATGATTGATGAAGATGCTTGGAGGCATTATTTAGGAATACCTCAAGTAGATAACAGTATTATTAAATCAAAATATTATCCAAATAATAAAAAAACATCTACAGAATATTATACTATTAAAGATGATAACTTTAAAAATAAAATGTTAGATGCAGGTTTATATCAAAGTGAATTAACTAATAAAGACGGTACTAATCAAGAAGTTTTTAATAATAATAAAGGAGTGAAAACTTTTAGTATTAATGAAACAGCTTTAGAAAATGTAACCATGTATAAAGATAAAGATGAAAGAGGTGATTTTTATAGCGTTATAGACACTTATGATTTTGGTAACAAAAAAGGGGTTACTGGAAAATTAGAAAGAAAGATAGGAAAACCTTATGAAATATATGATAGAGTTTATTATAAAGATTATGGTGATGGTAAAAATAAAAGAATGTATTATTCTGATGATGAATTAAAAAATATAGATGTTAATAAAAAAGACTTTGATACACAAGCACTTCAAAGGGAATTAGGAAATAGAGGAATACAACTGCCAAAATCAACTACCAAAGATGGAAAATTTGATGGAATCTATGGGGATGAAACTAAAAATGCTTTATTAGAATATCAAAAAAATAAAATTCCTGTGTTTGGGGATGGAGGTAGAGTACCACTAAGTTTACAAAACGGAGGTAGAGTACCACTAAGTTTACAAAATGGTGGCAAGCCTGCAATTAATTACAACACTGATATAGTGGCTTCAGATGCTATTAATATGCTCCCAGAAGTAGAAGTCAATGGAGATGCCACTTATTTGGTTAGGAATAAAAAAGCTTATGAAATAAACAATCCTTATAATGCCAAAGAATACGCAATGGGAGTGTTTAACAGCAACAAACAACAAAACCCATTGCTCGCCCCTGCTATAGAAAGAATGAATAAAGATAAATTCTTAAAAGAGCAAGAGCAAATAGGATATGATAATTGGCAAGAGAATGCTTGGAAGTTTGCGTCTGAACAAGTTCTTCTTAACAATCCACAAGGCGATAGACATAGAATAGATTATTTGAATGACATGACTGCTAAGGAAGAAGAACTTGCTAAAAAATATAATCCTTCATTACAGACTACTTATGGTGCTGATTTTACAAGAGGAGTCAATGCTGTAAAGAGAGAAGGATATGAGCAGTTAAGGGCTAGTTTATATGGAGTTGAGAATAACAACTACACGGAAAGGGAGAAACAAAACATGTTGCAAAAATACAAGTATATTGGTGGTGAACATGAGGGCTCGGTTCTAGCACCATTAACTTGGATGAGTAAGCCTCTGCAAGCTTTATATAAGGATGATTACACAATGTATGATGCTGCTTTAAGTAGAAAGAACAACGCATCAATGCTAGAAGATGCGGCAACTGACTTTACTCTAATATATGGCTTAGGGAAGACAGCCCTAAACTTAGGGATTAGAGGATTAACTAACACTCTTAGTAAACCATTCGCTATAGATTTAGCTGGTGTGGGTGCAAAAACTTTTTCCCCTCAATCTGTGAAAGGATTAAGCAAAGAAGAAGGATTAAGTAAGTTGAATCAAATAGCTGAAACGCCTAAATCAATGTATAATAATGAAATAAATTCTAGAAAAGCACATTTACAAAATTTAAAAGATAAAAAACTTATTCACGCTGATACAGATATAGAGCATTTTTCACAAAATGATAATCTTACAGAACAACTAACCAAAGATGCAATAAATAATAGAAACACTTATTATAGAGGGGTTGATACTAAATCTCCTATTAACTCTAAGGATTTAGAAGCAATGCAAAAAGCAGGAGTTGACATAACAAATAAAGAAGATGTTGGTAAGTATATGGCTTCTCATATAAAAATAGGAGATTTAGGGTATAGTAGTGGGTTTCAGACTATGAATGTTAATCACTCCGCTCTTTATACAAGTCATGGTTTCTCTAATTATGGTGATATGACTTTCAAATTAAAAAAACCAACTGACTATTCTAAAGGTACTTATACTGATTGGGTAGACGAACTATATAATTACCCTAGATATGATGTTAATGCTCCCTATAGTGTAGATGATATCCCAGTATGGGCTAGACCCGACAAAGGCACTAACAGTAAAGTACTTTCAGATATATTTGTTGGTAAAAAAGGGCAAAAAATATTTGAAGATGTGAGTTTAGTTACTGGTGATTTTGGAAGAAATCTATCTTCAGATTTACCGGGATTAACTAAAGTAAAAGCATTAAATAAAGAAGAAGGATTAAGTAAGTTGAATCAAATGGCTGAAACAACTAGTATAAAGTCAAATACTACTCCTATAAGCCAGCTTCCCATTAAAGAACAGTGGGATTTAATAACTCGAATAGATAAAGCAATACGTGGTAAAGAAGGCGAGGCTATAATAGCAAGATTGAATTCTATAGAAGGCAGAAAAAGATTAAGTGCTCAATTCAAAGAAGCAAATCCTAATTTAACTCCAACAGAATTAGAGACTTTGGTTGACAATAGAATTATTAGTGTAAAAGACAGTATGCTACACAATAGAGCTCGAAGTGTCATAGACTCTATTCTTTCTCTCCCAAAAGCAGAAAGAGCCAAAGCATTTAATAAATTAGACCTTGATAGTTTTTTTCCACATGACAATGCCCATTATGGGTCTGAATCTTTAAAACCTAGTTCAGTGTCTTCACAATCAATCTCTCCTACTAATCTAAAAAGTAGAAGGAAGCACCGAGTAAACGAATTTTTAAGTAATGACCCTACAGCAGGATATATTACGTTGGGGGAGAGGTATGTATATTCAGTTCCTACACTAGATCATGAAGTAATACATGCTGTCCAAAAAGGAGATCCGATGCCTTTAGATTTAGAAATAAATTCTTTAGTGAACACAGCTTTATACCCTTCATTAAGCATCTTCAAAATATTAAAAGGAATAGGAGATGATGTCAAGAGATTATCTGGAACTAAACTAAAAGACATTCCCCAATTGTATGCCGAACTTAATTATTTAAAAACATTCAGTAATGGGCAAGAGCCTACGGCTTTTGCAGCAGAATTAAGAAGCAATATGTTAAAAAAGGGAGTAATAGACGACATTTACCAAGAAATAACTCCTGCCTTATTAAAAAAAGCTAAAAAAGTTATGCCCTTTGATGAGGATACTAGACTATTATACATAGTACCCAGTTCGGATTATAAAAAACTATCTAAATCTTTGAATAAATTACCTGCTTTATTGCCCGCAGCATTAACGCTTGGAGCAGCAACACAACTAAAAAACGAATCAGAAGGACAACCAAATACACCCCCTATATATAAATATGGTGGAGAAGTGCCTTTACTTAAATAAAAACAACAACCAATGAGTTTAAGAAAAAATAGTAAAAACAGGATGTATTCTTATCCAAATGTAAAAGACAGAGCAAGAGAAATAAGGGCAGAATTAAAAGAAACTAAAACTATTCCTCCAGACGATTCTAATAGTTATGAAAAATTATTAACAATGCTAGCAAAAGAAAAAAATACTACTGAAGCTAAATTACAAGAAATGCTAAATAAAATGGCTTTTAGCGAAACAGGTATGACTATGGACCCAATGCAGAAGCAAGTGGGAGGAGGGCCAGGTCTTGGTTTATATCAGTATGAAGCTGAGTCTTTAGGTACTGCACAACAGAGAGCAATAAATTTTTATACTAACAATAAAATAAACATACCAGATTTTGTTACTAATATGGATTTAACTGATGCTACTAAAATGACAGCCAATCAACAAAGTCAGATAGCATTAATAGATATGTATTATAGAAAAAACTTTAATATGGCTAATGCGTTAACAAGTGATGCAAATTTAGCCAAGGAATGGGCAAAAGGCTGGCAAACTGAAAATGATCCAAAGAAAATTAAACATTTTGAAGAACTTACAGAATTATATAATACTAAAAACCCGTCTTTTGAGAAAGTACCTCCTAAAGCTATTAATTATTCATATGGAAAATTTCCATATAACCCCTAAAAATACAATTAAAGCGTTTTTAATAATTTAAAATAAAAATAAAAAACATAACTAAAGCCATATATCGCAAGCAATGATAAAAAATGGTTATAATAATTAATTTAAAATTTGTAAATTTACAATATGAACAACGAAAATGAAGATATAATTTGGGATGAAGACTCTGATTTAGGAACACTTGAAGTGCAAGAAGATTTCTTTGTAAAATCAGAATCTTCTGAAGATGAAGAAGATGAAGAAGATGAAGAAGATAAGGAAGACGAAGAAAGTGAGGAAGATGAAGAAGATGAAGATGCAGATCTCGTAATAAAGAATGCATACGATGTTTTTGATAATTTGTTTAAATATTTGCCGTCAGACTTTAAAAAAGAGTATACTGAAGAAGGTTTTGAAAAAGCAAAACAAGCTGTTGAAGATGAATTTTATAACTCTATACACCAAAACTATTTACAAAACCTAGAAAAAAATGAAAAAGCTAGTAATTATTTAGATTTTTTAATTAAAACAGGGGGAGAAGGTGATGCAGATGCTTGGATGAAAATAAATATTTCTCAAAATTATTCTGAAACAGATTTATCATCAAACATAGAATTACAAAAACAAGTAATAACCCAATTATACGAAGCTCAAAAATACGATAAAGAAGACATAGCTCAAAAACTAGAAGATTTAGAAGATTTAGATTTATTAGAAAAAGAAGCTAAAGTTGCTTTAAAGTATGTAAACAAAAGCAAAGCAGAAGCTACTGCAAATTTAGAAGTAGAGGCTAGAGCAAAGATTCAATACAAACAAGAAACTTATAATAACAACATATCTGCTTTAAGTAATACATTTGATTCAAGCGGTATAGATGTAAAAAGAAAACAAGTAATTATATCTGATATTATGCAACAATTACCATTAAAGAATGGTGGAGAAATTACAATGTTAGATTATAAATTATCACAAATAAAAAGCAATCCTAACGATATTATAGCATTAGCAAATTTACTACATGACTATGAAGAAGGAAAGGGACTAAACATAGGTAAAATAGCAGCTAGATCTGCTAATACCAATAGTATAAAAACACTTAGGCAAAAGCTAGAAGATATGGAAAATTCTTCTACGGTATCTAAAAGTAGATCAGGAAAGAATAAAAATAAAAAGAACGGACTTGATTTATCAGAATTATCACTCGGATAAGTAATAGAATGATAATTATTATTAATTATAATAAATAAAATAAAATGAATATTAAATCTCAATTAACACTTGATAGGATTAACACTAGTCAGTTAGGAGGCAAATTTACAGATTCAGATATGTTGGCAAGTACGTACAACGTATACGGTAAACCCCATGAATTTAAAAACACTATGGCGCAATTATTTGCATCTAAGTCTAAATTTTTTGAAGCAAAGCCTTTGTTAGGTGCTACAGAAGGATCTGGTAAATTTGAAGAAATAGACAACGAAATTTATCGTTGGTATCTTGAAGGATCAGAAAATTGTGCAGCTCGTTCTGTAGAAAATATGATTGCAGAAGACACCAGACCTGGGCTTAATGGCGAAGTGTTTGAAATAAAATTAAATGAAAAGTGGTACTCTAAATCTGAAGTTATAACTGGCGAAGATGAAAGATATCCTTTGGAAATAGTAGAATTCGTTGCCTTTGAAGGTGGCGGGTATGTATACAAAGTAAAATTGGCGTCAGATACAAATGTTTCTGTTCCTGCGTATTTGTTTGAAACAGGTATGGAGTTTACTAAAGTATATAATATAAACAACTCTGAACTCACACGTGAAAGAGGTGGACAAACCTACAGTGAAAGATTTCGTTTGGAATCTCAAATTGGTATGTTTGGTCAAGAAATTATGGTTACTGACAAAGTATTTAGAGAAGATAACAGATTAGGTAAAAATGCCGTTAAACATGACGGTGATTATTTATCTGTTCCTTTTACACATTTAGATAAAAACACAGGAAAGAAAAAAACTTACAACAAGTATATGATGATGGCACAAGCCAAAATGTATGACGAATTAGCAATGTCTAAGGAGTATGCAATGTGGTTAGGTCAAAAATATACAGCATTAGATGATAATGGTTATGTTAAGACTATGGGCCCTGGTTTACGTCAGCAAATTCAAGATGGTTGGATTCAAAGATATTCTGGTGCATTAACTGAAAAAATGCTACAAGATTATTTGATGGATATTTTCTTTTCAAGATTGTCTCAAGGAGATAGAAAAGTAAGAGTAATGACAGGTACAGGTGGATCAATTATGTTCCATGATTTGTTAGCTTCTGCTGCTAGTTCTTTCTTAACTGTTGACAGTCACTACATTCAAAAAACTGGTAATGGCCCAAGTTCAAATAACTTGAAATATGGTGCTCAATTTACTAAGTACGTTGGAGTAGAAGGAGTAGAAGTAGAATTGTGGTATAACCCGTTATACGATAGTGCAAAATACTCTAAAAGAAAGCACCCACAATACAAAGACAGACCACTAGATTCTTACAGATACACATTTCTAGATTTTGGAACTAGCATGACAGATGGCATGGCAGTAGACAACATTAGAATGTTAAAGCTTAAAGGATATGGTGGATACGGATGGCAAGAAGGGCTTATTGACCACATGGGCAATGTTAAACAAGGCGAAGCTGTTGCAGATGCACATTTAGCTGGTTGTTTATTCTATGCTGATGATTCAGCTGGTATTAACGTTGTTGATACAAGTAGATGCGGAGAGTTAATTTTAGACTTCGAAGCATAGTATTATATTGAAATATGGTTCTTAAAGGGAGTCCCTCTAAATACTCCCTTTTTTAAAAAACAAAACAATTTATGTCAAAAAAAGTATTTTTTTACTTATGCCCTCGCGAATCAGCGACAAAAGTGCATAATTTTACAAATGAACAAGGACAATCTTTAAATAAAACAAAGATTGGACTAAATGTTGGTAATATTTACAGACCATTACTATCAGCATCAACAGGTAAATTAGTTACAGGTTTAACTAAATTAGTAGATAACCCCTACAAAGAATTAAAAAAAGAAGAAATTAAAAGTAATTTTGAACCCTATATTTTGGGAAAAGAAAAAATTAAGTTGCAACATTTACTAGAATATCAACACGGGCAAGAGCCTAATTTTTATTCTGATGAAGCTTCTAAACTTGTTCCACTTAACTCGGAAGAGATTAAGAACATTAAATATATGCAAAACAAAGATACATTTCAAAAAATTACAGATGTTGGTTTAGTATTAGATTTGTCTAAACCAGAAGATGAAGTAGCCTACTACTATATGACTGCAAAAGCAGCTTGCGCACCCTCAAGAGATAAAATCTTAAAAGGTATCCATGAGTTTTATATAGGTTATGAAAACGAAGACTCTGAAAGGACTTATTCAAAAGCACAATTAGTTGATAAAGCTATTTATGAATTGCAAAATCCTGAAATTACTGATGAACTTAAATCTAAAATTGCAAAAGTACTGGGCTTAATTACTAGAGATAGTTCGCCGCAAAGAGTATACACATCTTTAAGAAACTTTGTCAGTGACACAGATAAAAACCAAAAAGACAACATTAAATTATTTTTAGAGATAATTTCTTCATTAGAAGATCCAAAATTTAGAGAAGCATTTAATGCAGAAGCTTTATTATCTGATTTAGTAGCTTATTATGTTGTAACTTTAAAAACAGGTACATACACTTGGAAACAAGAAAATTTACCTATTGGTTATAATAAATTAGAGGCAGTTGCTTTTTTGCTTAACCCTCACAAACAAGGTGAAGTAGAACAATTAGAATTACAATTAAAAGCAAAAAGAAATAGCTAAATATAACAAATGAATATACAAGAACTTCGTTATAGTTTTAATTTAAAAGTAGATAAAATAGACTCATTAAGTGTTGATTCATTCAATGATGCCGAATTTGATTACATTTTTAATTTTGCTCAAGACGTTTTTGTTAAACAACGTTATGGAGTAACTAATAATACGCAGTATGGATTTGAAGTTACAACTAAAAGAAGAGATGATTTAAGGTCTCTTAGTAAAAAAGAATTTGAAATAACAGCTTTACTTGTAAATTCAAAATTATATGAAGCTCCTTTAGATTTAATTATTGATCCAAAAACTAATACATTACCAAGAGATTATTGGTTTTGTACGAGACTTAGGGCTGATGTTAAAAAAGGAGAGTGCATAAAAAATATAGAAGTAATTGAAGTACAAACTGATGATCTTAATAGTGGATTAAAATATGGTTTTTACAAACCATCATTTAAATGGGGCAGAATTTTAGCTACTTTTAATGATGACACTTTTAATAGCCAAAATCCTGATTCTATATTAGGCTCAATATTTTTACATACTGATGGTTTTGATGTTGTAAAAGTATATATTGATTATATTAAAAAACCAAATACAGTGTGGTCGGGAACTTATAATTCCTTAAATGGTAAGTTTATTGTAGGTGTTAATCCGCCGCAACAATGTGATTTACCAAACCATACTCACGAAGAGCTGACAACACTTGCTGCTAGTTTAGCGCAAGGATTAATATCCGATCCAAACTTTCAAGTATTACGTCAGCAATATATAGAAAGTGAATAATATTTAAAATTAAAAAAACATGTTTAACGGACATATTCCAAAAATAAAAAGAACTTACATTGTAAACAAAGTGGGTTCATTAAAAACAACAGGTAGTTTAACAGATAGTTCTACTGGCGCAGTTTCTTTAACTGACGGACAAGTAGCTATTTTGAACATATCATCAAATGCAAGCGATACAGGTGTAAAAATTCCTTTGAATGAGTTTGTAGATGGTACTAGTGCATCTGCCTATGTTCCACAAATGAAGTTAGTACAGGGTACAAGTGCTTCATCTAATCCTCCTGCAGATAATAGACCTGGCGTAAAAAGACCTTACGAAAGTTCTGCCAATGTTGAGTCTGATGGCGAAATGCTGATTGTAGTTAAAGCGGCAAGAGCTGCTTCTTACTCAGTGTGGGGACTTGGTAACATTAACGTAGAAGATTTAACTGAGTACAGTACTCGTATAGCATTTAGAAGTGAATACCACGATGTATTTGCATCTGATTCTTATGCATCAGTTCCTGTTTATCCAGTGTCTTATACTTCTCCTGATTACACTCAATTAATTTCTGATGCAGTTTTAGCTTCAACAGCTGAGTCTTTAGATCATTTAATTAAAAACATTGTAGTTCAAACAAACAAAAATTCAGCAGGCCTAGGTCCTAATACACCTCTTACTATTGGTAATGAACTAGTACTTGCTTTAGCAGTAAAAGGAGTTGATTTAGCTTCAGGTACATTTACAATTGATGCTGTTAGTGCAACTGTTACTTCTGTAACTATTGCTGGTGTTACATTATCTGATGGTGTTGAATACGCTGTAGTAGGTGGTGACGAAGTTGCAACTGCTAGTGCTATTGTCGATGCTATTTTAGCCAACCTAACTTTAGCTGCTAGTGGTGTTTCTGCTACTTCTGCTTTTGGTGTAGTTACTGTAACTACTCCTGGTATTGCTGGTAACTCTGTAACAACTACTGCAATTGGTGCTGATATTATAGCTGATCAACCTACTTTAGCTGGTGGAGTTGGTACAAGTATGGTATCTATGGTTGCTGGTGTTCCATTGGTTATTGAAACTATTAATGGCGCAGGTGGCTCAGTTATTAATAAATCCTATTCTTTTAACAAAGAAGAAATTTTATCATTAAGATTTGCTTATCCTTCTGGATCAATTATAGTTGCTGATATATCTACTGCAACTGGTACTCCTTCTTCTCCTGTTTCTTATGCTACTGTTTTGGCATTTGTAGGTTTAGACAGAGAATTGTTTGCAGCTGAAGATAGATCTAAAGGAACTAAAACTCGTTTAGAAGTTGGTTTAACTTCTGGCTATAATACTTCTTTAGTTCTTAGTTCTCAAGTATCTGCACCTAAAGAGGGTGGAGGTTATGTAAGAACTTTGCAAATTGGTTATGAAGAAACTCAAGGACGAAGAGATGGTGATATTCAATATAGAGGGCAAGGAATGACAAAAATTTCTTATCCTTCAGACGTATTGGCAATTACTGCTCCACAAGACCAAGTTATTATAACTCATTCTCAATCCAAGCATTCAGGCTTAGCTAAACGTAATATTAATTTGCACGAAACTGTAGTTCTTACTGCAGCTACTGTAGATGCTGATGACGTTCCAGTTAATACTCCTGCTGCTTTGGCTGTTGGTGCTCCCACATTGGGCGCAAACACAGCAGCTGTTGCGACAGCAGTTGAGGCTTGGGCAAGACGTAATGGCGTAAAAGTTCAGGTTAGATACGATATATAATTAATAAATCTAAAAAGGCAGGGCTTTGTTTTTACACATAGCCTTGCCTTTTTTATAAATAAACAAAATGAAATTACCAAAAGATATATTTATACCTCTTAATACTAAAAGAGATAAAAGAAACAGTAATTCTAGTAATATTGCAGGATTACCTAACAAATCAGTTAGTTTAGCAGGGTTTGTTAAAAATTTAATAGAAGAATCTTCCAATGGAGTAAGTCTTTTTGAAACAAACTTAACAGGTGGTGTTACATCAACACAAAGAATCGGTAATAGTAATTTTGCTACAGGTGTTGGTTCTACTATAAGCGGTGGTGGATATAATGCCGCAAGTGGCGAGTATTCTACTATTGGTGGAGGCAGTGCTAATAGAGCAAGTAATAATAGGTCTACTGTAGGTGGTGGTGATAACAATACGTCAAGTGGTGATTATTCTACTATTGGTGGTGGTAAAAGTAATATCTCTAGTAATGAGTATTCTACTATTAGCGGTGGAGGTTATAATGCCGCAAGTGGTAGTCGGTCTACTGTTGGTGGAGGCAGTGCTAATAGAGCAAGTAATAATAGGTCTACTGTAGGTGGTGGTAGTGACAATAATTCAAGTAATGAGTATTCTACTATTAGCGGTGGCAGAAGTAACACTGCAAGTGGTGAGAAGTCTACTGTTGGTGGAGGCAGTGGTAATATAGCATCACAAAGATATTCTACTGTAAGTGGTGGCGGAAGTAACACTGCAAGTGGTAGTCGGTCTACTGTTGGTGGAGGCAGTGCTAATAGAGCAAGTAATAATAGGTCTACTGTAGGTGGTGGTAATGACAATAATTCAAGTGGCGAGTATTCTACTATTGGTGGAGGCAGTGCTAATAGAGCAAGTAATAATAGGTCTACTGTAGGTGGTGGTAGTGACAATAATTCAAGTGGCGAGTATTCTACTATTGGTGGCGGTATAAATAATATCTCTAGTAATCAGTATTCTACTGTTGGTGGTGGTTATTATAATACTGCTAGTGGAAGTAGGTCTAATGTAAGTGGTGGTATATTTAACACAGCAAGTAATAATAATTCTACTGTTGGTGGTGGTACTAATAATACTGCAAGTGCGAATTGTGCTACTGTAGGTGGTGGCCAAGCTAGTGTTGCAAGTGGAGACAATTCTACTTCAAGTGGTTTGAGTAATATAGCAAGTGGGTGGAGATCTACTGTCGGTGGTGGTAGAAATAACATAGCAAACAATTCTCATTGTACTGTTGGTGGTGGTATACTTAATCAAGCAAGTTCAGATTGTGCTACTGTAGGTGGTGGTCACACTAGTATAGCAAGTGGTAGTTATTCTACTGTTAGTGGAGGTTTAAGTAATACAGGAAGTGGTAATTATTCTACTATTAGTGGTGGTAAAAGTAATACAGGAAGTGGTACATATAGTAATGTAGGTGGTGGTGCATATAATACAGCCAGTGGTGATAATTCATCGATATTAGGTGGGATTGAAAACAGCACAAGTACTTTTGCTAATTCACATATTATTGGTAGTGGTATTACATCAGATAGAGCAAACACTACATTTGTAGAAAATTTATCTATTACAAATATTCCTACTGCAGCTACAGGGTTACCCCCAGGTTCTGTTTGGAGTAATGCTGGTGTTTTAACAATAGCATAATAAAATAAAATAAAATAAAATAAATAAAATGGAAAATAATTTTACAATTCATATTTTTGGGTACGGCGAGACTCAATATATAACAGAAAACATTAACTTTAAAGCTTTAACCACCGAGTTAAGCGCAGTTCAACCTTTGATTGATGATATTTGGTTAGAAAGACCACAGGAGGAGAGGGGGAGTGGGGAATACTTTGCTATTAATGTATTTAACTATAATAGAAAATCTTGGTTAGGAAAAGGGGACGAGGCTGCTTCATTTAATGTTAAAGGTGAGGATACATTAGTAACCTTAATTGATAGCTTAATTGCCGAAATTATTGCTTTAATGCCACTTTAGTTAGTTTTTAATTGTAGTGTTTAAATTTATATTATGAAAAAAAACATTTATTATAATTCTTCTCTACCTAGGTCGGGTTCGACTTTATTATCAAATATTATTGCTGAAAATCCAAGCTTTTATTGTA
>Ga0105051_10006535_pt1 | contig 12509 bp, 5 predicted proteins | sample FRY02_FD_78383 | JGI IMG/M metagenome (GOLD analysis project Ga0105051, IMG submission 78383) | Freshwater microbial communities from Lake Fryxell liftoff mats and glacier meltwater in Antarctica - FRY-02 (megahit assembly) | ecosystem: Environmental > Aquatic > Freshwater > Ice > Glacier...
AACTTGTTTTCAGACCTCTTGAAGGAGTTGCAACATTCGGATCTTGGCAATCGAATGCTATTTATTGGTGACCCTCATCAATTACCTCCTGTCAGGGGCAACAAATCGCCCTGTTTAGAGGCCGGCACCTTTATTGAACTTGGTCTCAAGGGCCGCGAGTTTTCTCTCACCGAATTACACCGAACCCAAGTGATGTCACCGTTGAGAAAGGTAGCGACCTTTTGCGCGGATGGCGGGAAAATTGGTCATATTCCCGAAACCTGGTTGGGTGGCAGCGAGATTACCAAGGACTCTGCTTTCGAAGAGCCACTGGCCAGGCACGGCAAAGACTTCGCCACCGGGCGTGCCATCGCAGTCGTTTCGACCAACGCTCAAGCAGACGCCTTCAACCTGATGGTCCGTTCACACGTTCATCGCGCAAAAGCGACGGAAGCAGAGGTGTTGAACGGCGTAGTGCCCGGAGACCGTTTGATTCTCTCCCGAACAAATTTGAGAATACCCAGCTCGGCCGGAGACGAGTTTATGGTCGAATCGTTGGAGCCGAGCAAAGACAGGCTAATTCGGGGTGTTCGGAATCATGCCGGCCTTGACCTCACGCTTCAGTTTGTAAACCTTTCGTTCGAGGAGACGGGTGAGAAGTTTCTCATTTCCACTTTTCTCGTTGCGCAGTCGCTCGACAGCAAGACAACCTCCGCGGAAATAACGGCGGTGCTCTGGGTCGATTTGCAGCGAAGAATCCGCAAGCGCGGAACAGCCAATGCCCTTTCCGTCGCAATGGATGAGGCTCAGATGGACCCTCTGTTTAATTCCTTTAGGGTCAAGTTCGCATACGCGCGCACCTGTCACAAAGCCCAAGGTGGCGAGTGGCCAATCGTGGTGGTAAACGCAACGGATGGGATTTCGGCTCACCCGCGTTGGGGTTACACCGCAGCAACTCGTGCCGCGGAAACTCTCTCCATCATTTCTTCTACGAGAGCTCCGGTAATTACCGATGCGGCGGCAGACTCGCCACAGGAATCTATGACCCTCGATTACCGAAACCAGCTCGAAAATCTTGGCTACGAGGTGTTAGATGTGCGGAAGATCGAGCACGGTTTGCAACTGTCCCTCAACTGGCCAGGGTTGGATGCAGGACCGGTTTCAATAAACTTGTTTTTCAAGAAGGGCCAGGTTTCGTCCGTCGTCCCCACCGGTGTGTGGAGCGAGGAGCATCACAACGTCTTCGAACCAGCCCTGTCATATCTCCGTGGCCCCTCGCCTGCGGGTGCTGTCGACATCGATATTCCCGAGAGTGTGAAAAACACACTCGATCGAATGAGGGCCACCGCCGAGCAATCACACAATGCCATCTTGAGTTATGAAGTACTGGAACCGTGGACCATCCATTTAGTGGCAATTCGCGGTGAGACGCGAGGGTCCACCCACTTTCATTTTGGGGCCAAGAGAAAAGGAATTACTAGCGAAATGATTGACGGGAAACACCGACCCCACGGTGATGCCAATTTGATTGCTTTGATTCGAGAGCTCAAAGAAACACGCGGCATATGACAATCGATAACGACCCAAAGGCGCTAGCTGCCGGCATCACCAGGTTGCGAAAAGCTGGGAAAATTACCGAAGCTGAAGCCCAGGGCGAGGCCGGTTTGAAGAAATTCCCCGAAAACTGGTCAATAAAGAATGCGCTTGCCTGGGTTCTTTACGAAAAATTGGCCAAAGCGGCCCCCGAGGCGAATGTGGAGCCAGATGTAGTTGAACATGCGCTGGAACGCTTGAGGGGCTTGCAATCGCATCAACTCTACGGAGATCTCTCACCCTACGTCATGACGGCTCTCAAGCTGAGCGAGTACCTCAATCGGGATGGTTTTCACCGTGAGGCGGTGGCTGAGCTAAGAAGACTTGATATTGCCGAGCTCTCAACCCAGGGAAGACGTTGGAACGGTTTCGACGTTCCCAGCCAAACCCTGAAGTACTACACATTGATAACAAAGGCGCTCTTAGATCTGAACGATTTCGAAGATGTAGTTGTCGTGTGCAACGAAGCCATCATCAGCCCTGCGATCACGCGCAACAAAGATAAAATGTGGTTCTACTACCGACGTGCCCAGGCGCTTACGGACGCAAACCCCGCGGAGGCTCTCAAAGACATCGACCGTTTTCTCACCATCAATACCACTTGGCAGGCTGTCAGGCTCAGAGCACAAATTTTGGCCCGCCAGGGCGATGCCGACGGCAGCCGACAAGAGTACGCGCGTGCCCTCGCTGCGGTTGCGCCTAATAGCTACCACATGGCAATTTCGTTACTCGCGGAATACGCAAAAGCCACAGACAAGAAAAGTGTGAAAGAGGGCCTCATTCAATCGGTGAGGTCAATCCGCGAAAAAAACGGGTGGAAAGCAGACCCGGGCGTGGAAGCAATTGCTCAAGAATTAGGGCTTAGTACGGCATCAGAATTTGACTTTCGAGCATTTATTGCGGGCCTGGGTCCCCCTGCTTTGCCAGTGTCAAAATCGGCGAACCCATATCCCTCGCAAGAAGAAAACATTGTGCTCGAACCGGCTGTTGGAAAGGTACGGCGTCTCCTGGAAAGCAATACTCACGGCTTCATCACTGTCGACGGATTTGGAGACACATACTTCCGCGGTTCGGACAACCCCGAGATGGGGTGGCCGCCGATAGAGGAACAGAAATACGTGGGAAAAATTGTTGAGTCGTATGACAAGAAGAAAGGTTCGATGAGCACAAAGTTCCTGGAAGGAAAACCTTTTTCGAGTTGAACAGATTCCGTCGAACGCTAGTGGCGCACTGCGGTTGAGGCATAAGAACGCCTGTCGAAACCTTCTGCAGGCCTATGCCTAAGGCAACCGCTCCCGTGCGCTTGCCAGCCACCCTCTGGCTCAGTGCGACTCTCGCCTGTTAGCCTTTCATAACTCGAGAGACACTCACAAACCAAGAACGGCAGGATTACCTGTGCCCATTAATCAGTCGCTATGGCGCTTAGCTGATTCGGCCGAACGGTTACCAATCGGCCGTCTAGCCAGTGAGAAACAACTCGAGGACTTTATCGTCGACAAGCCCGAAATGCTCGACCCTGATTGGATGCTGATCGGCCGCCAAGTCCACACCGACTTCAAAGGCGTTATCGACTTGCTCGCCCTGCAGCCAGATGGAACGCCAGTCATCATCGAGCTCAAAAGGGATAAAACTCCGAGAGATGTCCTGGCCCAGACGTTGGATTACGCAAGCTGGCTCGAAAACCTCGACCCCTCAAGGCTGCAGAGGATTTATGAGGAATTCAACGATGGTGGAAACCTGGAGAAAGACTTTCTGGCTCGTTTTGGCACCGCACTCGATGAGGAAGCGCTCAATAATGACCACTTGATGGTCATTGTTGCTTCGGAATTAGACACCTCCACTGAGAGAATCGTCAAATTCCTCTCGACAAGGGACATCAACATCAATGTTCTTTTCTTCCAAGTCTTTCAGGGCAACGATGAATTGTTACTTTCGCGAAGCTGGTTCGTTGACCCCTCGGAGACCCAAGCCACTGTTAGCGCAGGGGGTAAATCAGGTCAATGGAACGGCGAGTTTTATGTCTCCTACAGCCAAGATGACGGACAAACCTGGGAAGACGCGAGAAAGTATGGCTTCATTACGGCATCTGGTGGTGTTTGGTATACCAGAACGCTTAATATGCTCGAGGCTGATGACCGTGTGTGGGTTTCAATCCCGCGAACTGGTTACGTCGGAGTGGGAATCGCCACGGGTAGCGCAATTCCGTTCGAGGATTTTCGTGTTTCTATCGATGGGGTTGACACCGCTATCGCTCAAGCCCCAACGCGCGCGGACTACTCGATTAACGGTCTTGGTGACGAAGAGAATCGCGCCTGGTTTGTTCCCGTCAAATGGATCTACACCGTGGATGAGCGGGATGCGGTCAAGGAGCTTGGATTTTTTGGAAATCAAAACACTGTCGCGAAGCCTCGAAGTGAGAAGTGGGAACACACGGTCGCTGTCCTCAAGCAACGCTTCAATGTCTGAACGCCAGGCGATGGGCAACAGGTCAGAGAAAACAGAAAAGACCGACCTCCTCGACAATCCAAAGAGGGTGATCTCCTACGTCGTTGACCATGGCTCTCTTGGTCTTCAGCAACCAGGAATTCTTGTGTGGGTGACATCGACGTCCCAGCCCATCGAATCGGAATTCCACGCCCCGCATCGTGGAAGCAGGCTAAGAAAAGCGACAACCTCAATTCTTGAGGAGGGATCCAGCACCGTCTTTTACAGTCGCAGAAGTGCGCTGATGGAGTCATTACGGGTCACTAAAAGAGAACTCGCAGAAGCAGGGTTCTCTGTGTTGTCAGGGAACAATGTCCACCGAATATATGTCATGGAATACTGTCGTGATGCTCCAGGGAAGCAGTCAGGCGCGTGGCTATACGTCGGGCAGACGTCAAAATCCCGCGAAGAAAGAATTTCTGAACATCAACGCGGCATAAGAGCGGCCAAAGACGCGCGCTATTTTTCCCACAGGCGCGAAGACCTTGAACCACAAGACCACTTCTTCTCGGTTGCCTCCGCCGAACAGGGCGAGGTGGAATGGGGGGCTCACCTGGCGGCAAGTGGATACCTTGTGCGGGGTCCCCGCGGTTTCGCCAAGGGTGCCGACTCCACCTAGGGTTTTCTAAAAGCTCCTTCGACGGCCATCCAAGCGATTACTTCGACTTGATCTTCGGAGATTGGCTGTAGCGGCTTTGGTTTCGGGCTGGGCTGAACCCCATTTTCGACTAACACAGCGATGATTTCATCGATTATCTTTTTGTTGCTCAAATCCTGCTTGAGGATTGACCCCACTTTACGTTCTACTTTTTTGAGCGGAACAGACTGAAGTCGCAGCAACGCGTCTTGGACCTTCTCGTTCGGGAGGTGCTGGCCAGCTTTTGTTATGAGGGCTCGCGCTTCTCTGAAAGATTTTGGTGGCTTGGGCTCCATAGCTGCTGGGTCAGTCAATTCGCTATAGCTATTGAAGGCATGAGATCGAGCGATAGACCAGGCGTCAAAAGCCTTGTCGTAGGCCTGATCACTCACCGCTCGCGGTGTTTGGTCATCTATTGGATCAGCGATCACCAAGCCCACAAGCGCTTCCTGCGAAACGACAGGCTCACCCTCTGAATCTTTGACAACGACCCATTGTTTGTCAGTCTCAACAAAGCGGAACCATGGAGTTTCGTGGGCGCCCATGCGAAGACAAAACACGTAACCGGTCTGACCCACCCGAGGATTGACGAATCCGCTCCCAATGCCAATGGGTAAGCGTTCCATTTTCCCCTTCACAGCGGGGCCGCTATCAAGGTACTGCTGAAGTCGACGTCGATACTCCTCACCGGATTGAGCCAAGGGGGCGCCGCGATGAACCAGCAGCTCCTTGATTTGGTCTATCGCAGCGTCGGCATCGGCAAGGTTGACTTCCATGCCACCGTTAGAAGAGAAAACATCCAGCCCCACCGCGCCCACCGCGGCTTCAGCTTGGGCCACCTTTCTACGAATGGTGTCCTCAAGCCCGAGGAGGGCGTCAAGTCTTGAGGCGGGGAAAAAAAGACCAAGATCTACCTGTGGATGCAGGCTTCCAATGCGGTCGACTCGTCCATGCCTTTGCACGATTCGCATGGGGTTCCATGGAAGGTCATAGTTGATGATCCGACCTGCCTGCTGGAGGTTGACGCCCTCTGCAAGCACATCGGTCGTGACCAGAATGTCGTACAAATCCGGCTTGTCCTGGCCCGGAAACTCAATACCAATTGTTTTCGGTGCAAATTCTTCCAGCACTTGCGCCCGACGCTTTTGGCTAACTCCCCCATGGGCGCCGTGAGCTTTCGTCGTCACTTCCGATCCCATCACCGCTGGTGCCAATCGAGCTGCATACCCAGCGAGGGGTCCGCTGGCACCTTGTAGCGCCAAGGTCAACCGATCATGGATATCCAACACGGTGTCCGAAAAAGTGGAAAAAATGATCACCTTCCGGCGGTCAGATTCCGCACGACCCTTGTGGCTGGGGTCCGCTTGTGCCGCCGCTTTGGCAATTGAAGCAAGTTCGACCACCAGTCGGTCAAACTTAGAATCTTGGTTGTTAACAGATTGCTCTGCCTGTTGGGCCAGCGAGGTCAATAACTCAATATCTCGCGTGACATCGTCAATAAGTTCCTCTGCCTGGAATTGATCGAGCGGTTCGGCTTTTTCTAATGTTTCTTCATCGAGGGCCGCAAGGAAGTCATCAAAATCAGCATCTGCGGAAGAAGTCTCCTGTGACCAGTCCTCGAGAGCAACACCGGTAAGCACGTACCCTTGCTCGAGACCACTCAAAAAACTCTTATGTGATCCAAGCATCGTTTGAAGAGTCTTCATCAAAGCGCGTGGGCTCGACTCAAGCCGTTTGAGCAACGCCGACCGCAACAGGCCGGCGTTGCGGACCTGGAATGTCTCCAACAGCTGGTCATTGCGATAACGACTGGAGAGATAACGGGCAAGAATGAGCTGCCTGTCGTTGTTCTTAACCTCGTGGTATCTGGGCTTTGTTTCATCATCTGGAACGTGTAGCGCCTCAATGACGGAATCGACCAACGCGGAGCCTTGGTCCTCCAACTCGTATTCAATCTTGTAGGGGTTTGGTTCAGGGAATTCAACAACCATTTCGGTGCCGTCACCAGCCGTGATTTTTTGTGCGGTGTAGTGATCCTTGATGAATTTCCTTGTCCGCTTAACCGCAACCTGGTCCATCAGATCAAATAGATGTTCTGGCCTGAGCGTTTCCGGGTCTCTCTTTTGCGCGTTTTCTATGTACTTCCGAATCGAGGGAATGTTTAGGTGCGCAAACTGTGAATCATTGCGTATGAAAAGGCGCAAAAGAGCATCGAGATCCATCAGGCTGTTATTGACCGGGGTCGCGGTGAGAAGGACAACGCGCTTCTTGCCGCCAGCAAGAATTGCTTTTTCTACCGCAAGAGATTTTTGTGCCGCAGAATTCCTCAAGTTGTGAGCTTCATCGAGGATAACCAGTCCATAGCGCTCGAGTTCAAGCATGGTGGCCGCCTCGTCGGGGCTATCTTCACCAAGTTTCGCCCGGAGGGCGTCATAAGACATCACATCGACCCAACGACTGAAGTTGTACTTTTTCAGAAAGGGCTCCCACATGGCGGATTTAATTGACGCCGGTGCGAGAATCAAGACTTGCTGTTTCAGTTCTTCTGTCGCCTCGCGAATCAATTCGCCCGCCATAAAGCTCTTACCCAACCCAACTTCATCGGCAACAAGAACCCCCCCAAGTGAACCCAGTAGGCGCTTCATCCGAAGGACACCGTCCTGCTGGAACCCGGTGAGTTGGAACAGTGCAGAGGGGAAGGCCTTATCGTCAGAGAGTGTCTGCCCATAGAGCTCGAACAGCATTCGTGCAAAGACTTGCCATGGACTGTAGGGCGCCCACTGCGCCTGATAGAGACCAGCTAAATCGTATGGAGAACTCTGTTCCCAATAGTGTTCAAACCACTCCAGGGATCGGACAACTTGGTCGTGGTCGCCAGCTAGATTCAGCTCCACGTTTGTCGCAAGGCCCGCGTAGGTCATGTTGGATGACCCTGCCAGCATCTCAGGCTTGAGTGGGCTTTCAGCGATAAACGCTTTGCCGTGCAGAAAACCGTGATCGAAGCGCCTCACTTCTACGCGGGGGTCACCCTCGGCATTAAGTGACTCGAGCCACTCGACCATCTGCTTGGCGCTGCTGACCGAATCCTTCGTAAAGCCCATGGCGTCGCGTGCAGCCGCAAGCCAACTTGCATGTGTTTCAAGCGCTTCTTCCAAGACGCGGGAAGCGTCAGGGTGATGGGCTTCTATTGACCGGGTGGTCGCTGGATCAGGTTCCGCACCCAGAAGTAGCCTGATTCGGGGTGCTTCGGTCAGTTCTTCGGCCAGAAGGCTGAAACCACCCGGATTGATATAGGCAGTAGCAATCGACAGTGTTGGAGCATCTTTGAGAGCCTCTCTCATCGACGAGAAGAGGTCTCTGATTGCCTCCGCAACAGTCTCATTCCTGTCAGGTCGGTTTGTTGCGAATCTTGGCAGGGGGGTCATTCTTTTTCCTTCCAGCTGTCATAAAACTCCAGGACTTTTGCGAGCCGGGGACCGTAGTCCCAGCCCCGATGGAAAGTCTCAAAAATGTGCTCGACTTGGCCACGCTCAAGGCCGTACGAAAGCGCAACAAGCGAATCCAGTTCGAAGACCGCAGCCTCGCGCTCTTTCTCTTCGAGCAATGTCCCAACGGGTACTCCCACGGCCTCAGCCCAAGGCCCGTAATTAACGTCTCTCGCAGCAAGCCGACCCGCAAGATTAACCATGCGATTACGGACCCAATCTGGGTTACCACGTGGGATGGGAAAGGCGTTCAACAAGTGAAAATTTGTGCCGACTTCCAGAAACTTTCGAGCGTACCAGTCAAAAATAACCGAGGACATTACCCCAAGTAGGAATGCTTCTGAATCTTCGTGATTGGTCGGAAATAGCAAATAAGGAGCCATATTGACTAGCAAGTTCCCGGGTGGAACTAATGCTGGAATCAGCGTGCGGGTGTTAGTGGCGTGGGAAATTCCTCTAATTGCAATTCTGGACCCCAGGAAAGGCACCTCCCCCCCAAGGTCTTTTTCCAGATCGAGGCCGTACATTGCGGAACTTCTAGTTCTGGTTTGCCTGACGAACTTTCGACTGAGCTCCTTTACCGCAACCTCGGGGTCAGCCCGCGCAAAAACAGTCCCGGTTTCTGGTTGCCAAATATTGAAGGACGCTCCCGTTAGAACCGGGATCCTTCCGACTCCTTCTCCGTGGTCGAAAAACTTTCGGTCATTAGTCGCGTGAAATTCACTCACGGGTCGAACCCGGCCCTCCAGAAACGCATCTAGGTTCGGGCTCTGTCTCATTTTCTGCAAAACTGAAGCGGTTCTTCTATCCCCAATGACCGGAATCGAACCACTCGTGGTAAAGCGGAGGGCGAGCTGGTGTTCGATAAGTCCTGGGGGAGAATCATCGCGCCGATTGAATGCTTCTCTTGAATGGAACGGGCCCCTCAATTCGACACCTGATTCTTGCCCAAGCGCGATCACAACAAGCGCGATGGAATATTGGGGGTGGATATTGAAAATCCATTGGCCGCTGTTTACAAGGAAGGCAACCTCCTTGATGCTTCCGGCTGCTTGCACGGCGGCCCTCCACTTACCAAGACCCGCCGCAGAGAGTGAGGTCTTGGGGAGAACGAGTGCGATGAGTCCACCTTGGCGCTTTGCAACCCTCAGCGACTGCCAAGCAAAAGCTTTGAAAAGGTCAAAATCACCAGTTCCAATCGGGTAGCTGGCCATCAGGGTTTTACGGAGCTTTGCCAAATCTGTGATTCGTGTCTCCAGCTCCAGCGCGTCTTGCGGGCGCTGGAGTTCGAGCATTGCAATGAGTGAATCTCGCTCCTGCACCTTTTTGGACTTTAATCCAGGGCTCTTCGAAGCCCAAAATGCTGTGGAGTCGACCACCAGCTCCTCCCAGGGTGGGTTCCCGATTATTACGTGGAAACCGGGGTTATTTCCTGAGAAAACTTCTGGGAACAAGAGCGGGTAGTGGGCAGGCGCGAGGCTGAGAGCCCACTCCGAAACTTTCGGGTCGCGGGCTATCACTAATAGTTCTTCGAATGCGAAAACTGCTGGCTGCGGCACTATTCCCGCGGTCACGGCGATAGCCAAATCAAAAACTGGGCGAACAACTTCAACGGCTTCCTCTGCCCGGCGTCTCGAATCGCGGGAAAGAGCGACTTCAGTGACAGTAGCTTCACCGATGGCGGCTGATTCTTCTATCGCGAGCGCAGCCCTGTAGAGGGCGTCAGTAACTAGCTGGGATTGAAAATCGAACTGGCCTGCCTCAGGCGACTGAAAAAGTTTGTCAACCAGTTGCTGGGCAGACGAAATGCCCATCAAGCTGTTTGCACACACTAGGTTGTGATCAAGGGTCGACATCGGTAAACCAGGCACAAAGGTGTGAATCCACAAAGCCAGTCTGGAAAGCTCAACTGCAAGAGGGTTGACGTCAACTCCATAGACGCACCTTCGAGCAATTTGGCGCCTCAGTAGCACGGCTTCGTCGATGTCATCGATGGCAACGAGATCATCGCCGAGCGCTTTCCTCGCAGCTTCAGCGAGGCGCTCCAGTTCGTTCGTGACACCTGGGATTTCGTTCCCGGGCTGAGTCAAGAATGACCGCATCCTCGATTCAATCCGGTCAACCGCGGCGACAAGAAAGTGGGCGGAACCCATTGCTAGATCGGCTACGCGGTAGTCGAAAAAGTTCTTTGCCGCCTCATGTTCTTGTCCCTCGACGAGCAACGCTTTGATTCTGTCTAGATGCTCATCAAGTGTCGGGTCAATGGAACGCTCAATGAGATGGTCGACAATAAAATCAGGTGTGAAGTAGGACCCCGTGGCTTTTCTTTCCCCCGAGGTGTTGTGGAAGTAGGGCTCTCCCGCTCTTGCTTCAACAACATCTTCCGGTTGGGCCGGCAACCAGGCCCCTTTAGGGTCAACCGTCAGATCTGTTTCCGCCAGCGAGAGCGACGATTCGAGGAGCCCCTCGTAAATGGTCCCGAATTCCCGGACGCTGAGCGATCTGAAGTCAACCATCCCGGTGGTGTCATCTTCAGTGCGGTCAATTAGCAGTGCATCAAGCGCTGGGCCAACAACAGAATCGGGGAGAGAGAGTCGTTTAATCAGTGCGCCAAAGGGTCTCAGTTCTGGGTCAGCCCCGAATAGCCCCCCGTTATAGGCGGGTACTTGCCAAGACTCATTTCCCACGTCAATTGCTTCCCACACCTGTTGAAGCATTGACCACAGACCCGTGCCATCGCCATAGTCAGATTCAACTCCTACAGATTGGGATGCGAAGACGGTCAGGCTATGGGCATCAAAGTGTTCGTTACGGCCAGCAGGCAGAAGGCCTCGATCCTCCGCATACGCCTGAAATAAGAAGCGAAACAATATCCTCAGAGTTGCTCGATACGCCTCCTGCAGACCTGAGGGATCAAGTTCGGTCCCGAGCCGCTGCATTTCAAGGGCGACAGCCTTGGCCAGGTCTGGAACTACCCGGTCGTAGATTCGCTCGCGAAGCCTAGTTCCCAGTGCCGTCGCATATCTGTTGCTTTCGTCGAGAAGTTGCTGGGCAGAGCCCTTCTCCCCCAGGGCCTCTGCGGAAAAGACCAAAGTAAGCAGGCCGACATAATCCTCTGCGAGTGCCGCAAGATCAAGTTCCAGGTAGGTCTCGGTCTGTCCTTTTTGCCCAACCCCCACACCGTCGCGGGCAGGGTAAAGACGAATTTGCTCCCTTCGCAACATAATCAGCCATGGGACGCCACGCTCCGCGGCAATACTGAGACCCCACGCAACCGGGGATGCGTGAAAGCGACTCGACTCGTTCTCGAAAGTTTCGGACTCGTCGAGCAACAAGGCAACTGCTCGAGTAGTCTCGTTCGAGTCGTTCAGCACGAGGGCATGGTTTTCTGTCTCGGAAACCACAAACCCTAGAGCTTCGATGAGATCTCGTTTTCGAGCGTGAAGAATTCGGGTCGAGCCCTCTTTGTAATGAGCCCAATCCGGGCGCTTTCTTGTGTTTTCTCGAAGGTGGTAGGTCGCGAAAAGGCCCCTGTTGCGCACACCCGACATTTGCGATCGGTTTTCCGCATCCAACAAGGACAAAAACCTCTTTGTTGCCTGCAGGGTGTCCGACTCGTCCAGGGCCGCTTGCAACTGTCGCGTTGCACTATCAACACCCAGGTTTTGGATCCCTAGGGAAATGTCGGGTCCCAATAGTGACACTTGCCCGCCAGAAACAACTGCAACGACTAAGGAAGTATCTCGGCCGCCAAGTCGAATTTTGTGGAGTTGCTTGAGGTCAGCAACCGACACAGAATTTTGCGAAGCCCCGGTAGCAACCTCAAAACCTCCTAAGCCTCTGGGATCAGGACCAAAATACAGGTGAGAAAGAACTATCGAACCGACTGATTCGCCCCGCCAGGGCATGAAGGATTCCGAATTAAGAGTCAAACTCATGGTTTGTCCTGACTATTCAGCTAAGTACTGGCTTTTAGCCTAGTCAGAACAGCTGACATCACTTCATTGACCTGCCTCTACCAAGGTCATCACCCTCACCGGACCGTCATCACTCAAGTGCACCAGGTCGCCATAGTTCGAGATTTGGAACGCCTCGCCCTGGGGTAGACGTCTTTTCTTTACTTCTCGGAGGAATGCCTGTTGGTTTTCCGTTGTCATCTCTAACGGCGCACCATAATCGTGTGTGGCTAAACCATCACCCTCATAGACATAGATGGCATCCGAGAGGAACCCCCGATATTGACCTTCAGGGGAATCAGGTTCCTCGCCCACATAACCAATCAGGTAGGGGTAGCCCTCCAGGAAGCCCACTGTCGCACCATCGTCGGGGTC
>Ga0105051_10006540_pt1 | contig 12499 bp, 9 predicted proteins | sample FRY02_FD_78383 | JGI IMG/M metagenome (GOLD analysis project Ga0105051, IMG submission 78383) | Freshwater microbial communities from Lake Fryxell liftoff mats and glacier meltwater in Antarctica - FRY-02 (megahit assembly) | ecosystem: Environmental > Aquatic > Freshwater > Ice > Glacier...
CGATCAGGCCACCATTGAGAAAGGCGTCAACTTCCCGACCCTGCGACGGGTCATTGAAAATGCAACTTAATTTTTACAGAACTGGCTCAAAACAGGTTGACACGTTCCGGGGTCATTCCCAACTCCCACGCCTCTCGAAGCGAGATGTATAAATCCTTGGGTACACGATCATCAGTCTTTGCCATTCGCAGTGTGTCTTGCATCGCTTGTGAAATTCTCTCTAGTACACGCTCGGGATGCGCGACGCCACAAATGCGTCGACCAAAATCGACGAGCTCTTGTCGCGTTGGATAGGCCTTTGTTTGATGTCTACCCGCGAATAGCTTGAGTGCGAGGGTGCGATCTTCTAGTAACGGACCACCCAGGTACTGGGTATATTTATAAATACTGGTGGTCACTACATCAAACATAGGGGCTAGCCATATATCGTTTGCTGTGCGGTACAGCACACCAAAATTCTTGAGGTGCGCATCACCATTGCGGACCATGACAGAAAAAGCGACTTGTTCAAAAAAACGATGCAGATTGTCGCTGTGTAGACCTAATTGGCGCAAGAGTTCTGCAATCCGTTGATAACTTCCTTGATACTTGCGGTCTGACAACACGTCACGGACGCGCAAACCTGCGAGCGCAGCAATATCCTCGAACCCGAGCCTTTCTATTTGCCCATCCTTCGTTAGTGCAATATCAAAACGATCAAGCAGCAGCATCTGTCCGTCATCAGATAAAACAAACTCCGGCACTTTGATCCCTGCCCGTCGGGCTGCGCTTAAGCACAAAAATTCATTGGCGGCTAAGCCTGGGTAGGCTTCGCTTGCAGCTTTCACAATTAATGAGGGAATCGGTATCGTGGGTCGATCAGGCACCATGATCTTGGGCTGCATACCGGCAATGCCAGCGCCAGTGCTCAAATACGCATCAACCAAGTCGGCAAACACTTTTGGTGTGTATTGCATTTTTAATAAGTCAGCCTTACTGAGCAAGGGTGGCGCCGATGACGCGGGTACACCGGGCAAACTAAAACCGAGCCGACCAATCCCATTTTTACCAATGAGCGCGAGCACATGCATGGGGGTCATTGGTTGCTTGGGATATCGCGCGCGAATGCGCATGAACAAATCTCCCTCGGGTAGATTTTGATCCATCGGCCTCACGTCCGAGTTGATTGCCATCGCCATCATTTAGCTCCAAAATAGATCATCCAAATCTAGGAGCTACCCATGTCGCACATCATTCACCGCAGTTTTCTGCAAACGCCTGCTGTAGCGGTGAGCGCCAAGGGTATATATATTCAAGACACTGCAGGTAAGACCTATATCGATGCCTCGGGCGGTGCGGCGGTCTCATGTCTGGGACATGGCCATCCCGACGTACTGGCTGCGATGCATGCTCAGATCGATCATCTTGGTTATGCGCACACCGGTTTCTTTACGTCTGAGCCTGCTGAGGCACTCGCCGACATGTTGATTCAAAAGGCACCGGGTGACCTCAATAATGTGTATTTTGTTTCTGGAGGATCGGAGGCTGTTGAGGCAGCCCTCAAAATGGCGCGTCAGTATTTTGTAGAAAAAGCCCAGCCAGAACGCACAATATTTATTGGTCGACGCCAAAGCTATCACGGCAATACTCTCGGAGCACTGGCGGTGAGTGGCAATGAATGGCGACGCAAACAGTTTGCGCCGCTGCTGATGGAAACTGGGCGGGTTTCGCCTTGTTTTGAATACCGCGAGCGTCGCGATGATGAAACGCAACAGCAATACACCGAACGACTCCTGCGAGAGCTCGAGCAGACTATTCAGCAAATCGGCCCTGAGAAAGTGATCGGGTTTGTAGCAGAAACGGTCGGAGGGGCCACCTCCGGTGCCGTACCTCCCACGCCGGGCTATTTCAAAGGGGTCCGTGAAATCTGTGATCGTTATGGCATCTTGTTGATACTGGACGAAGTCATGTGCGGTATGGGTCGGACGGGCTCTCTGTTCGCCTTCGAAGAAGAAGGTATCGTCCCCGATATCGTGACGATCGCGAAGGGGTTGGGTGGCGGCTATCAGCCTATCGGTGCGATGCTGGTCAGTGACAAAGTCGTCGAGGCGATGCGATCCGGTTCCGGCATGTTTCAGCATGGCCACACGTACCTTGGCCATCCAATGGCTTGCGCTGCGGCACTCGCAGTGCAGAACGTCATCGTTCGAGACAATTTATTAGCCAATGTCCGAACCCAGAGTGACCATCTGCGCAATGCCTTGCAGGACTGCTTTGGATCTCATAAAAATATTGGAGATATTAGAGGGCGTGGCTTATTTATGGCGGTCGAGCTTGTGACCAACCGTGAAACTAAAGCGACGTTCGATCCCGCTTTAAAACTTCACGCGCGTATTAAAAAAGAAGCGATGAAAAATGGGCTGATGGTGTACCCAATGGGCGGCACTATCGATGGCTTGCATGGTGATCATGTATTGATTGCGCCGCCGTTCATTGTGACGGCAGAGCAAATCAAGGAGATTGTTGATAGGCTAGGGCGCTCGATTGATGGTGCGTTAGCGGCTTAGTCTGCCATGAGTTTTTAGCGAATCGCGCTTGAGCGCTAGGCGTTGCGCTTTAGAAAAAACTAGAGATTTCCATTGCGATGCTGGGATAAATCCACGCTAGCGGAGTGCTATCGAAGTGCGAGTGCGTTAAGTTCATCCTCGGTTTTATCCAATGCGATCTTCGCCAGTGCGCAAGTCACCCTTAACGCCTGACGCAACTCTGATTCTTTGATGATCGCGGGCAGATCCCCAGATGAAAGTATGTTGTTCACGCGTGAGTTGGGCCGATCGAAACCAGCGACTAGGCGAAATGCAGGAATACCGAAACGAGCAAAATTTGCATGATCGGAGTTAGACATAAGAGGTAACCAGGTTGCAATTGGCACCTGTGCAATCTGACTGGCTTGCTCGACATACGGCTCCAGTGCGGGGAAATCGCTAATGAGCGCCGTAAGACTGTCGTCACCTGCAACGGTGTCTAAGTTGATATTTAGTTTAATACGATTGCGATCATCAATCGGTAGCTGATCGAGATACTTGGCCGAACCTGCAAGCGCCCACTCTTCTGCGCAGAATAGGCAGACGCGTAAACTTGGAGTTTTCTGAGTGACATGCGGGGCGAGAGCCCGAGCCGCTGCCAATGCAACAGCGACTCCCGTGGCGTTATCCAGCGCACTTTGTCCGAGATCATGCCCATCCATATGAGCGCTTATTACGACCGTACCTTCTTGTCCCCCAATAATATCGAGAACACCTACCCCAGCCATAGCATTCGGCTGCTCTTCTCCGATGATTAATAGATTAATGACGGCTTTACCCGAGGCAGCAGTCTTTCTTAATCTTTGGGCGGATTCAAAATCTAAATATGCAGCAGGGATTCCGCTCTGCTCATAGCCTCGCCCGGAAGACCCTGACAGTAGACCGCCACCAGCCCAAGGACTAGCGATGAGAAAAGCTGCAGCTCCTTTAGCAACAGCCAAGTCGTATTTTTTTCTCCGGTGCATATGATTGGGGGAGAAAGGATATTCGTGCTCTACGAGAACCGCGCGCCCCCTGATACTGTCCCCGGCAGAGTTGAAATCCTCAGGGCGGCCTTTCCCAAGATCAACGACTTCAAGTTGAATCCCTTCGGGCAACGTAGACGCCGAACGGAGCAGTGGCTTGCACTGTAGAGATGTCCCATGATTGACAAGCATAAGACTAGCCGTTATGCATTGCCACCCCGCATAAGGCACGTCGATACGTTTCGTGCTGTGCGCAATTTCGCCAAGACGCCCTAACGCCCAATTTAGTGCATCACTATCTTGACCGGAGCCTGAACGTCTCCCACCGAAGGAGCAGACCTTCATAAAATCATCCATGAGGGCCGCGTCCGACGTTACTTCATTCAACCAGTGTTCCATGAATAGTTCCGCTATTTTGCGTTAATTGGCCAGGCTATTTTCCACGTAATCAGTTCAAACTTATGTTTGCTTCGCGAATCAGCGTATTCCATCTTGCGAAGTCTTGTTCAAGAAAGCGTTGCAGTGTCTGGGAATCCGTTTGTTTGGCAACCTCCACCCCTAGGCGAGACATACGTTCTTTAATGACGGGTTCTTTCAGCACTTTGCTCATTGCCTCATTCAGTTTGACCTGAATGTCTTTAGGCGTCTTAGCCGGTATCATCAAACCCCACCAACTTTGAATAGTCATACCTTCAAAGCCACTTTCCTTGAGTGTAGGAACGTTGGGGGTATCGGGGTGACGCTCGGGTGAAGAGGTCGCAATGGGCACAATCTTGCCTGCTTGGTAAAAAGCGGCAGCACTGGGCATGGAAGTAAAACTCACGTTAAGCTGACCGCCAGCTAGATCTTGTATAGCTGCTGCAGCACCCTTGTAGGGTACATGCACAAGTTTAGTATTTGTCTCCCGCATAAATAATTCAGCCATCATGTGGGTAAAAGAGCCGTTTCCACCGGAGCCAATCGTAATTGTTCCGGGTGATTGTTTGGCAAGCTTAGCCAGCTCTTGAGGGGTCTTACCTGCGAATGCGGGATGAATGAACAAGTACATTGGTGATGTACCTAACAGTGCGATGGGCGCGAAATCATTTTTTGCGTTGTACTTAATACGACCCGCATACAGACTGGGCACGATCGTAAAAGGCACATCGGCAAGGAGCATGGTGTATCCATCTGGAGCACTCTCAGCAACGAAGGCCGTTCCAATCATACTGCCGGCTCCAGCACGGTTCTCAACCACTATAGGTTGTCCGATCTCTTTGCTAAGAAAATCACCGATCATACGAGCCATCAGGTCTGAACTACCACCCGCTGAGTAAGGCACAACGATCTTGATTGGTTTTTCTGGATATGCAGCGTAAACAGATGTCGCACTTAGCGACATCACTATTGAACATGCTGCCATACTTATTAGCTGCTTAAATTGCTTCATTTTCTGCTCCTGAAGTCCATCATTGTGGGCAGTTCCTAGTCTACGCAATGAGGATATTTAATCAGAAGAGAAGAATATGAATAGGCCATTCCGTTTTGGAATGGCTATCCTGCTTCGAGATAAGAGTTCAGGCGTCCTCCCAACGAAGCCGCATGCTGTAAAAGCCATTCTGAAAAAGCTTCAATGTGAGGATCGTATCTTTTTGAGGATGGTCGCATTAAATAATAGGCATAACGACCCCTGATAACCTCTCCATACGGGCGAACGAGCTCACCAGACTCAAGTCTATCCAACACCATACAAAGTGGACTGATTGCTGCGCCAAGCCCGTGAAATACGGCAGGAAGTAGCATCGAGAAGCCTTCAAACACTGGCGAGGTTTCTGTAGGTCCCGCCCAATGAGGGGCAGCTTCAGCTCGCCATTCACTCCAGCTGTAACCACGCTGAGCACGCCTCAGAAGATGAGATGCATCAAATTCACTGATATCACGCATAGGCTTGTCGATGAGCAATTGTGGCTTAACGATGAGTGACATCTCACGTCCGCAGAGATAATTTGTTACCAACCCGCCAGAGCTGCTGGAGTGCAACTGTATCGCCGCATCGAACGGTTCCATATCCGCTGACTCAAAAAGCAAGCGCGGTCGGATATTCAATCTAATATTTGGGTGCTGGGCATAAAACTGCGGCAGATGCGGGATCAGGATGTATTGCGCAAAAGAAGGTGAAACAGCGACATTAATCGCTTCCCTGACATCAGAAGGTGCTACCAGAGCATTTGCTTCATCGATTAAGGTGAGGGCGGGCACAATGCGCTTAAAGTATTGTGTTCCCGCATAAGTCAACTCCAAGCCGTTAGCTCTACGGTGAAACAGCGCAGTTCCGAGTCGTTGTTCAAGCGCCTTTATGTGCTTGCTGACTGCGCTTTGGGTGATGCTGAGCTCTTCAGCGCTACGGCTGAAATTGAGTGTGCTAGCTGCGCTTTGAAAAATCACTAGCGTTTTGAGTGAGTCTCGAGAACCTTTCATCTGTGATTAGATTTTCATGACGATCAATTTAACGAGTATACGTTGCAATTGTTTATGGTGGCTATTGCCATGCGATATAGAGGAGCCTCAAGCGCCGCAACGCCTAGGCATGTATCTCCTCTGCGGTAGGTCTTCGCATGCCTCTGATCATATCCTCAACTGTCAGCCGACCGATGCGATTACCTTGACGATCGGTGATGATCAACTTATCCCCTGATGTTTCAGCAAAAATTTGTAGGGCCTCTTCTATGGTTGTCGTGCCCTTTACGACAGGGCCTTCATCGAGAGGTTCGAGTGGCTTCATTATTGCTCGCACGCGTAATACACGGGCACGATTGATATCCTTCATGAAGTCAGCGATATAAGCGTCAGCAGGTTTAAGCAGAATGTTTTGCGGATCATCACTTTGGATGATCTCTCCATCTCGCAAAATTGCGATATTGTCACCAATGCGCAAGGCCTCATCGAGGTCGTGCGTAATAAAAACAATGGTTTTCTGTAGCTCGTTTTGAAGGTCTAACAATACATCTTGCATTTCGGTGCGGATCAAAGGATCTAGAGCGGAAAACGCTTCATCCATCAGCAAAATGTCAGCATCTGTTGCCAGGGCTCTGGCCAAGCCGACGCGCTGTTGCATTCCGCCTGACAATTGACCTGGGTAATGATTTTCAAAGCCCGCTAAACCCACACGATTAATCCATCGCATTGATGTTTCTTTAATCTTGGATTTAGTCGCTCCTTGAGTTTCCAGACCATATCCAACATTTTCAAAAACTGAACGATGTGGAAATAAAGAGAACTTCTGAAACACCATCGATATTTTGAAACGGCGTAATGCACGCAATGCCACGGGATTGAGCTGGAGTACATCTTCACCATCCACCAGTATCTGTCCTGCCGTTGGGACAATGAGACGATTGATGTGACGGATGAGCGTGGACTTGCCTGAGCCAGACAAACCCATCACAACCTGTATGCGATGACGCTCCATATCCAGACTGACGTTGTTTAGACCTATGACATGTCCAGTCTTTTCCAGCAATTCGTCTTTACTCATTCCCTGATGAATCAAACGCATGGCCTTCGCCGGATCTTTACCAAAAACCTTATACAGATTTCGGATAGAAATAATGGTATCTGTTGTCATCAACGCGCTCCTTCACGATGCTTTTGTAAGCGCAAACCAAACCGCTGAGTGACACGATCAAAGATAATTGCCAACACTACGACTGCGGTTCCGTTAAACAAGCCTAAAGCGAAATATTGATTTGTCACCGCTTGCAGCACAGGCTGTCCCAATCCTCTCACACCAATCATGGAGGCGATCACTACCATGGCTAATGCCATCATGATGGTTTGATTGATACCCGCCATGATTGTTGGCAAAGCAAGAGGTAACTGGACTTTTAACAATTTTTGTAATCGACTGGCACCAAATGCCTCCGCAGCTTCAAGAGCATCTTTCTCAACCAGACGAATCCCAAGATTTGTTAATCGAATGACAGGAGGAATGGCATAAATAACAACTGCGATCAATCCTGGCACGCGTCCGATTCCTAGCAACATCACGACAGGGATCAAATACACAAAGCTTGGCATCGTTTGCATCACATCAAGAATGGGAAGAATGATCTTTTGACCGCGTCCAGACCTAGACATGAAAATACCAATTGGGATGCCAATTAGAATCGACAATAATGTGCAAACTAAAATCATCGCCATGGTGCGCATGGTGTTTTCCCACATGCCAAACACACCAATCAGACATAGCGCAAGCACTACGCCCAAAACGAGTTTCCAGCTTCGCGAAGCTGCGTAAGAAATCAGGCCGATGGTGCCGATAATCACCCACCAAGGCGATCCAAGTAACACCCGTTCAAACCCAATCAGAAAATATAATAGCGGCTCAAAAAATGCTTCAATTGCCGCTCCATATTCTCTGGAAAAGGTGAGATATCCTTTGTCGATAGCACGCGAAAGCGTGCGGAGCGTACTCTCGGCTATTTGGGGAAAGGTGTTTGACCACATCATCAGAGCGCCGCTTTGACCTTAGCAGCTATATTGGCTGGTACCCATTCAGACCAGGTTTTTTCATGATTTTTCAAAAACCATACCGCTGCGGCCTGTCCATTCGCTTGCTCTTTTTCCATGTAAGTCAGCACCGCACCAAAGGCCTCTGGCGTCCAGACACGAGACTTCAGATATTCCATAGGCGCTGGATTTGTATTTGCAAATTTTGTCGCAACGACAGTTTTAATCTCGCTGACAGGAAAGCTATTTGGTTTTGGATTGGCACAATCCGCAATACCGATACATTTTTCAAATGCGTTCTTATCGTGAGGTCCCATATCGACACGGACCATATCTAACTTTGAGAGTAGTGAGGTCGGTGCCCAGTAGTAGGTCAAAATACCTTCACCACGGTTGTAGGCTTTAGCGATTGCGCCTGCCAATGCGGCACCTGATCCCGGATCAACTAGATTAAATCCAGCATCCTTCATTGCAAAAGCGTCATACAGATTTTGTGTGCTGATCTGACAAGCCCATCCTGCCGGACAACCTAGCAAACGACCTTTGCCTGGATCTTCAGGATCTTTGAAAAGCGATGCATGTTTTTTAACACCTTCGATGGTCGTAAGCTCGGGTGTTTTTTCAAGCATGTAACGCGGCACCCACCATCCTTCACCCGCATTTTTATCTGCGTTTTGAAGCACATCGCCAACGATGACTAATCGTTTTTCTTTGATTGCTTTATCGATAGGCTCTTTGATGTTGTTGAGCCACAATTCAGGTGCAATGTCTGGACGTCCTTTTTCCGTCATCGAGACGGCTGTCGGCATCGTATCTCCAGGGACTGTTTCCGATGCGCAGCCGTAGCCGTGCTTCAGAATAAATGCGTCGACTCTTGCGGCTGCTTGAGCACTCGCCCAATTCATTTCTGCAATAGTGACTTTGCCACAGGCGGCTTGCGCAGCGGTGGATCCTAAAACACCCAAGGCAAATGCAATGGCGACAATATAGGAAGGTTTAGTAATCTTCATCGTTTGTGCTCCGTTGTTTTAAACCAGATTGGCTTAAGGACACAGTCAGGTTAAAGACCCGATAGATAGGTGTTGCTCGCCATCAGCGACGCACAACATGTCCGGTAATGCGCCATAAATGACGCTGGTATGCCTCCCGAGGGGGAGACAACGGCTGCTCGTAGAGCATTTGGCACCTCGCTTACGCAAGGCTAATTGACGCTTTTTAGAAAGCGATTGACGCCCAAATTTAGGCGTAGATATTTTTGAAAACACTCTAGTGTACCTAAGTTTTTGATTGGTGCATACTATTGGCGTAAACAAAGCAGTCCCTCTGGAGTGAGATGTTGAAAATCTACGTTGCAGGCTATCAGCACGAAACAAACACCTTTGCGCCTACTAAAGCAGACTGGGCCGCTTTTAATCGCGGCGAATCATTTCCGGCTTTTATTAAAGGCCAGCCCATGTTGGATAGTTTGCGTGGCGTCAATATTCCCATTGGTGGATTTATCGAGGCGGCACGGCTTGAGGGCTGGCAACTTGTGCCTGGCTCTTGGTGTGGTGCGATTCCGTCGGCGCATGTTACGCGTGATGCTTTTGAGCGGATCAGTGATTCGATTCTGACCGATATCCGTCAAGGTTGCTTTGAGGCCGTCTATCTTGATTTGCACGGTGCAGCGGTGGCGGAGCACATTGATGACACTGAGGGTGAGTTGATTGCGCGCATCCGCGCGATCGTGGGTCCCAACATGCCCATCGTGGCGAGCTTGGATCTCCACGCCAACGTCACACATCGCATGCTGGCCGAAGCCGATGCGCTGGTCTCTTATCGTACCTATCCTCACGTGGATATGGCCAAGACGGGGGAGCTAGCGGCAACACTTTTAAAACGACGTCTCAAGCGCGGTACAAAAGAACTTTTGTCGTATCGTCGTCTTCCTTATTTGATCCCCCTGAATGCGCAGAGCACTTGGCTTGAACCCGCAAAATCGCGCTACGAAGAGATCTTTGATCTGGATCGTGAGTTCGATACCTGTCTGAGTTTTTGCATGGCGTTTCCAGCCTCGGATATTGCTGAGTGTGCACCGATGGTCTGGGGGTATGGAGATCGTGCCGAGACAGCAGTACAACAACTGTACGCCAAGGTCAGCGATCCAGCACAGTGGACATTAGAAATTTTTTCTGCACGCGACGCGGTTGAGCGCGCGTGCTTGCTAGGCGAGACAAATGAAAAGCCGGTGGTGATTGCTGACACGCAAGATAACCCAGGTGCAGGGGGCGATAGCAACACGACGGGTCTGTTGCGGGCCTTGCTTGAAAAGGGTGCTGGCAAACGTTTGCCTGGCAAAGTTGCGCTCGGTTTGCTCTTTGATCCTGAGACTGCAACGATGGCCCATGAGGCTGGATTAGGCGCATCGATCACCACATCGATCGGTACTGCGGTGCCAACCTTTACTGGGCAACTCAGCGACCCGCCGGTGCAGGGTACCTTTAAAGTCAAGGCGCTTTCGGATGGCAAGGTGACGCTCAAGGGTCCAATGATGACAGGCTCGATGATCACGCTTGGGCGATGCGCCTTGCTTGAAATTGAAGGCGTGTTAGTGGCGGTAGCCAGCGGTAAAAAACAACTACTTGATCGAGAACTATTCAGGATGCTGGGGGTGCACCCCGAGACGATGAAAGTGTTGGTGGTGAAAAGCTCAAACCATTTTCGAGCCGATTTCACACCGATCGCCTCGCATATCTTGGTGGCAAAAGCGGCAGGGCCGATGGCCGCAGACCCTGCCGATTTACCTTGGAAGAAGCTTGCGAAAACAACGCGCACTCGATTGGGCCATGCATAGCTTGGCTGTGCCGTCGCTCACGGTTCCTTGCGTTGAAGTGGGAGGGTCTTTAGACGCAGGGCGTTCCCAATGACCGACACCGAGCTTAGGCTCATGGCAAGCGCAGCGATCATGGGCGAGAGCAACCAGCCTGTGAATGGATACAACAGGCCCGCAGCCAGCGGAATGCCGAGTGCGTTGTAGACAAACGCGAAGGCGAGGTTCTGTTTCATGTTGGCCACGGTAGCGACGGAAAGATTTCGGGCGGTAGCGATCCCGCGCAGGTCCCCTTTGACTAAAGTGAGTTGGGCGCTGTTCATTGCCACGTCGGTGCCGGTGCCCATGGCAATACCTACATCAGCCCGCGCCAGCGCCGGCGCGTCGTTGATGCCGTCGCCCGCCATCGCTACCACGCGTCCCTCGGCCTGAAGTTGTTCGACGAGCTTGAGTTTGTCAGCGGGCGTGACCTCGCCGTGCACCTCGTCGATGCCCAGACGTTGGCCCACGGCGCGCGCCGTGCTCAGGCCGTCGCCTGTAGCCATCACCAGGCGGATGTTGGCCTGGCGCAGCGAAGCCAAGGCATCAGCCGTCGTGACCTTGATCGGGTCCGAGACTGCCAGCAGGCCGGCCAGTGACTGGCCCACGGCCAGGTACATGACGCTAGCGCCTTGAGTGCGCAAGGCTTCCGCTTCGGCGTCCAACATCGACACATCCACTCCAAGCTGCTGCATCAGCGTGGTGTTACCCAGCGCCAGCGACTGGGAGCCCACGACTCCCCGCACGCCGATGCCAGACTCGGAGTCGAACTGCTCGGGCTTGTCCAGCGTCAGACCCTGTTGCTTCGCGGCGGCCACAATGGCGGCAGCCAGTGGGTGTTCACTGCCTTGGTCGAGGCTGGCGGCCAGACGTAGCACTTCGCTTTCAGAAAAGTCTGCAAAGCCTACCGCCCGCTCGAAGGTCGGGCGCCCTTCGGTCAGGGTGCCAGTCTTGTCCATAATTAGCGTGTCCACCTTGCACAGATTTTCGATGGCTGCGGCATCGCGAAACAACACGCCCTGCGTGGCGCCACGACCAGTCGCCACCATGATGGACATGGGCGTAGCCAAGCCCAGAGCACAAGGGCAGGCAATGATGAGAACCGCCACGGCGTTGATCAAGGCGTAGACCCAGCGCGGTTCGGGTCCGAACAGGCCCCAGCCCAGAAGAGTGGCCAAGGCGATGCCCACCACACCGATCACGAAGTAGCCCGCTACCTGGTCGGCCATACGCTGCATGGGCGCGCGCGAACGCTGTGCCATGGCCACCATCTGCACGATCTGCGCCAACACGGTGGCCGACCCCACGTGTTCGGAGCGCATCACCAGCGCACCACTCGTGTTGAGCGTGGCGCCAATGAGCTTGTCACCCACCCGCTTAGTGATCGGCATCGGCTCGCCGGTGAGCATGGACTCGTCCAGTGCGCTGCTCCCTTCAACCACCGTGCCATCCACAGGCACTTTTTCCCCAGGTCGCACGCGCAGCAGATCGCCCACGTGTACGTGGGCTAGAGGCACGTCTTCTTCCTGACCATCGGTGCCGATGCGGCGCGCGGTCTTGGGCGCCAGGCCCAGTAGGGAACGGATCGCCGCCGAAGTTTGCGAGCGTGCCTTGAGCTCCAGCACTTGGCCCAG